>PDWI01010481.1_pt1 | contig 10376 bp, 7 predicted proteins | sample 1430891 | NCBI WGS metagenome assembly PDWI01 (sample SAMN01162508, study PRJNA174530) | Oral metagenome, whole genome shotgun sequencing project. | biome: Marine environment; feature: Marine mammal; material: Swab sample of the gingival sulcus; isolation source: swab sample of gingival sulcus... | reverse complement strand
AAGCAGAGGAAGGAAAGGATTTTGGATAACGAGGAGGAAGCTTTTAAAAAATATCATGATTCTAACGATGAAAAGAATTGATTTTTCGGTTGCCGGCTACTCTCAATTGGTCTTGAAAATTTTGATTTCCTCTATCTTGCTCCTGACTTCCGAGCTAAAAAATGCCTAAATTTGTAACATCCAATAAGATATAAGATATTTTTTTAATTTTACTTTTAGGTGTTAAAAGAGTTCATCAAATAACTACAGAAATATTAAATATAAATAGTGAAATAGAGAGATGTTCCTACTAAAACATATCCTGCTATATTGTTGGATGTTTATTTGGTTATTGTTCATTAAAATTATCTTATCTCTTTATCATTTTCTATTATCAAGTAAATTATTTAGATTATCAAATAGATTTTTAATACCAAAAGAAATATCTTTTCCGTTACATCTTCTAATATTATCTCCGGAGTTTACAGCTTCTAAGACATCACTAATTTCTACCAAAGGAGAGATTAAATCCTTTTTGATACTCTTGATAAAAAAGAGTCCAATGGTAAAGATCAATAAGGCCATAAAAACAATTTCCCAAGCTCCGGCCTTGCTTAACTGTTTGGCTTTGAGACTTGCTAGTTTCATTTCTTCCATTACTGAAAATCTTAAATTTAAGATAATTGGGATAATTTTTTTTCTTATTTTGGGATCTGTAAGAGCCGCTTGATAATTATCAAAAAATAACTGATATTTTTGATTGTTGAGAGAAGATTTTTCAAGTAGTTTTTGGAGTTTATTTACTTCTTCTCTTAAGGGCTCAAGATCCTTGGAATTTAGGGCATAATAAGAGACTATTTTTTCACTAGTTGTCATTATTTTTTCATGTGGTTTAGTGATATTTTCGATAGCAGGAGCTGTTCTTCTAAAAATCCAAATTGCAGTAAAAGACATAATTACATTCAGAGATATTAAAAGCCAAGTTATCAGAATAATTTTGTATTGATATTTCATTTATTTAAACCTCTTCAAATAGTTTTGAGATTGCAGACTCATTAGAAACAATAATCAGATTATAATCTTTTTCTAAAGGTTTATCAGCTTTTGGAGCAAATATTTTTCCGGTTTTACCCTTTCTAATACCTACTACCATAATACCATAGTTTCTAGGTAGAGCAAGGTCTATTAGGGTTTTACCAATCATGGATTGTTGGACACAGATTTCTGTTAAATGAAGGTCATCTCCAATATTGGTATCCGCGATTATTTTTCTAAAAAGAAGTCTATTGGCAAATCTTTTTCCAAATTCTTGCTCAGGATTGATAATCTGATGTGCTCCAACTAATTGCAAGATACGATGATGCAATTTATCATTAGCTCGGGCAATAACTAAAGGAGTTCCCATTTGCCTTAAAAGAGCTGTACAAATAATAGATGACTCTCTAGAATCTTCTCCGATGGAGCAAACTGCAATATCTCTTCTTTTAGGTTCTAATTTGGCTATTTCCTGCTCATCCGTAGCATCCATTATTAGAGCTTCGGTACAAAATAAAGAGGCCTCATCAACTAAATTTTTTTTACGATCAATGGCTATAACTTCCGCACCTTTATCCGATAAAGTTCTCGCAAGACTCATTCCAAATTGACCAAGACCAATTATTATTATTTGCTGGGTATGCTGTTTTGCCATCTAAATCTCCTTGTTCTATTAAAATAAAGTTATTTTTTCTTCCGGACATCTTGAGATTGTTTGCTGTTTAGTTTTGCTCAAGAGCATAAATATTGTAATTGGACCAATTCTACCTATGAACATTGTAATCATAATTAGGATTTTACCAATTATATCCAAAGAAGGAGTTAAATCCATTGATAAGCCCACAGTTCCTAGAGCTGAAACAACTTCAAAGAAAATTTTTTCTGCCGGAAGTATTTGAGTTATATCCACCATAAAGGTAAAGGCTAACATAATGATGAAAGATGCAAAGAAAATTGTAATTGCTCTAGCAACTGTAATTGCTCTAATTTTTCTATTATTAAAAATAATATGCTCTTTATTGGTAATATTTGCCCAAAAAGTTATTGCTAAAATGGCGATTGTAGTTGTTTTAATACCACCCGCCGTACCTCCGGGGCTTCCTCCAATGAACATAAAGCAAATCATTAAAATATAAGTAGGACTAAGAATATCTGCAATTTGGACGCTATTAAACCCTGCTGTTCTTAGGGTTACAGATTGAAACCAAGAGTTTTGGATTTTGTCAAAAATTGACATATTAACCAAAGTATTATCCCATTCTAGAAAAAGAAATAAGACTGTTCCTACAATTAACATAATAGCAGTTGTTAGGATTGACAAACGAGCAATAATTGGAATTTTCTTTTTTCTGATGAAGCTTGGAAGGGCATAGCAGGTTGCCGGAGCTAATCCTCCGGTTACGATTAGTAAAGCCACAGTATTGATAATAAAAGGATTTGTATTATAACTCATTAAGCTATCGGATTGTAAAGAAAATCCGGCATTACAAAAGGCTGAAATAGAAGTAAAAATTCCATTCCAACAAGATTGCCAAAAAATTCCTGTTGAATGATAGAAAGAAGCAGTTAAAATAATTGCCCCAATTAATTCAGCTATTAGAGTGAATTTAATAATAGTGACCAAAGAGTTTAGAATAGTTTCATGCTCTGTATCTGTTAGATTGGTTAAAATTCTTTCATGTTTTAAGCTGATTCTCTTACCAAGAATTTGCATTGCAACCGTTGTAATTGTCATAATTCCAAGACCACCTAGTTGAATTAGCAGCAAAATGAAAAACTGTCCTGAGATGGTAAAATCATGAGGAGTATCTAAAACGATTAAACCGGTCACGCAGACCGCTGATACAGAAGTAAAAGCTGCATCAATGATTTCTATAAAATTTCCTTCAGTTGAAAAAGGAATTAAAAGTAGAAAAGTTCCGATAATGACTAAGAACAAGAAAGAAAAAAATAAAATTCTGGCAGGATGAAAGAAAAGTTCTTCAAACCAAAAGATTTTAGGGATAACTTTTTTCTTAATATTGAGAAAGAATAAAATATTGAATAAATTGAGAATTATTGCTAAAATAAAAACAAAATGAAAGAAGAAAGAAAATAAAATGATACTAATTAGAGCTTCCGCAGCGAGTAAGATATTAATTTTATTGAGATGCTCCTTACAGGATAGTCTAGCAAATAAAATGAGTTCTGTTATGATAGAAAGGATGATCAATCCTCTGAAATAATAATTATTATGGGTTGCGAAAAAAATGGCTAAAATAGCTAAAATTAAGCTTGTAAGAGAAGCAAAAATAGCTTTATAGAGACATTCAGGATCATTTTTTTTGGCTTTAATTTTGTTTTGGTACAGCAAAAAATAAAAAGAAAAAATGACAACTATTCCTGAGCTTAGAGCAATAAAGGGGCTGGTTCTAATCTCATCTACAATAAGAGTCATATTGCTTAAAATAGCAGCAAAACCAATAATTTTGCCTACTAGAACTCTTCTTGTTAATAAAAAACTAGCAAGCAGATAAAGAATAGATGAGGCTATGGTAGAACTGATAGTATAAAGATCAAATACATTCTTGTTCAGTAGTATAAAAGCAGGATAAAGAGAAAGAATTAGTAAGATTCCTTCAATTCCCTTATAAAAATTTTTATTAGTAGTCATTTTCCCTAGTTAAATTTATTTATTATTCATCCTCCATACCGAAAGTCTAAGATACAAAAAAAATTGGAAAGAAGTAATAAAAAATTAAAATTTTTAAGGTATAAGAAGATCCTAAATCAAGTTCAGGATGACTATAACACAAGCAGCCCTTTTTGGCTTCCCCCTTTTCTGCTAAATTAAAGTAGCTGAAGGAGAAATTAGATTTAAATTAGCTGAGGTTTTAAAACTTAGAGACTAAATCTCATTTGAGATATTTTTCTTAGAGGCTATTATTTTTTCCTGTCTCTCTCTTAAAATTTCTTTGTTGCTCCAAATTCCATAAGGGTCTCGATAAGGAATTCCTCTGAGACTATTAATTCTTGCTAGTTCTTCAACAGGCAATTCTTTGGTTATTTGATTTTTATCTAAAGAAGCTATTGTTCCGGATCTTTTACGAGCCACAGGTTCTGTTTCTCCTACGAAAAATCCGGCTTTTAAAAGGGCTGATCTAACAGGAATTGCCGAGGCATAAGTGAGTAATACGCCATCTTTTTTGATAACATTTTTAATTTTTTGGAAAAAATCTAAAGTCCAAAGTTCGCTATTTCTCTGGGTAGAGAAGGCATCAAGATAAATAATATCGTAAGAATTAGGCTTTAATTTAGGAATTAGATAACGGGCATCAAAATAATGGATCTTGATTTTACAATTTTTATTTTGATAAAAACTATGTTGATATAAATTATCCAAAATATTTTGAAACAAAATTTTATCTTGATTTGGAACAATGGCTAATTCTCTAGCTTTTTTAACTATTCTTTTATCGAGTTCAATGGCATCTATCATCAGTTGATGAGTTTTATTTTGAGCTGCTTTTAGAGAACAAAGTGAATTATAGCCCATTCCAAAACAAATATCCAATAAGTTAAGATTGTTTTTTTGAATTTTTTCCGGCAGTTTAGCAGGTTTAAGATATTTTTCGGTAGCTTCTAGCAAGGCTCCTCTTTTGGTATGGTAATGTTCTTTATAGCTCTGATTGTAAACAGTTAGAGAACCATCATCTGTGGTTACTGTTTGATAGTTTTCCTGCTCCTTTTCTTCTCTTTGAAAATTTGGAGTTAGATCTCCTTGAAATATTTCTCTATTGATCATTTGAAAAGATAAGTATTCAATAAACTGACCTTTGCTCATTTGCCATTTGGGAGCAATTAAATTTTCATTTAAGGCATCAGAAGTAATTCGCATTATTGGAATATGGGCAGGAATATATCTTAAGAATTTTATCAATATTTCAGCGTATTCAACCTCTTTAAATAAGCCCAAATTAAGATTTTGATAATTTTCTGCTAGCGGACTATTTTTCAAAATTAAGAGATTATGTATTTTGATGCCGTCAATGGGTAATTTCCCTAAAGTTTTGGCTGTTGCTAAAATATCTTCTTCTGTTTCGTCATTTAAGCCTATAATTACATGAACAATGACTTTAAGACCCAAAGAATGTAATTTTAGGATGGCTCTTTTGCTACTTGCAAAATTATGTCCGCGATTGATTTTTAATAAAGTTTTATCGTGAACAGTTTGCACGCCAAGTTCAACTAAGGTTTCAAGTTGTTGATTAATTTTAGTCAAAAAATCGTAAGCTTTTGAATTTAAAACATCTGGTCTAACTCCAAAGCTGACAGCGGAAAAATCATAAGAATTTAAAATTTCTTGATACTTTTCAATATTTTTGGGAGTAAAAGAAGCAGTATAAGCTTGAATATAGGCCATGAATTTCTTTGCTTTATAGCGCTGTTTACTAAATTTAAAAGCATCTTCTATTTGTTGATAAATTGTAGCTGCATTTCTATTTTGGATTGCTCTAGAGCCATCTTCGCTACAGAAGGTGCAGCCTCCTTTTTTATTATGATCTCGATTGGGGCAGGAAAATCCAAGATCAATTGGGATTCTAAAGAGGGCCGTGCCATATTTATCTATCATAAATTGTTTGTATTGGTAATATGGTGTTTTCATACTTTATCCTTTTCACCGATAGTTTTAAGCCCTAATTTAAGTTATTTTGGAGAAAGTTGAAATAATTATTTATTTGTTAAAAGATTTTTTCAAAATTTTAAGATTTTCGTAGGATTCGTATTTTTAAATATTGTTTTTTACAACCAATAGCGGTTTATCACCAGCGATAGCGTATAATTCTTGATTTTGCATTTTGCATGGGAGTTTCCAACGGGAACGATGGAGCGGCAGCGATTCTTCTTATGGAGTTATCTTAAAGAAATCTTCCCTCTGATAAATATTAGTTTTTATTTTAGTTTTAATAATAATTTATTATATTGCGAAAATATTTGCCTGTTTTATTATAGATGGGAAAATTTTCTAAAGAGATGAGCAGGGTGGAATTTACTAAAATAAAGTAATACAAATGAACGATATTTTAAAGCATAAATTAAATCATCTTCCCGGTTTTAGTGGAGTTTATCTGTACAAAAATAAGCTCGGAAAAATTATTTATATTGGGAAGGCTAAAAATCTCAAAAATAGGATTAAATCTTATTTTGTAAATGAAGGCAAGCATAAGCAATTTAAAACAGAGATTTTAGTCCGAAAAATTCATGATTTAGAATATATTATAACTGATAATGAGCTTGAAGCTTTGGTTTTGGAAGCTAATCTTATCAAAAAACATAAACCTAAATACAATATTGATCTTAAAGATGATAAATCTTATCCCTATATTAGAGTTACCAAGGAGGATTATCCAAGGGTTTTTGTTACAAGAAAAATTATAAAAGATGGTTCTAAGTATTTGGGACCTTTTTCTAATGTGAAAGCTATTAGATCATTACTAAAATCTCTAAAGAAAATATTCCTGATTAGAAATTGTTATCATAATCTCACAGAAAATACAATTAAAAATAAAAAAATAAGACTATGTTTAGATTATCATATTAAGATTTGTGGGGGTGCATGTCATGGTTTGGTTAAAAGAGAGGATTATTTAAAAAATGTGGATACCTTGGTTAGTTTCATTAGCGGAAGAGGCACAGAATTTATAGCTGATCTTAAAGATAAAATGCTCAAAGCTGCTGAAAATTTAAAATTTGAACAGGCTGCAACTTATCGAGATCATCTTGACCTTTTAAATAATTTTGCTCTGAAACAAAAAGTAGAAAATGCAGATTTTATTAGTAGAGATTTTATTAGTCTTGCTATAGAGGATAATGATGCTTGCTGCGTTGTTTTCAAGGTTAGAAATGGGCGTTTAATTGCCAGAAATCATTATTTGATTGATGGAGTTTTTAATAAAAAAGAAGATGAAATTTTAGAGGAATTTATTAAGCTTTATTACCAAAATCAATTAGCTGAAGATAATTATTTTGAGGATCACGATATTCCGAAAATTATTTTGCTGCCATTTGATATTTTTGAAATGGAAACCATTTTAGATTGGCTTAGTGCAAAGAAAGGAAGCAAAGTTAGTCTTGAGGTTCCTAAGATTGGTCAAAAAAATAAGATGTTATTTTTAGCTCAAAAAAACGCTCAGTTACTTTTAAATGAGCATAAATTATTGCAAATGAAAAAAGATTTTGTGCCTAGAAGTCTAAAATCTTTGCAGAGAGATTTAGGGCTCAAAAAGGTTCCGATCCTAATGGAATGCTTTGATATTAGTCATTTTAGTGGCAAGGAAACTGTAGCCTCAATGGTTTGTTTTAAAAACGCTAAACCTTATAAGAAAAGATACCGCCGGTTTAAGGTTAATACCGTTGAGGGGATTGATGATTTTAAATCTATGAATGAGGTTGTTAAAAGACGCTACCAAAGATTGGTGGAAGAAAATAAGGAGGAGTTGCCGGATTTAATTGTGATTGATGGGGGAAAGGGGCAGTTAAATGCTGCTTATGCTATTTTAAAAGAATTAAATCTTGAAAATAAAATTGAAATTGTGGGACTTGCCAAGAGACTGGAGGAAGTTTTTAAACCAAATCAAAAAGAACCGGAGTATATTCCCCGAACCTCTTCTGCTCTAATTGTTTTAAAACAAATTCGTGATGAAGCTCATAGGTTTGCGATAACTTATCACCGCAAGTTACGAACTAAAAACGAGTTGACTTCTATTTTAGATAATATTACCGGAATTGGTACTAAGAGAAAGGAAAAACTTCTTCAAAAATTTAAGTCCGTGAAGAAAATTGCCGAAAGCTCAGTAGAGGAGCTAGCCCAAGTGGAAACAATTACTCCCAAACTTGCCAAAACAATAAAAGAATATTTAGGAAATTATGAGTAAATTTAAAGCCGTAGTCACAGATCTTGATGGAACAGTTACAAGTAGTAATTCTAAGATTAGTTCTCTAAATTATTTAGCTTTTGAAAAATTACGAAAAGCCGGAATTAAGATTATTGTGGCAACAGGCAGAAATTATGATTCTGTTTTTGAAGTTTTAAAGAAAGAAGATCAGCTTGATTTTGTAGTTTTTTCTGCCGGAGCGGGAATTATTGATTGGCAGCAGCAAAAAGTTATAGCCAGCAATTATATTCTCTATCAAGAAATTATACCACTAATTGAAGAATTGGAAAAATTTAAGCTGGATTATTTGATTCATAAAGAGCCTCCCTTTAATCATTATTTTATTTATAAGAGCCATAATTTTGATAATTTAGATTTTAAGAATCGTTATTCTATGCACCAAAAATTCATTATTAAAAATCCTAAAGAATTAAAGAAAGTTTCTTTAGTTTTGGCTATTTTGCATAATCACGATGAGAAAATAATTGATATTTTTAAAGAAAAGTTTGGGCAAATATTTAATATTGTGAAAACAACTTCACCTTTAAATCATCAAAATATTTGGCTTGAGATTTATCCAAAATCTTCCTCTAAAATAAAAGGAAGTTTAAAGATATTGGAGATGCTTAATATTCCCAAAGAGCAAGTTTTGGCAATTGGTAACGATTATAATGACTTAGATTTCTTAGAATTTTTTAACTCCAGTTTCGTGGTAGAAAATGCTCCCGATGAGCTTAAGAAAAGATTTAGAACAACGAGAAAGAATACAGATAATGGCTTTTATCATCTGATGATGAAAATGATTTTTAAAGAAAAATAATAGCGAAAGATTAAAGAATATGAAAAAAAGTTTACGGATATTAATTGTTGATGATGAAAAGGAAATTTTAAAATCTTTGAGTAGAATTTTAGAAAGTGCAGGTTATCAGACTTATATTGCTCAAAATTTTAGCCAAGCTTTGGAAGTCTTAAAGGTTAATAGAGTAGATTTGGTTCTTTCTGATCTGGTAATGGAAAATAAAAATGGACTTGATCTTTTAAAAGAAATAAGATCGAATTTTCCCTATCTTAAAGTAATTATGATGACAGCTTATGGCACAATTGATTCCAGTATTGAGGCTATTAAAAATGGAGCCTTTGGCTATATTTTAAAACCTTTTAATATTGAAGAACTGTTAAATGAGATTGATAAGGTTCAAAAAATTACAGAACTTGAAAAAGAAAACTCTCAGCTAAAAAAATTAGCAGTAGCAAAATTTATTTCTTACGAAAGCTCAAATCTCAAAATGAAGAAAATTCTTACTCTTATTTCTAAAAAAATTGCTCTGAGTGAATCAACTATTTTACTTAGCGGAGAATCCGGAACAGGTAAGGAAATTATTGCAGCCTACATTCACAATTTATCCCATAGAGCTAAGGGACCTTTTATTAGAGTTTCCTGTGCCGCTTTAAGTGAAGGTGTTTTGGAATCTGAGCTTTTTGGGCATGTGAAAGGTGCTTTTACAGGTGCTATTAAAGATAAAAAAGGAAGATTTGAAGCTGCTTCTTCAGGAACTATTTTTCTGGATGAAATAGGAGATATTTCGGCTAATATTCAGCTGAAATTATTAAGAGTTCTCCAAGAAAAAGTAGTAGAAAGAGTTGGGCAAAATGAGCAGTTAAAAGTAGATGTGCGGATAATTGCAGCGACTAATAAAAATTTAGAGCAACTTGTTAAAGAGGGTAAATTTAGAGAAGACCTTTATTATCGTATCAATGTCATAAATATTGAACTGCCTGCTCTGAGAGAGCGTAAAGAAGATATTGCGATGTTAATTGAAAATTTTATTAAAAAATATTCTATTATCAATAATATTTACATTTCTCATATTGAAGAAAGTGCAATTGTAAAACTTATGAATTATCAATGGCCGGGAAATATTAGGGAACTTGAGAATGTAATTGAAAGAGCAGTTGTTTTATCTGAAAACGGAATTATTAGCGAGCATTTCTTGCCCGAGCATATTCTGCGAGTTGAAGAAAATAAAATTACCCCTCTAAAAATAGCAAGAGAGAGCTTTGAAAGAGAATATATTTTAAGTATTTTGGAGACTAATAATAATAATATCGCTAAAACGGCAGCAGATCTTAATATTTCCAGAAAAAATTTGTACGAAAAGTTGAAAAAACTGGCTATTAAATACTAAAAAATTAAAATATTCATTTATAAAGCAAGTTTTTAAACCTATATTGGGTAGGCAAAAATAATGATGAAAACTATTGGATCTTACTATTTTAAGCAAGGAGACGGTAATGAAAAAAATAATAAATAATAGTATTTTTAGCTTCTTTTTGAGAAAATATCTTATTTTATTACTTTTTTTTACTTTTTTTAGGACTGTGTTTCTAGTAAAGAATAAATCTTATTTAACACCGGAAATTAATTTTTCATTACTCTTTGAAAGTTAT
>PDWI01023156.1_pt1 | contig 10377 bp, 15 predicted proteins | sample 1430891 | NCBI WGS metagenome assembly PDWI01 (sample SAMN01162508, study PRJNA174530) | Oral metagenome, whole genome shotgun sequencing project. | biome: Marine environment; feature: Marine mammal; material: Swab sample of the gingival sulcus; isolation source: swab sample of gingival sulcus... | reverse complement strand
GATTAAATCGTCCCATATAAATGGAGAGTTTAAAGTTGGAACTTATGGTGTTCTGAAACCTTTAAAGGGACCACAATCAAAATTTAAAATTGTGTCTGTAACTAAACTAGATGAATTTACAATACAATCTTTTCTACCATTTACGAAAATGAATTTTATACATAAAATTATTGAAAAAAATGGAGAACTATTTATAACTCATAGTATTGAAATTAGCGGTTTATTGTCTTTTTTATTTGCAAGAATAGTTGGAGAAAAATTAGCAAAAGAATTACCAAATGCAATGAATAATTTATCTCAGTTGGCGAAAAAAGCCTAAGTTGAAAAAATGATTATTGAATAGATTTTAAAAACTGAGATTTCTATCGTTTATATATTTTAGCGCAATGAATAGGGGAATAATAATATAAGAGGTTTAATTTTCAAGTAGTACTATAGATTTTGATAGTTATGAATATACAATTACATATATTATAAAAAACATAAGGGGACGAGGTATGTCTAAATGCCGTAGTCCTCCTTTTTTATGCAAAAAATTAATTTCAAATTTGCATAAAAAGGAGGATATTAAAATGGCAGATAAGAAAAAATACTATTTGTTTGTAAAAAATAAGAAAGTTGAAGTAGATGAGAATGTGTATAGGGAATATTACAAATTGCTAAATCACGAAAGGTATTTGAGAAGAAAAGATATAAAAAATCGTTTGTTACCATTTTCTAGTTTAGATAAAAATGATTATTCTTTCGAAGAAACGATACCCGACAAAGGATTAGATATTGAAAAAGTTGTTGAGACTTCTATTTTGATAGATAGGTTAACTTCAGCAATAGAGGAACTAAACGACGAAGAAAGAGAAATCATTGATAGGCTATTTTTTAGAGAAGAAAGTCTAAGAAATGTAGCAAAAGACAAAAAAATAGCTAAAACTAATTTGGCTAGAATAAGGGATGAAATATTAGATAAATTAAAAAAATATCTAATAAGTTGAATATTTTTTGGGACACTTATCTAAAAATTTACCTTTATATAGTGAAGGGGTATTTTACTCTTTCACTATATTTTTTTGAACTTTGAAAACTGAATAGACCAAAGTAGGACGTTATCCATTTAAGGAGTAATTACAGCTTAACGCCATGACCTTTCTGCTGAGATATACACTTGGTTTAAATGAACACTAGCAAGGCTAAGGATATAAGAAAGTGAGCGATAAATAAGTTTGTAGTGGGCTAGGAGTAGCAATCTAGCTGCGATGATATAAATGGTGATAATGATACTTCTAAAGTTGTTGTCGGCTCATCTAAAAAGAGGCGAAGGTGAGATTCCTATGTAGCGTTAGCTAGCGCACCTACTAAAGTCATAAAACTAAAAAATAAATAGTGTTTTTAACCTTTGATTGGAGGTTTTTAATCGTGAAAGATAAATTAAATAATAAAAAATTTGTTAGATATAAAGATGGTGCTGAATTATATTCAATGTGCCAAACGAAATTTGAAGAGCTTGCAAAAGAAGCAGGCGCAACGTATAAACTTAATAAATTGGTTTTAGTTAATTGTGATATTTTAGATGATTATTTAGAGATGTTTCGTATTATACCAGAAGAGATGTAAATAATAAATCAATAGCATTGATTAATTGTCTGACATAAAGTATAATATAATTGTATTTTGAGTAAGGAGCATATTTATGGAAAAATTAGGAAGACCTAAATCAGATAATCCAAGTATACATAGAGTTACGGTTAGATTTACGGAGAGCGAATATGCCAACCTAAAAAAATATGCTAAAACTCATAATATAACATTAACTCAGGCAGTTAAAAGAGCTATATGTTTATTATCTGATGAAGCCTAGTATAGTATAAACTCTCTTTTCATTATGAAAGGAGATAATCTATGGCAGCTAGAAAAGATAGTAAAGGAAGAGCTTTAAGGAAAGGAGAGTTTTATCGAGAAAGTGATCAGAGATATGCTTATAGTTATAAAGATGCTAACGGGAAAAGAAGATATATCTATTCAAAGGATCTTAAGAAATTAAGAGAAAAGAAGCAAAAGCTTATTAAAGACCAGTTAGATGGACTAGATATTTATGTAGCTGGTAAAGCAAATTTAAACTTTGTTTTTGACAGGTATATTTCAACGAAGTCTGAGCTTAGAGAAACGACATACGTTAATTACACATATATGTATAATCGTTTTGTAAGAGAAGGATTTGGTAAAAACAAGATTGCCGAAATAAAGTATTCTGATGTATTATACTTTTACTATGATTTAGTAAATAACAAAAAAATGCAAATTAATACTTTAGAAACAATTCATACCATATTACATCCCACTTTTAACTTAGCTGTTCGTGACGACATTATAAGAAACAACCCAAGTTCTGGTGTAATGGCTGAGATTAAAAAGAAAAGTAATAGGAAGATTGTAAAAAGAAAAGCACTTACAGTAGAACAACAAAGAAGTTTTATGAATTTTATTGATGGACATCCTGTTTTCGATAGTTGGAATTCATTATTTACTGTAATGTTAGGCACTGGATGTAGAGTTGGTGAAATTGTAGGACTAAGATGGTCAGATATAGACTTGGACAAGAGAATAATTGATATTAATCACAGCATGACCTATTATCCAAGACAAAATGGTGTTTATAAGTGTGAGTTTAGAGTGTCTTTACCGAAAACAGAAGCAGGCAAAAGAATTATTCCTATGATGGAACCAGTATATAATGCTTTAAAGAATGAATACAGCAGACAAGAAGAAGAAGGATTTTGTACAGCTGTTGTAGATGGAATGTCTGGTTTTATATTCACAAATCGATTTGGAATGATTCATAATCCTGGCTCAATTAATAAGAGCATTAAGAGAATTTTACAAGCTTGTAACTCATGTGAGATTATAAATGCTAAAAGAGAAAAAAGAGAACCAATTATTATTCCGCATTTTTCTTGTCATATACTAAGGCATACTTTTTGTTCGCGACTATGTGAAAATGAAACTAACATAAAAGTTATACAAGAATTGATGGGACATGCATGTATCGAAACTACAATGGATATATATGCGAGCGTTAACGATTCAGTAAAAAAGAAATCAATGACAAATTTAGCAATGAAATTGAATGTATTTTAAGAGAGTTCAAAATTTACAACAATTGCTTTTTCTTGGATAGTTTGACAGCAAAAAATTAAATGACAGCAAATTTGACAGCAAAAACATAAATAGTATTACCTAATAATGGGCTATAATACTTTTAAGAAATAGACCAAACACTTGAAAATAGGTTGTTATAGGTGATATTACTTCAAAGGAGAAACTATTCCCTACGATGAAACCACTGAGCGATTAAAGTTATCATAGAAATAGTTAGCCTAGCCCCCTCAATCGAGGGGGTTTTTGTTGACAAATATACTACATTGTATGAAGATATAAAGTACTTCTGTTTAGCTCTATTACAGCAACTCTACTTATTAACGAGGGTGAAACATATTAATTTAAACGGTTGAAGTACGTTAATCTGTAAGGTTGAAATACGTTAATCTAAATGGTTAAAACATATTAATTTATAAGGTTGGAATGCGTTAATCTGTAGGGTTTAAATGCGTTAATCCCACCTTTATTGAAAAGCTCTTATTTTCGAATTATAATTAGAATATAGGAATTCTGTATATTTTATAAATAAAATAAGTCAGTAAAATGGTTCTAATAGGGTGTTTGTAAAATGGCAATAGAGAAAAAGGTGTTTGATGAATAAAAAGCAGATTAAACAAAATGAATTGCTTGAAAAAATATATCATAAGTATAGACAACAAATATATTATTTAGCCTATCGATATTTAAGGAATGGAAGCTTAGCTGAGGATATTGTACAAGATACAATATTAAAAATAAACGAAAAGATTATAGCTGGCGAAATAATTTCTTGTCACAAATTAGGCGGCTTAATTGGATATATAGTAAAGGGGTTATGCGTAAATTTTATAAAAAGGAATCAAAAAATATTGTATCGTGAAGTTTTAGAGAACGAAATAATAGTTGAGGACAATTTATTAGATGCGCTAATCATTAATGAACTTGTAGATAAATTACCCAAAGAATATAGAAACGTGTTTGTTATGAAATATATAAAAAGTATGAAATATAAAGAAATTTCTGAAATTACAGGTAAAAGTGAAGTGGCATTAAGAAAGGATATGCAAAGAGCTAAAGTAATAATTAAGGAAGTAATAGAGAGTGGTGAAAAAGATGAATGATCGCATTACAGATGATGAATTTAAAAATATACTTATTGAGCATGCTATAATTGAGACTGACCTTGATGAAATTAATATATCAGATGAACACGTATTTTCTGAACGACATAATCAAAACATGACCAATTATTTTGAAAGTTTGAGAAAGAATGATATAAATCAAGCAACAAGCAATCCTATGTTCTTTAATAAACATAAGCGCTACAAGCTAGTGGCTAGTATACTCATAATTCTACTGGTTGGGGGCATAGTTATTGGGCCAAATTCGATTATATCATATGCCAAACAAATGGTGACTGTTGTAGTTGAAGTTTTTGAAAAGTATTCTATTATTACTTTTGATGATGGCGCTAGTGAAGATACAGCTGCCATTTCACCACCGCTATTTGATAGTAAAGAATTTAAACTTGTCGATAGTATTAAACTTGATTTATACATTGAATACAGGTACGAAAACTCAAAAGAGAAATATATAATAATTGGCATGTCAGAAAATAATAATATAAACCATTTCATTGATACAGAAAATACTGAAATTCAGAAAAGAGACTTAAATGGAATAACATACTATTATTACACAAAAAATAACAATATATTTGTGTATTATTTAAGAGACAATGTCGTATACAGTATAGAGTCAAATCTTGATGTTGAGGCGTTATTTGATGAAATATATCCAAAAATTGATCATCCTTATACTCAAGAATATATAGTTGGGATGGGAAATATAAAGGGAAATGTTGATATTGATAAATATATTAAAACGGACAGTAGATTTGAAATTGGTGCAGATAAAGATGGGTATGCAGTTTTTAAAGATCCTATCGCTGCATTTGAAGTGTTGATGGACAAATATTCAAGCGGGATAAGTCTTATTGAAAAAGAATACAATTTATCACCATTAACGCATTATAATTGTGACTTATATAAGGTTCTAGGGTGTCAGTGTGAAAGCGGAACAGAAGAAGAAAGAAAAGCAGCAAAGTTTGTTTCTGAATTTCTTGATATATATGAAAATAGTTTTAGTTTTTTTAAGTGAATTATATCTTAGAATCATACATTTTAATACTATAGAATTATAAATAAAAAATATCTCTAAATGAGGTATTTTTTGCTTATTAGTGATGATTTTATAAAAACGAATATTAAGTTTACGGAATTTAAAAAAATTAGTAGTTCTTGTCACAAAAGGGTCTTTTAAATTGGATTATAAGTGAGAGGTAAAAAATTGAAATAATTAATTATTTCTATAATAATCTATTTTGTAGAAAACTTTTTTAAGCGAATGGAGGTGTTAAAATGAAAACTAATAGTAAAAAAGACAATGTATTCAGATATATTCTATTGACGATTATAGTGGTTTTGTCACTTACGCTGCTTTTCGGTTGCGATTCTTCGAAAGCGACATCAGAATTGCCTAATGATAATTCAAGCACTCAAATTGTCGGCTATATTAGAATCGACGAGAATGTGCTCGAAGTTGATGAGGTTGAGATTATTAAAATAGAAGATGAAAAAGCGTCTTCAGGAACTCAATATAAAACCTATTGAATTACCTAATGGCTATTATATAAGAAAACTTGATTCAGAAACAAGATTTTTTGATATTACCGATCCAAACGATATACACATTTACTGATGTTATGTTGTTGTTTATTGGTGAAGAGGGTGCAGATACAAATCGTATTTATAGTACAACAAAAAAAGAAGAGTTTGTGGAGCATTTGTACTCAAATTTTGGGGGGTGACCCACCTGCACAAAAAGTACCATTTTTTATAGAAGTTAAGGATGGCAAAGTGATAAGCATTACAGAAGAATTTATATATACGCAATAATCATTTAGTATAAACCATTTTATTGATACAGATACTCATTAGACAAAATTGAATTGTATTTTGGAAAAGAGGAGGATAGTGTGAAAAAATCAATTGTAGTCAGTCACATAATTGTGACAGTTTTACTGATATTTGTACTTGGAAATACCCTATTAACGCTCGCAGATAGTAGGCAAACACTATTTAGTGCAGCGCATATTGCCTATGTACAAAAAGTAAACGAAGAGCTAGCGACTCAAGACCCATCGGTCAGAACAATTATGCTTTTAGCTAGGGAAGCTAATTTGATGAAACTTTGTGCTAGAGATGGTTTAGGGAATGGGAAACTAGCGCAAGAAACTATATTAATGCTTGACGCTGTTGAGCATTCTCTTGAAGAAATACAAGGATTACTTGAGGACAATTTAGCGGTTGATACAATAATAGCTGATTTAATTTCATTTACTAATCATGCTGAAGAACGTGGCCGCAATGTATTAGAAGAAAATAGAAGTTGCAAATTTATGTGGTTAATAAAATGAAACCTAAACTTGTCTGAACCTGGCGCAAAAAATACAATATGGTGCATTTAAGCGTTAGCGGCTTTAGTGGTTTTTTTTATAGAAGTTGAGTTTTAGGGAACTTTATGTTAGAATATCAAATGAAAAGTTCCCTAAAAGGAGGCTAATAATGGAATTTAAACAAGTACAAGAATTACTACATGAAAAATCAGATTTAAACGCCAGATTAAAGTTAATACCTTATGAAGGTACAGTAGAAATTAAAGAAAATACAAGTGGAAAATACTTATATATTAGAAAGAGAATAGCAGGTAAATTGACATCAACATACGTTGATGTTTATTCTGATACGCTTTATCAAATTTTACTTAAAACAACAAAAGAAGCGAAAGATATAAATAAAAAAATTCGTAAAATTGATAGAGAATTAGCAAAATTAGGATATGAAGATATTCAGTTATCTTCGAGTGTGGTGTTAAATATTGATTTTGCTAGAGCCAACTTAAAGCAAAATATATATGACCAAGCTGTGCTTGAAGGAATAGGAACAACATTTCCACAAACAGAAGATATATTAGAAAATGGAAAAGTTGTAGGTGTAAAAGCTAGTGACGTTCAAAAAATACTTAATTTAAAACACGCTTGGGAGTTTATTTTAGATAAAGATGTTCTTACCTATAGAGACTATTACCCTGTACTTTGTAATATAGCAAAGTTAGTTAATGAAGGTATTTATACGAATGGTGGAAATATTAGAAAGCTTCCTGTTAGTATAGGTGGTAGCTCATATATTCCGCCTATTCCAGAAGAGTCTAATGTAAAAGCAAGAATAAACGCTATTTTAAATCAGAATGTATCTGAAATAACAAAAGCAATAAACTTGTGCCTTTATTGTATGAAAACACAAATTTTTATCGATGGAAACAAAAGAGCATCCGTTATATTTGCAAATTATCATTTAATATCACATGGGAAGGGATTATTAATAATACCAGAAGCCAAGGTATCAGAATTTAAAGATTTACTGGTTTTATATTATGAGGATAAAGCTAATGATGAGCTATATGATTTTTTGAAAAGTGAGTGTTTAAAGGAAATGTTTTAAAGAACTTTATAAACGAAAAAGATTAAAAAATTCCCTAAAGGGAAAAAATATCTAATGAATACCTTTATTACCTAATACAACGAAAGGCAGGTAAATGATGAAACTCAAAAATGTACTTATTGTGGTCAGCGACCTCGAAAAATCAAAAGAATTTTATAAAAAATTATTTGCTCTTGAAGTACTCAGAGATTTTGATAGCAATTTAATATTAATGGAAGGACTGGTTTTGCAAGACAAAAAAGCATGGCAACAATGCATCGACAAGCCGGTTATTGCCGAGAGCAATGCCTGCTTACTCTATTTTGAAGAGAACAATATTGAGGCCTTTGCCAAAAAACTTGAGCAGTTTTACCCACAAACCAAATATCTCGACAAACTGACAACACTTAGTAATGGCCAAAAACTAATGCGCTTTTACGATTTGGATGGCAATTTAATTGAAGTGAGAACGTCAATTTAATAAAAAATTTAAACTATGAGGTGAAGGTAATGAAAAAAATTATTTTAATGTTTTTGATATTTTCAGTTATATTATCAGTAGCAGGATGTTCCTCTAAGAAAGAGGATGAGAATGTTTTATCTATTGAAAAAGTTATTGAACTATCTCAGAAAGGCAATGATTTATCTTGGGATGATTTTGAAAAATATGAGAGCAAAGAGGTCGGATCAGGATTATATATTTTGGCATATGAAATAAATAATGAATATCAACTCCTTATAGGAGGGGGAAAGGATAAAAAGGAAGCACCAATGTATATCAGACTAGCATGTAGTGAAAATTTGGATGATTTTATTGATATAAGACAAGAGAATGTGGAAGATTTTATTAAGAGACACTAACATTTCTGAACCTGGCACGAAAAAAACTTATGATCCAAAGAATCCCTCTGAAATTAATTGCCTAGCGGGACATATTGAGGCAGATATGATGAGTTCTGATTGCAAAATGGAATTATGGATTCCGATTAAGAAAATATAGGAACAATAGGTTAGTAATGAAAAAGATAATTAGAATAAATATGGTACTTGTTATAATTCTTCTATTTGTTTCATGTAGTGAGGATTCTAATAGTATACAGAAAATTGATGAACACAAGAGAGCGTTTACTACATCATTTGAGAGTGTGAAAGATTTTGATGGTTTTTATATTACACCACAAAATCATCTTGAAACAACTTTTCACGAGATTACAGATTCAAATGTTTACAGTGGTAATTATTCACATAGGGCTTGGATAAAAGGTGCAAATCCTATGTCAACACCAACTGTAAATAATAATCATAGAGGATACCCTACAATACAGTTTCAAAAAACGAAGGAAGGACCTTTTAAAACACCTTGTTACGTTACTTTTAGGGTTTGGCTTGATATGGAACTAAAAGAGAATGATGGTAGAGAAGATGATTGGTTCAGTTTTGTTACTTTTACAGATGATGAAACTGATAATTGGGATAGAACGGTGCTAGTTAATCTAAGTGCAGATGGGTTTGTTCATTTACAACACACTACTAATCAAGGAGAGAGTAGTACTATATTCCAAACCTCTGACATCACTTTTCCTAAGAGAGAGTGGGTTGAACTGAAAATATATTTAGATTTTAGTGATGATGGATATGCTAAAGTATGGCAAGATGGTAAATTGGTTTCTTATGCTAAAATCGGAAATATAACTAATAAATTATCTCAAGCGCATTTCGGACTTTACTCTTCACCAAATATATCAAGAGGAGAAGTGTTTAATGATGATTTAAAAATTATAGAAGTTGATAAGGAATAGCTTTAGGCTATTCCTTATTATATTAATTGGTTGGCTTTTACACAGATTCTGTTACAGTCTCTTTAGCCCTAAGTATATAGTGTCTTAAGGAGCTATGTACACTGTCTTATTTCCTATAGTCTGCGTGAAATAGTCTGGTTAGATTTTGCTCTTAAAATAATTTTTAATTGTAAATGTCATACAATAGTTATCAAAATGATTGGTGTTTTGGTAAAGACATTTTTACCATATGAAGTTCTGAGAATGAAACCAATAGAATTTTGCTGATTTCTTCCGGACTTTCTTTTTTTCCTCGCTTAATCCATTCAAAAAGGCCGTTGGTAAAGATAGTGCTTCTTAGAACAACAAGATACGACCAGTGAGAATCTTGAATGTCTAGTAGTGGTTTGATAAAGTGTAATTTTTCATTGTAAAAAGCGGTAAAACTATTATAAAATAAGGTCTTGTTATCGCTTCGAAGTAATACTTTTATAATGTGATCATTAGTCTTCCAATAGTTAAAAAACATCGTATATAATTCATACTCATAAAAAAAATCGAGTTTTGATAATTGAGAGTAAAGTCTATCGAACAATTCATTCATGGAAATATCTATTTGATATCTAAGAACATCTTCAATAGCATCAAAATTTCTATAAAAAGTAGCGCGACCAACGCCTGCTTCATCTACCAGTTGCGTTACGGTTAAATTTAGCCATTTGTCTTTAAGGATTAGTTTATTAAGAGCATCTCCTAAAAGTTTAGCTGATAATTTTGTTCTCTTGTCTTTTTTTATGTGATACAAAACGCACCCCTTTGTCACATATGTAACCTTAGTGTAAAATAAATGTAGGAAAAAACCAAAAAGAGAATAGCAACCTATGTTAAGATGTAGTTGAACAAAAAACGTCAAAACAAAAGGAGCTATT
>PDWI01010480.1_pt1 | contig 10378 bp, 10 predicted proteins | sample 1430891 | NCBI WGS metagenome assembly PDWI01 (sample SAMN01162508, study PRJNA174530) | Oral metagenome, whole genome shotgun sequencing project. | biome: Marine environment; feature: Marine mammal; material: Swab sample of the gingival sulcus; isolation source: swab sample of gingival sulcus... | reverse complement strand
TATGATGCGTTCACTTTACTCCGGAGTATCCGGATTGAAAAATCACCAGACTAGAATGGATGTAATAGGTCATAATATTTCCAATGTAAACACATATGGATACAAGGCTCAGCGCGTTACATTTCAGGACATGCTTTCTCAGACTATTTCCGGTGCAGCCAAGCCACAGGAAAATAGGGGAGGGGTGAACCCTAAACAGGTCGGTCTTGGTATGACCATCGCATCAATTGATAGACTTTTTACACAGGGAAGTCTCCAAACAACGGGCAATCAGACAGATGTGGCCATTTCGGGGGACGGATTCTTTGTTATGGCAGATGGAGAAAAGAAGCTTTATACCAGGGCGGGTACCTTTGGAATTGATAAAGACGGCACTCTTGTTAACCCTGCAAATGGACTAAAAGTTCAGGGTTGGATGGCAACTACTGATGCCAATGGGGAAAAGGTTGTTCGTTCCAATGGCGAACCCGGAGATGTTGTCATACCTGTTTATAGCAAGATAAATGCAAAAGAGACCAATAATGTGAAGTACAAGTGTAATCTTGATGCACGAAGTGCCATTATCCCTCCTCAGGCAGATGGAAGAATGAGAGCTTCCGCCGGCGTAACAACAAGTATCGATGTCTATGACAACTTGGGAGAAACTCATCGCATGACTATGACATTTTGGAAAACGGGGCCAAACTCCTGGACAGCTTCGGGAGCAATAACCGGCTCTTCAACTCCCATAACTCTGGATGTTCCGGCAGGAGGAGGACAGGCAAATCAGGCAAACCCCTCCAACAGAATAAACTTGAGATTTTCTCCCGATGGTAAGCTTATTTCCGTGTCAGATGAATCGAGCCCGGATGAGCAAAATCAGGGAACTCTATTGGTCAATGCAAATTATAGAGTTCAGGGAGACCCCAATGTTCGTCAAATAAGCCTTAATTTGGGAGAGTCGGGTATTCTCTCAGGAATCACTCAGTTTTCTGCCAACTCAACAACCAAGGCAGTGGAACAGGACGGCTATGCCATGGGATATATGGAGTCATTTAATATAGATAATTCAGGTATTATCACAGGTGTTTACTCCAATGGAGTTAAACAGCCCGTTGGCCAGATGAGTGTTGCTGTTTTTACCAATCCCCAGGGATTGACTACGGTTGGAGAAAATCTCTTTGAGGTTTCCAATAACTCCGGTATGGCAAACATTGGCTCTGCTGCCCAGGCAGGGCGCGGTAAAATTGTAGCCGGAACTCTGGAAATGTCAAATGTTGACCTATCAGATCAGTTTACTGATATGATTGTAACCCAGAGGGGATTCCAGGCAAATTCAAAAACAATAACAACATCCGATCAGATGCTTCAGGAACTTCTCACTCTTAAAAGGTAAGCTTTATAATTGGTCTTTTTAAAAAAGGGACGCTTTAGCGCCCCTTTTTTAGGGTCTATTTTTTTTCTTGACTGAAAATTTATAGATTTTTTAAATATATTAAGTGGGAATTTATATATTTAAAAATTACGATGGAATTGTTTTTTAATTTGCCCTGTGTATCTATTGATCCGGGTCTGATTTTGTTTCTGTAAAATTTTTTATCAATTTAGATGAATAGGAGAGTGTAATGTCCAAGGAGAAACTTTTTTGCTCGAACTGTACCAACTGTGTAGTTGTGAGGCAGTATGAGTCCGAGCCCGAGCGTTATGTTTTAAGAGTGAGATGTTTGGAAAAAAAGTGGGTCAAGCGTTCAGGAGAAGAAAAACTCTACAAGTATTTCACTGTAGCCCGTAGGGTTGCCTATGATTGTCTCTCCTATACAGAGTCGGGAGATCCCTTTCCCTATATAAAAAACCTCAGAAAAGAATTGCCCATTAAGGATGAAATATTTTCAACGGGAGCTCTGTAGAGTTAAAGCTCGTTGAAGTTTTGTGTTGTTTTGGACCGGAATATCGTTTTGAAAAGAAGTTTTCGTTCCGGTCTATATCGCTATAGCGTGGGGAGATTGAAATGGAAATATATGAACCAAGTGTTGAACTGCTGGCAGTTACTCCCAATGGAGAAAAACTCATAGAGGAGGCGGGGCGTACCTGCTATTTATCTCTTGATAAGATGACCGATGAAAGTGAAAAAAACTTCATTCGTAATGCCATTAAGAGAGGACATCTTTCAATTATAGAGCATGCCTCTGCGTCCTTTCGAATAGTGGGTGCATCAAGGGCATTTACACATCAGCTTGTGAGGCACAGATTGGCTAGCTTTTCCCAGCAGTCTCAGAGATATGTTGACGAGAGCAATTTCAACTTCATCGTGCCCTCCAGCATAAAAAACAATGATGATGCCCTGGAGTTGTATCGAAATTTTATAGAAAGTTCACAAAAAACCTATGCACAACTCAGAAAATTGGACATAAAAAAAGAGGATGCTCGCTTTATTCTGCCCAATGCCCTTGAAAGCCAAATAGTTTTTTCGGCTAACTTTAGAGAGCTCAGGTCAATATTCTCACTGAGACTTGAGAAGGCTGCTCAATGGGAATTTCGCAAGGTCTGTCTTGCCATGCTCAAGATTCTTCAGGTAGAGGCTCCGTTTGTTTTCGGAGATTTTATCATTGATGAGGAAAGCATAACAGCCAAGTCTAATTTATTCTAAATTAGTAAATGAGTTTTATAATTTTCCGGGAATTAGAATCATTCCGGTACTTGATTTCCCTTCCTTTTTATTTCAGGGCATTTAGTAAAATATGTTTTAAAATTAGTAATTTATTCAAAACCAAACTGTAACCGCTGATTTCATTAGACATCACTCAAAAAAATATTTTTTATAAGAGGTAGTTACTCTTATTTAATTCACAAAAAAGGCATCTCAAATAATACTGATTTCCTTTTTTATTTTTCTTTTTTCATAAAAAAGGCTTTACCTATAAGGTTAATTCTTTTAGTGTAATTTTATGAATATTGTCTTTAGAACAAAAAAAATGGAAAGGATATTCAATTCTTCACAAAAGCTCTATAAGGAATATGGCTTTTTAAATGGTGGCACAATTATGAAAAGAATGGTTGTTTTGAGAGCGGCTCCATCTTTGGGAGATGTTCCGCATCAAAAACCTGAAAGAAGGCATCAGTTAATTGGTGATAGAGATGAAGAATTTGCTGTTGATTTAAAATACCCTTTTAGATTGGTTTTTGTTCCCAATCATGATCCAATACCTCGAAAGAATGATGAAGGTATTGATATTTTTAAAGTAACATCCATAAAAATAATAGGAGTGGAGGACTATCATAAATGATGACACATTCAAACACATATAATCCTGATTATGCCATCCACCCGGGAGAAATTCTCGAAGAAACATTAGAAGCGAGGAATATAAAGAAAAATGAACTTGCAGAACGATGTGGCATGTCTGTTAAGACAATCAGTCATATCTTAAACAAAAAAGCTCCTGTTACCGCTGAAACTGCAATACGTCTTGAACGAGCATTAGGTGTCTCTGCTGATATTTGGAATAATCTTGATGCCAGTTATAGACTTTTTGAAGCGAAAGTTAAGGAAAAGAAAATTATTGAAGACCATGCTTCATGGGTAAAAGAATTTCCTCTTTTGGCATTAAAAAAAAGAGGAATTATGCCCAATACAAAAGATATAAGCATATTAACTGAGTGTTTATTATTATTTTTTGGAGTTTCTTCGCCTCAATCATGGGAAGAAGTTTACAGTAGAATGATCGTTTTATACAGAAAAACATATAAGTTTAAAGACTCCCTTAAATCTATTGTTACATGGTTGAGAATAGGCATTCTTCAAGCAGAAGAAATAGACACTGAGCCGTTTAATGAGAGTATTTTTAGGGCAAATCTTTTGATTATTCGTGATATGACTAAGGAGCAACCTGAGATTTTTGAGCCAAAGATGAAAGAACTCTGTCGTCAGTCCGGTATTGCCCTTATCTTTGTGGCAGAACTCCCCCATACTCATTTAAGTGGGGCGACTATCTGGCTATCTAAAGATAAAGCTTTAATTATTTTAAGCCTTAGACATAAAAGTGACGATCATTTTTGGTTCACCTTTTTTCATGAAGCAGGGCACATCTTGTTGCATGGTAGAAAAGATGTTTTTATCGATAAAGTAGATATGATAAAAAGTGAAAAAGAAGAAGAGGCTAACAGATTTGCACGAAATTTTCTTATACCGGAAAAAGAATATAAGAATTTTGTGAATCTCAATAAGGGAAACTTTCATAAAGAAGCAATTGAGAAATTTGCCAAAAATATAAATATTGCACCGGGTATTATTGTTGGGCGCTTGCAACATGAAGGTCTATTAAGATATAGTTTTCAAAATAAATTAAAAAGGAAATTTGAGTTAATCGAAAATTTTTGAAGATATAATTATTTTTTAATTATCCACAAAAATTGATTAACTGTTTTATCTTAGCTGATTTATTATTTCAATTTTATCAAGAAGTGGAATGGTTTTAGTTTTAAGAAAATTTTTTCATTATTCGTTCCTGATTCCCTTTAAGAAATCTTTTTAAATCTCTGACACTAGGAATTGTATAAAATTTCTAAAAACTTGACAGAGTCATCATTTTTTTATATACTATATCAGTATTTATTTCTAAACATAAAAAGGAGCAATTCCAGATTTATAGCTCATAAAAATTAACTATCTTGGTGTTATAAACGCTGATATAGTGTTTTGCCCTATTAAATTTCTGTTAAGGAATAAGTACTGATGCTATATATCAAAGGGCACCTCTAAAAACCTTTATGATAATAATTTCCAAGATTTAAATCGCAGATACAATCAGTACTTACATTTTTGGTTTTAAAGGATTTGTCTGTTTTTAGAAGTCCCCCAAAGTTATTTTATTTTTTTGTAGAGGAAAACTGATTCTAAAATGAATTTATCCAAAACGGCAAAGTATGCAATCAGGGTGGTCTGCTATATGGCCCTTAAGGAGAAAGATATATACTCTGCATCGCTTCTGGCCAAAGAACTGAAAGTTTCAGACAGATATTTAAAAAGAATACTCACCACTTTGTCCAATAGTTCTATTATCCGTTCTGTTCAGGGGCGATCCGGAGGTTTTCAGCTTCTTAAGAAAATGGAGGACATCAGCCTCTATGATATTATCCAGTCTGTTGAAAGTGTGGATAAGTACCGGGGATGTGTTTTGGGTTTTATGGAATGTTCTGCTGAAAATCCATGTCTGCTCCATGATCGGTGGATCCCCATTCAGAAGGATCTCATAAATCTGTTTAAAAGAACTACGGTGCTCGAAATCTCGGAAAACTCTAAAATTTTTAAAATTTAAAATTTTTTGCTTTTAAATAATACATTTTTGTAGTATATTATATTAAGGTGGTTATGCATAGTGATACATCTAAAAAATAGGGAGAATAAAAATATGAAGTTTAAAGCTCATTTAGTAATGGCTATTTTTGTCTTGGGAATTTTTGCCTGCGGGTCCAATGGTCCATCTGAGAATAGGACAGTGGAAAATACTGATAAAAATATTATCTTCGCAGTGCCCTTTGCTCCGGTGTCATATCCCATTCTAAAAATGCTTGAGGACGGTAAATTTGAGAAGGGAAAGAGAAAGTTGCAGCTCATTCTCTGGAAAAATCCCGATCAATTAAAGGCTTTAGTTGCTGGTCACCAGGCGGATTTTTTCGCCGTCCCCTCAAATGTGGGAGCTATTCTTTACAATAAGGGATTGGATGTTAAACTTTTGAATATTTCAATTTGGCGAGCCATTTGGCTGGTATCACGAAACAATGACAAAAAAACTTTGTCTGATTTTAAAGGGGAGACCATTGCCATGCCCTTTAAGGGAGATATGCCCCATCTTGTCTTCATGGAGCTTGTAAAGAAAGAGGGGCTGGACCCTGAAAAGGATTTTAAGTTGGAATATGTTCCCTCTCCAATTGATGCGGCCAAAAAGATGCTCATGAGGCGTGTTGACAATGCACTTTTAATAGATCCTGCTGTTTCCACCGTTGTCGAGAAATCCAAGTCAGGAATAACCGGTCTCATTGCTCCGACCATATACCGCTCTGTTGATATTCAAAATGAATGGGGAAGATTGTTTAATACAGCTAGCGAAATCCCCTTTGCCGGCATAATGGCCGGGTCAAAGATATTAAAACATCCCGATGTGGTGAGAAGATTCATTGCCGAATATAAGGAAGCCACCAAGTGGTGTATGAAACATCCCGGAGAGGTTGCAAAGATGGTGATTAAGTACATACCTCAACTGAATGAAAAGGGAGTGGAGGAAGCGATGAAAAATGTGACATTGCGGGCTGATGATGCCTTAAAGTCCCAAAAGGCACTAATTCCTTTTTTCAAAATTTTGTATAAATCCAAACCCTCGCTCATTGGAGGAAAAATGCCCGATGCGAATTTTTACTTTGTCCGGTAGTAACCTTGAGTATTAAGAGGCAAATGTGAGTTATCTTGAATATTTAAGGATTGATGCCTTAAATTATATTAAATCAAAGCAATTTATTTTCTCGCTTCTGGGCTTGATTCTTTTATTGGCTATTTGGGAACTAGCATCGTTGACAATGAATGAGATAATGGTCTCTTCTCCACTTAATGCGCTGTCAGCACTTTTTGAAATGTTCTCCCGTGAGAGATTTTGGGACGCCCTTTTCATCACTGCCAGGCGTATGACTCTGAGTATTTTTATTGGAGGAGTTGTGGGCTTTGTTCTGGGACTTATAGCAGGATTAAATGAGAATATAAAGAATCTTTTGGAACCAACAAGATGGATGATAATGAGCATCTCTCCTGTCATTGTTGTGAGCATGGCAATGATGTGGTTTGGCATGGGGAGCCACATGGTGGTTTTCATCGCAGCATTGCTTCTTTCCCCAATTGTCTATGTGAATACAATTAAGGGAGTTGAGATGGTTGATGATAAGATTCTGGAGATGGCACATGTTTATAATTTTTCATTTTTTCAGAAGTTGAGACATATTTATATCCCTGCACTTGTGGGACCACTCTCTGCAGCCATGACCATTGTCGTTACAGCGGGTATGAGAATGATAGTTCTTGCCGAAGTTTTGGGAGCCAATTCGGGAATAGGTTATGAGTTTTCTTTTTCCAATACAGAGATGAATACCCCTGAAATTTTTGCATGGACGGTTGTTACGCTATCCCTTGTGGGAATTGCTGAATATCTCTGCTTTAAACCTCTGGAAAACTATCTGCTGAGATGGAAAAGGGCTTAGGGATATGGACAAGGTCATTGATGCAAATAGCGTTCTAATCGAGTTTATAAATGTTACCAAGACCTACGGTTCTCTCAATGTTCTACAGGAGCTTTCATTTAAGATAGGAGGAGATGACATCGTTGGTATTCTCGGGCCCAGTGGAGTGGGGAAATCAACTATTTTAAAATTAATTGCAGGCTTGGAGGAGGTTAGTTCCGGTAAAATCATCAACCATGCCCAAAGGGTGGGCTATGTCTTCCAAGAACCCCGTCTCTTGCCATGGAAAACCACTTTTGAAAATGTAGTGTTGCCCATAATTGGGGCGGGCATTGAAAAACAAGATGCCCGGGAGAGAGCCCTCTTTTTTCTTGAGAAAATGGGGCTGGGGGGATTTGAGAGCTATTTCCCGTCACAGCTTTCCGGGGGAATGTTGCAAAGGGTTTCCCTGGCCAGAGCCTTTGCTCTGGAGCCCGATCTCCTGTTGCTGGATGAGCCCTTTTCGGCATTGGACCTGAGATTAAAATCGGTCTTGGAAACCATGTTAAAGGAGCTGTTGGAGGAAAATCCCATTCCGGTTTTGTATGTTTCCCATTCACCGGAAGAGATTGTGCAGTTTGCAAATCGTATTTTCATGTTGTTTGCCGGAGGGGTAATGGAAGAATTGCCTGTGAATGAAGACGATGATTTTAAAGATTTCTTAAAAGATGCTTTTTTAATAACAATTTAATAAAAGGAGAAAATAATGCTAGATAGAGGAACGGTTTATAATCTAAAGGATGTTGTTTCATATACTGAAAATTCAACGGTGAGCAATATAATAAGTCAAAATAAAAAGGGAAATCTTACGCTCTTTGCCTTTGATAAGGGACAAAAGTTAAGCGAACATTCCGCCCCATTTGATGCAATCGTCCAAGTTTTAGAGGGAGATGGCGTCATAATCATTGACGGAAAGGAGTACTTTTTGACCTCGGGAGAGATGATTATAATGCCGGCAAACATACCCCACGCAGTTGAGGCGAGGGAAAGGTTTAAGATGTTGCTCACAATGATTAAGGAATAAAGAGAGACAAGATGCAGTCGAAATCAAAGATATATCTTTTTGTCCCCATAAACATCGGTCGCAATTTGGAAAGCCTTTTGCAGAGAAGGGCTCCCCAGGCCGAGTTTATTACTCCGGGTTCCTCCGGTGAGGAGCTGAAATTCTTTGAGAAGATCTTTACGAATCCGGTGAGGGAAAATATTCCGGAACTCATTGTGACACTCCAACCTCAAATACTTAGGTACTTTGAGCAAGAAGGAGTCCGAGAAAATTTTGAAAGCTTGGATAACCTCTTTCCCAAAGTGAGAGATGACCTGTTTTCCCTGGGGCTTCATAGCCCCGAAAAACTTGTAAAACCTGTACTCTTTGTTCCTATCATTATGCTGGTTAATAGAGATGTTCACAATCCTCCGAAATCATGGCGAGATCTATTTGAAAAAAGATTTCATGGGAAAATACTCCTCCCCGATATAAAAACTCCCGTGAGTTTTGCCTTTAGTTCTCTTATGAAACATTTTAATGATGAGAATAATGATAGTTTTTTTCAATCATTGAAGTATGGCGGTCTTCCCTTTGATGTAATTGCCGGTGTGAATAAGGGCTTCTATGATGTGGGTATTTTACCCCTGCCATTTGCGAGATACAATGTGGGGAAAAATCTTGCAACAGTCATTCCCAGGGAGGGAGCCTTCGTTTTACCTGAGATGATTTTTATAAGAAAGGATGCCTCTTTAGAAGTCAGAGCGGTTGCCCGGGAACTCTTCGGCACGAATATACAGAGATTTTTTTCTCAACTGGGAGCACTGATTCCCGTAATTCCCAATATCCCTCTCCCTGCTGAAATTAAAGACAAAATGGCTTTCCATTGGGAGAGTTGGAACTGGTATAAAAAAATAATGATAGAATACGGTGAAAAAAATGAAAGATAGCCAAAAATTATTGAGAGAGCTTATGATAGCCTTGGCTCAAGACAAAAATGATGAGGCAGATAAACTTCTTGGAGTATTCTTGTCGAAGTTTGATGAAATAACAGCCCGGGAGATTACCGAAGTGGCTCAACAGTTGGAAGAAGAGAATGTCTTCATCAACCCGGAGCACCATGGAAATATTGAACGCAGGGTTTTTAAAATCATAAATGACAAGATGACCCAAGAGGATTTGAGTGAGTTTGGTTCAGGACATCCCGTCAAAACATTTTTAGACGAAAATATTTTCATAAGGGACATGAGCAGACGAGCACAGGAACTTTTAGATGAACCGAGTAGTTTCATTAACCTATATTCTGATTGGAAGCTAATGGCAAAGGAATTTGCTCGGTTAAATATTCACTATTTAAGAAAGGAAAATCAACTTTTCCCCTATCTTGAAAGAAAAGGTTTCAGTCATCCCAGTTCCATAATGTGGAGTCTTCACGATGAAATAAGACAACTTTCCAAGGATTTTGCCATTGCAGTTGAGGAAAAAAATGAAGAATTAGCTCGTTCAATTTTGTCCAATCTTTCAAGGGAAGCATATGAAATGACAGTGAAGGAAGAACGAGTCCTATTACCTACGGTATCTCGTCTTCTTTCAAATAATGATTGGCTGGAGATTCGAAAGGGGGAGGATGAAATAGGGTGGATGATGACCGAGCCTCCCAAGGTTTGGAATGTACATATAAGCATGGATAAACATATCAAGTCCGACCCTCAGAGATTGGATGTCATTCTTGATATTATCAAGAAATTTTTCAACGGAGTTCCCGTTGCAGAGCTCATCTTAAAATTTGATAAGGAACTTCAGGGGGAAATAACTCCCGTGGAATTTGCCCTTGCTGAACAAAAAATGGAAGATTTGGGAGTTGATAATTCTCAGTTTGAGTCTAAAATTGAAGAACTTATCGGAGTTTTTAAGAAATCTTTAAAGAAGGTAACTGTTGAAGGTCTGGAGGAGGGGCATCCCCTGGACTCTTTTATGAAGGAGAACAAAGCCATCAAGAATCTTTTGACTGAAATGAGGGAGGCTGAAAAGAAAGTTAATCTCAGTAAAGTTGATCATGAATTTTGGAAGGAGTGCTATGATAAGTTGTGGCAGGTGAATATTCACTATGTGCGAAAGGAAAATCAACTCTTCCCATTTCTTGAAACAAAGGGCTTT
>PDWI01052756.1_pt1 | contig 10379 bp, 9 predicted proteins | sample 1430891 | NCBI WGS metagenome assembly PDWI01 (sample SAMN01162508, study PRJNA174530) | Oral metagenome, whole genome shotgun sequencing project. | biome: Marine environment; feature: Marine mammal; material: Swab sample of the gingival sulcus; isolation source: swab sample of gingival sulcus... | reverse complement strand
CATGCCTTGAAGTATGCGTTTTAGAGTTTATTTGGTGACTACCAACTCAAATTAGGTGGGATGCACCTGAATGTGCCGGCTAGCCGCGCCCGATCAGGAATGACCGGGCACGGTCGTTTTGAGGCATCAACAATTTCCACGGCACAACCAAAATCCAGGGAACCGCCCGGCCCCCCGCGCGACAGAAAGAACCAACAAGCCCCCATCGCCACCAAACAGCTCATAAAAGATGAGGTTCTCCTGATGTATCGACTACTCCAACTTGCCGTCGCCATGGTTTGTCTGAGCCTGGCTACGATTGCGCTGGCCGAGCCCAAGACGGGCGCCGAGGTGATGACCCTCGTTCGCGAGAAGAACAGCAGCAAGACCCAGGTGTCCGAAATTTCGATGCGGCTCGTCGACCACAAGGGCCGCACGCAGGATCGCAAACTGGTGGTCTTTGCCGAGCAGGTGGGCGAGTCGGAGAATACGCTGACTCGTTTCATGCAACCGCGCCGCGTGCGCGGGATCAGCTTCCTGGTGACGAACTCCGACGGCGGCCAGTCGTCAGCCAGCTACCTCTACACACCGGCCGACAAGAAGGTGCGGCGCGTACCCGAGGGAGACAACCAGAAGAGCTTCCAGGGCACCGACTTCACCTATTACGACCTCAGCCCCCATGACGTCAACAAGGAGGGGTACCAGCCCCTCGAGTCCGGCACTTGCGAAGGCCACGAATGCTGGGTCGTGACGTCGGTGCCGCTGGACGCCAATCCCGTGTATGGCAAGGTCAAGCAATGGGTCCGCAAGGACATCTGCCTGCCCATCAAGGTGGAGTTCTACGACCTGGACCAGAAGCTGCTCAAGGTCTCCAGCGCCGATGACATCGAAAAGATCGACGGCTACTGGACACCGATGAAGTCGACCATGCACAACGTGCAGATCGACCACAAGACCGTGATGACCGTCGACCGGGTGCAGTACAACCAGAAGCTGCCGGCCAAGCTGTTCAGCAAGACCACCTTGGAAAAGGGCGTCTAGGTCATGCGGTCGTCGGTCTGGACCCGGTTCTTCGCCACTGTCCTGCACGCGCGTTGGCTTGTCGTGTTGATCAGCCTCGTGCTCACGGCCGTGCTTCTGCCGGGGGTGGTCAAGGTGCGTTTCGACTCGACCAGCGACGGTTCTATTCCGCGCGGCGACCCGCACAAGGCCTATTTCGATGAGGTCAAGGCGGATTACGGCAACGACCAGGTCTCGGCACTCACCGACTCGCTGATCGCCCTGGACGGTGTGGACGATGTGGTCAGTCTGACCAACACACGGTTCCTGTCCGGCATCGGCGGCGACGAACTGACCAACGACCTGATCATTCCAGAGATCCCCGCGACCCTTGAAGAGGCGCGCCGGCTCCGGAACCAGGTGCTGGACAACCCGCTGTTCCACCATACGATCGTCTCGCCCGATGGCCATGCCGCGGCGCTCAATGTCTTCCTGGACAACGAGCCCGACTGGGTTCTGATCAACAGCGGCGTCAACGGTCGCATTGTCGAACTCGCCGATGCGGCCGCCGGCCCGGAAGAGACCTATTACTCCGGACTCATCCACACCCGGATGACGATCAATCGCATGATGAAGGTCGACCTCGGGCGACTCATCCCCGTGTCGTTCGTGCTGATCCTCCTCATCTTGCTGGTGGCCTTGCGCAGTCCGGGCGGGCTCGTGGTTCCGGCGTTGACCATCTTGATGGCGTTGGTCTGGACATTCGGCCTCATCGGGCATCTGGGGCAGACCATCAGTCTGACCACGACGATCATCCCGCCGCTGATGATCGCCATCGCCTGTTCGCTGTCGATTCACATCCTGACCTGTGTCCGCGACAATCTCGCCGACAACTCCGGCCCTCGGCAGGTCGTTCTGGACAGCTTCACCGAGCTGGCGCCGCCACTCATGACCGCGGGGCTGACCACCGCTGTCGGGTTCGGGTCGCTTCTTGTCAGCTCGATTCCGAACATCCAGAAAGTCGGTGCGTTCGCGGTGCTCGGGATCGTCGCCGTGCTTTGGATCAGCTTCACCTTCGTGCCCGCGGCCCTGGTGATTTGGCCGCGTCTGCAGCCCTCTCCGCGTCGCGGCCACGAGGCCGGCGGTGGCGACGAACTGGTCAACGGGCTCGTGCGGTTCAATCTGCGTCATCCCCGGGCCGTGCTTGTGGTGACGGGAGCGATCGTTCTGGTCTCCCTGGTGGGGCTCGTGCGGATCGAGGTCGATACCGAATTTCTCTCTTACTTCAAGCACGACTCCGAGATCCGCCAAGCGGCCGATATCATCGGTGAAAACCTTGCCGGGGTGTCGACCTTCTATGTGATCGCCGCGTCGGATTCGACCGACGCCATGCGTGAAGGGGATGTGCTGCGGGGCATCGAGCGGCTCCAGCAACGGATCGAGGCCATGCCGTCCGTGGACAAGACCTCGAGCATGGTCAACGTGATTCAGCTCTGGCATCAGGCCATGAACGGCGACGATCCTGATTCGCTGAAGATCCCGGGTTCGCAGGACGATCTGGATGCGGCGATCTTCCTGACCATAGACCAGGAAGAACCCGCCGTCCGCGCTCACCACGTGGTCGAGGACTACAGCGCGATGTCGGTCTTCGTGCGCTCCCAACTGGTATCTACCAGCGAGCTGGCGCGGGCGGTCGAGCGCATCGAAGATCTCGGCCGCGAGCTCTTGCCGCCGTGGGTCCGGGTGCAGGCCACCGGCACCGTCGTCATCTTCGCCAAGACCATCGCCGCCCTCGTCAACAGTCAGCGCGATTCGTTGGGCCTGGCGTTCCTGCTGGTGTTCCTGGTGATGGCCGTGCTCTTCCGCTCACCCTTGGTGGGGCTGGTGGCCATGGTTTCCAATGTGATCCCCATTCTGTTCATCTTCGGGATGATGGGCTGGTGCGGTGTCTCGCTGAACCTGGGCACCAGCATCGTGGCATCCATCTCGCTGGGTATCGCGGTCGACGACACCATCCATTACCTCATGGGCTATCGCCGCGCATACGAACGCCTGCGTGACCGACGGGCGGCCATGGAGGCGGCCCTCCGTCGGGTGGCGCGCCCGGTCGTCTTCACCAGCATGGCCTTGGCCCTGGGCTTCTCCGTGCTCTGCGCCTCGGACTTCGGGTTGCTGTTCGCCGTCGGGGCGCTTTCGGCCGTGACCATGATCACCTGCTTGGTCTCCGACCTCTTCCTGACCTCGGCCCTGATCCAGACCTTCGATTTCGGCCGTAATCTCAAACAGTCTTCAAGTTCCGCTAACTCAGGAGTGACCGCGCCATGATGACGTCTCGTTGGTTTCTGCTCATTGTCGTTTTTGTGATCGTAGGATGTGTGGCCGCTGAAGCCCGAGAGCTGGAGCTTGGCCAACGCGGGCCCGCGGTCAAGGACCTGCAGGCCGCCCTTGTTGGCCACGGCTACGATGTGGGGCTCGTCGATGGGGTCTACGGGAATCGAACCCGCGTCGCGGTGCGCCATTTCCAGCTTGATCGGGGGCTGCCTCCCACCGGCCTGGTGGACGAGATCACCTGGTCGGCCCTCTTCGCGGTCGGGGCCCCCGATGCCGCCGCTGCCGAGGACCACGAGGCCTTGTCCGACGGGGACACGGATGACGGCTCCTCCGCCCTCGATGACGAGTTCGATCTTTCTTCTTGGGGCTTCGACGACGAATCCGGCACCAGCCTGGAGCTCGGTGGCTACCTGCAGTCGTCAGCGGCCTACAAACTCCAGGATTCCGACGTGCGATTCCCCGCCCTGGTCTCGGACGGTCAATTCACCTACTTCAACGCCAATAAGGAGACCGGTGAGCTTGCCCACCGGCAGAATTTCGCGGAGTTGTGGCTGAGCGGCCGTTTCCCCAACAACCTGTCCGGGCGGGTGGCCGTCGGAACAGGCGACCTGGACCTTCGGCAAGGAGAAGGTGAACTGGGGATTGATGGAGGTGATCTCGCCGTTCAATGTGATCAACTCCGCCAACCTCATGGAGCCGTTCGTCAACTCGGGATTGCACGATCAGCAGGGGCAATGGGGCATTCACTTCAACTACGACAAGATCGACAAGTACCGTCTCGAGATGCTGTTCGTGCCGATCTGGAACCGTTCGTTGGTCCCGCAGGCTCAGACCGATCCCAATGATGTCACCGTGGTCGAAGCCGACCAGTGGATTCCCCCGATCTTCAGCTCCATCCCGTCGATGATCTATCTGCCCAACGCCTACTACGACCAGTTCGGGCAGCCCTACACCATGGTCTACATCAACGAGTTCGCGGGAATCAAAGAGCCGGCCAAGAACCTCGAGTCGTTCGCGTTTGCGGCACGTGGCTTGAAAACCGTCGGCCGCTACGACCTTGGGGCCTACTTCATCACCACCCGCGACCCGAAGCCCACCATCGACATGGACGTCCTCTGGGGGGTGGGGAACGTGCCCGGCATCCCGGGCGCCGTGGAAATGCTCCATACACGGATCCGGCAGGACTTCCCGCGGATCTTCGTCTTCGGCGGTTCGGCTGAGACGGTGTCCGGTCGCTTTCGTTTGAAGCAGGAGACGGCTTTCTCCTATGGCCGCAAGTCCTTTCCGGACATCACGTCGGGCGAGGGACAGATCGAACTGTTCCGTCGTATTCAAGCCAATTCGGGCGCCTACACGGGCGGGTACAACGAGGCTGGAGAGCGATACGGCACATTCCACATGTTGTTCGGCAGCGAATACACCATACCGGACGTCGACATCATCACATCGCTGCAGATCGGCTACTCGCACAGGCTCACGTTCGAGGAATACGACTTCGGCAAGCAAGACCAGCTCGATGTGACCATCTACGCCCAGAAGTCGCTGGCCAAGGACCAGCTCACCACTTCGCTCAGCATATTGTGGCCCTCCGATAGCGACGCCGCCTACATCTCGCCGCGGCTTTCCTACGTGCCGGCCTACAGCCAAGACCTGCAGGTCACGGTCGGGGCGAATGTCTTCACCGGTGACAGCGAAGAGGTGATCGACCAGTTCAACACCTACTCGTCCGTGCTTGGCAGCTACCAGAAGTACACCAACGTGTTTGCCTCGGCGAAGCTGCTGTTCGGATTGCCGCTGGGCGACTGATCGGTAGCCCGCGAGCGCATCGCTACCGGGCGGTACCGAGATCGCGGCGCGTGATGGACCTTGGGGATTCGTGATTTTTGTGGAACCACTCTCCGCTTTGCACGACAGGCCTATGTGTAGACCGGATTATCAGGTGTGGCAGGTGTTTCGACAAGTTGCCGAGGCAGGTGGCCACATGGCTCTTCAACAGGAGGAAAGAACCAATGACGAAAACTGTGATCGTGACGATCCTTGCCGTGACCATGCTGGCCACCGGCGCCAACGCACAGTTGGCAAAAGGTGAAATGGTCATGAGCGCCAATGCCGGGTTTTGCGTCCCCATGGGCGATTTCGGCGACGACAAGGGCGATGATGCCGGCGGGGCCAAGACCAATTTCACGATCGGTGGCGAGTTGGACTACGGGCTCTCGTCCACGGGCTTGAGCTTGATCTCGGGTGTGAGCATCATGCGCAATGGATTCGATGACGATGCTCTGGACCTGAATGCCTCCATCAAGGTGGACGCCGGCACCTGGTACAACATTCCCATCATGTCAGGTGTCAAGTACGAGAAGAAGGTGTCGCCCACCATGGCGCTTTACGGCCAATTCCAGCTGGCGTTCAACTACTTCCGACCGCCCAGCGCCGACCTCACCCAGGGACAGGGCACCGGTGAAATCGAAGCCGACTCTGGTACCTCCTTTGGCTTCGTCATCGGTGGGGGCGTGGTGTTCAATGATCGCTTCACTGCGAACCTGCGCCTCCTGTCCCTGGGCAAGCCTGATGTCGAATCCACCTTCTCAAGCGGTGGGCAGAGCCAGACCACCGAATCGGAGATCGGCATCTCGATGCTGACACTGACAGGCGGTATGCGGTTCTAGCGAGGAGCGAGTGCTCCAGCAGATGGATCAACCGCCATACCAAGCCACCGGCCCGGGCTGTTCGCGCAACCCGGGCCGGTTTTCGCGCGGCGATGGTCGCCGTTTATGGATCATGAATAATCGGGGATTTTCTCACTCGGCCGTAAGCGGGCTTGCACCAGGAGGCCGCCTGGCGTTAGAATCATCCCATGCTCCGGCGGTCTCCCGGACCGCCCGGGCCGCCCTGAAACCTGCTTCCGCAAGAACCTGCTTCCGTTTTCACCCGGGAGATGGCCATGACGGAGATCCTGGAGAAGGGCGGGGTCATGATGATCCCGATCCTGGTGTCGTCGGCCCTGGCTTTGGCCGTCATCCTCGAAAGACTCTACGCTTTTTTCATCCAGACCAAGCTCCTGAAACACGAGACCCTGGACGCGGTCTTCGACCTGGCCGCGCACGGGCGGCGGGCCGAGGCCGTTGCGCTGCTGCAGCATGAGGATTCGGTTTTTGGGCCCCTGTTCGTGGATGTTCTGGAGGAAAAGGATCCCGCCGAGTATGAGAACGTGGCGGCCCTGCGCGGATCCGATATCCTCTTCGAACTGAACAAGCGCCTGAGCATCCTGTCGGTGCTGGGTTCGGTGCTGCCCTTGATGGGGCTGCTGGGCACGGTGCTGGGGATGATCAAGGTCTTTGCGCGGGTGGCCGCGGCCGGCGATGCGGCGGATATCGCCATGCTGGCCGGCGGCATCTGGGAAGCGCTGATCACGACGGCCGCCGGCATGGCCGTGGCCATTCCCGTGGTGCTGGTCTATCACTTTTTGCGGCGCACCCTGGACCGAATCGCCCACACCATGCAGCAGAAGGTTTCCCGCCTCATCCAGGTGCTGAAGCAGGAGGCGCAGGATGGTTGAGTTCAGCTACCGCGGGGGCGAGGCGGAGGAACCTCGCATCGATCTCATGCCGTTGATCGATGTCATCTTCATCCTGCTCATCTTCTTCATGATCACGGCGGCGATCACGACCAAGGGCATCAATCTGGACCTGCCCCAGGCGGCCACATCGGAGAAGCTGCCGGCCCGCAGTTGGGAAATCGTGATCGACAGGGATCAGCGGATCATCTTCAACGGCACGCCGATCACGCTGGAGCGCCTGGCCGGTATCATGGAGGCGGAAAAGGTGCTGGACGTGGTGCTTCAGGCCGACGATGCGGTGCCGTTCGGGATCTTTGTCACGGTCATGGATCTGGCGCGTGAGAACGGTCTGATGAATCTGGTCATCGCCACGGAGCCGCGCCGGGTGGCGCCGTGATTTCCCGGCAGAACCGGGTTTACCTTTTGGCGTTGGGGCTTTCCGTGGTCTTGCATCTGGCCTTGCTGCGTTGCGAGCTGGATATCTTCGGTGAACGCGGCGCCAAGGTCTTCATCCCGGTCACCCTGACGCCCGCCGTGGAGTGGGAAAAAGAGCCGGTGGCGGCGGCGCGGGAAATGGTGGTGCCGGCATTGCCCGCGGACATGAGCGAGGGCACGGTCTCGCGACGGGGCAGCCTGTCGGCCCTGGAAAACCGGTATGTCGAATTTGTGGTGGCGGAGATCGAGAAGCGCAAATTCTCTCCGCCCGAGTCCCGTTATTACGGGCTGATCGGGAACGTGGTGCTGGGATTCGTCATCGGGCCGCGGGGGCGGTTCCAGAATATGCGTCTGGTCCGTTCATCCGGTGACAAACTGCTGGATGCCACGGCGCTGCGGGCGCTGGCCGCCGTCGACGGGCACGTCAAGCGTCCCCCTTGGGCGGGGAGCCGGGAACTGCCTGTTCAGGTCGTGGTCAAATACCAATATCGTCTTTGATCCGGGTTCACCCCAATGAAGCGGCCAGGATACCGAAGTAGCCTGGCCGCCGTCGTTTGGAATCCGGGTTCCGATTCCCCGAAGTCAATACTCGACCTTACCGCTCTTGGGGCCCTGCCAGTCGAACTGCACGATCTTGCCGTTTTTCCAGCCGATATCGAAAGTGCGGACCGTGCCCACGGCGGTTTCCGATTTCTCACATTCGATGACCTTCGCCTCGACCGAGTAGATGACCAGGTCACCCTTCTTCTGGACATCCTTGATCTTGGGTTTGCCAAGCTCGCAGGAGCTTAGGGCGTCCGGGACGATGTCTTTGCTCACGGCGTATTTGCCGACCACGGCGGTCAGCTGATCCGAGGAATTGATGGCCTGCATGAATTCCTTCATCTCGGGGCTTTCCGATGATCCGCAACCGACCAGCAGAATGGCCAGGGCCAACACGCCAAGCATCTTCTTCATTTTCAACCTCCGAGGTTAAGGGTTCCCTTTCCCTGAAACAGCGCGCGGATGGGCGCCGGGTCCATGTTTTTCCCGATCAGGATCAGATAACCGGAAGCGATGTTCCGGTTCTGACCGGGATGGTCGCTGACGGTGTAGCGTCCGGCCACGAACTGCACAACTTGCGGCCGGTCGCGGTCCAACACATTGACAATCCCTTTGAGTCGGTACACTCCTTCCGGAATGGCGTCCAGGGCCTTGATAAGCCGTGGGTGATCCAGCGCCTGTGGAAGATCCAGTTTCCAGGTGTGGAAATGCTCGTGATGGTGGGTGGCCGAGCCGGAAGACCGTTCGGCAGCCAGGGCGGCCATCTGGTCGGGATCGTCGCCATACAGCAACGCCGGGTTGATATCCCCCTGTTGGGTGCGCACGATGGGGGCGTTGCCGTTCAGGCCCGCCACCAGTTCCTCGGCGCGCCGCAAGCCGTCTTCGTCCAGCAGGTCCACTTTGTTCAGCAACACGACGTCGGCGGCACGGATCTGATCCTTGGCCACCTCGCTTTCCTCCAGGACGGCGGGCAGGTTGGCCGCGTCCACCAAGGTGGTGACCGAGTCGAAGGCCACCAGTTCCGTCAACTCCGCCATCTCAGTCAGCAGGTTCACGGGGTTGGCCAGACCGGTGGTCTCCAGCATGATGAAATCCGGGTGGAACTCGGTCATTATCCGGCGGAGGGATGGTTTCAGTTGGCCCACCAAGGTGCAGCAGACGCACCCTTCATCCAGTTCCGTCACGGCGTAATCATGATCCAGCAGACCGCCGTCTAGTCCCACCTCGCCGATCTCGTTCTGGATCACCGCCACGAAGCGGTTGTTGCGATTCATGTGGTCGATGAAATTCTGCAGGAAGGTGGTCTTGCCGGAGCCCAGGAATCCGGTCACCACCACCAGGCGGGGCCGGTCATCGATGCCCAGGGCATTCTTGTCCACGGACTTGAAACCGCTCACCTGGTGCGACGACCACCAGGCCTCGTCGGCAAGCTCCGTCTGGGCCGCGGTCCATTCCTGCCAATCGGGCTCCTGGGGAGGCGACGCTTCGCCCCAAGCCAACTCCAGACGTAGGGCGGGGTTGTCCGGGGTGATGATCTCCTCAAGGGTCTGGTCCGCTTTGAGCCGGCGCACCCAGCCCGGGCGGTGCCAAGTCCTCTGCGCGCGCGGGGCTGTTTCCAGGTTGAAGCTCATGGAGGCGGCCAGCACCCGAAACACATCCAGGCACACGTCCCAGGCCGGGAAGTCCTGGTCCAGGCCGCCGGGCGGAACCAGCACCGTGCCTTCCATTTCGATGCCGTCGTCCACCGTCAGTTGCTGCCGTTGCAGACATTCCAGCGTCAGGGAAACGCTCTTGCCGTCGGCCGGTATACCCAGCTCGATGATGCCGATATCGAACAGATCGATGAGGTGCTCGTTGGCGGTCAGATCACGGACCCCGGTCAGGTACTCCGGGTGCGTGGCCGCCACGGCGGCCTCCAGGGCCACGTTCTCGATCAGTTCCTCTTCCGGGTGGGGGAAGTAGCACAGGTTGAAACGGCCGCGGCCCCAGCCCGCTTCGTAGCCGGCCGAATCGAAGACCAGGCCGAACACACCGAGCCGACCGGCCACGCGGACGGTCCAAGCTTCGGTGAAGCGCGAACTGTCTTTGATGCCGCGCCAACCCAGGACATGGCGCACCCCTGGGACCAGGTTGGTGCGCACCACCAGGCCGCGCAGGCATTCGCGTGAGGCGGCTTCCGGCTGCTGGGCAACGTCTGTGTGGCAAAGGTTTTGCAGATTCAAACCCGAGATCCTTCTTCAGCGGCGAGGGGTTCTCCGGAAACAGCTGGTGCTTCCGGAGAACCCGGGCGGTCGCGCTGGGGGGCTGTGCGTCAGGCCCCGAAGGCGATGACGTCGCCGTTACCAAGATAGGCATGGTCCTTCGACCGGAACCGTGCCGACCCCTTGATGACCGGATACCCCGCGGCGATGAATTTCCGCGCGCAGAAGATGCCGGTGCAGTGGTTGCAGCCGATTCGCTCGAAGCCGTAGTCGCCCAGGGAGATCACCAGATCATCGTACTTGGGATCCCAGTCGTCGAAGGGTGAGATGTGCAA
>PDWI01013332.1_pt1 | contig 10379 bp, 10 predicted proteins | sample 1430891 | NCBI WGS metagenome assembly PDWI01 (sample SAMN01162508, study PRJNA174530) | Oral metagenome, whole genome shotgun sequencing project. | biome: Marine environment; feature: Marine mammal; material: Swab sample of the gingival sulcus; isolation source: swab sample of gingival sulcus... | reverse complement strand
TAACGAATCATAAATAACGTAAGGGGAGGAACAATGGAGATTTTAGTCTGTGTCAAGCGGGTCCCCGACACCGCAGAGAACGAGATCGAGGTCAACGACGACGGCAGCGACATCGAACGCGACGATCTGGTGTACTCGGTTAACGAGTGGGACAACTACGCGGTGGAAGAGGCGATCCAGATTCGTGACAACGTGGGCGGGAGCGTGACCGTGGTGACCGTGGGCGACGACGCGTCCGAAGAAGTGCTGCGCCGTGAAATGGCCATGGGCGCGGACAAGGGCCTGTTGCTCTGTGACGATGCTTTCGAAGGTTCGGACGGCAAAGGCGTGGCCACCTTGCTCAAGGCCGCCGTGGAAAAGGGAAACTACGATTTGATTCTTACCGGCGCCCAGGCTGACGGGGGAGCCGGCGAAGTGGGCGGGATGCTGGCGGCCCTGCTGGATATGCCCTACGCCTCACTGGTCAACAAGATTGAGGTGGACGGCGACAAGCTCAAGGTGGGTCGTGAGATTGAGGGCGGCAACCAGGAGATGAACGCCATCGAGATGCCTTGCGTGCTTTCGATTCAGACCGGCATCAACGAACCCCGTTACGTGGGTATCCGCGGTATCCGCAAGGTTGCCTCGGTGGAGATTCCGACCCAGGGAGCCGGAGACCTGGGGGTGGATGCATTGGCGGTGGGTGCCGGGGGGGCCAAGGTCAAGCGCCTGGACTATTTCGTACCTGAATTAGGGGATGGCGCCGAGATGCTGGAAGGCAGCGACGAAGAAATTATTGCCAAACTGATCGAACTCTTGAAGGCCAAAGGAGGGTTGAAATAATGGCTGATATCTATGCATACATCACGCACAAGGGCGGTGTGGCCGACGATTCGGCCCTGGAGTTGGTTTCAGCGGCCAAAAAGATCGATGCCGGGGCGGCGGTGACGGCGATCGTGACCGGTTCTGGGGCGGACTGCGACAAGGTAGCCGAGGAAGTGGCGGCCTCCTATGGCAAGGTGTTCAAGTTCAGCGACGCGGCTCTGGGCTATCCCAATGCCGAGGTGGTGCGCAAACTGCTGGTCAATGTGTTGCCGTCCGAAGCGGTGTTGTTGGTACCCCACGATACCTTCGGCATGGATTTGGGCCCAGGGCTGTCCATCAAACTGGATTCGGCCTTCGTGTCCGACGTGGTGGATATCGAAGGCGTCGATGGTGATGAACTGAAGGTGATCCGTCAGGAATACTCTGGGATGGTCAGCACCCACGTGACAGTCGATATCGCTGCCGGGGCCGTGATTAACGTGCGTCCCGGGGCATTTTCGCCGGACGAAAGCAAGTCCGCCGGCGGGAGTGTGGAAGACAAATCCGGAGATGTCGACGACCTTTCGTCCAAACGCAGCTTTTTGGAGGTGGTGGAAGCCGAAGTCGGAGATGTGGATATCACCAAGGCGGACGTGCTGGTATCCGTGGGCCGCGGGATCGAAGACGAAGAGAACATCGAGATCGCCCAGGAACTGGCCGACGCCATGGGGGCGGTGGTCTCGTGCAGCCGTCCCATCGTGGACGCCAAGTGGCTGGAGAAATCGCGCCAGGTGGGCACCTCGGGTCAGACGGTCAAGCCGAAAGTCTGAACGTCAAGGCCCCCATTTTCCAGGTGGCCGACGTGGGTATCGAGGCGGACATCCTCGAATTTTTGTCCGATCTGACCGAGGCGATTGAAGAGATGTAGAATTAAACACCTGGGTTGAGCCATTAGTGCCTTACACCTCAGTTTCTGTCAAAAAAACAAGAAAATGGGGTGGGGTACATGGGTTGCGGGTTTCCCGCCTTAGCAGATTGCTTTTAGCAATTAGCAATTGGATGTTAGCCCCCTTCGCGGGGGCTTCATCAAACCGCCTGCTCTGCGGATGGTCGGTGATTTCTCTACCGTGACCTGCGATCGCCAGGTGACCGGCATCGCCATGCCCCGTTCACCGAGCTTAACCGGATTCACTGAAAAATAGAATAAAAGGTAAACTTCGGCATTCATTTGCCGATAAGTTTACCATCATGTTCAAACGAAAAAACATATTGATTTCCATTGCCAACGAGGCGCACATTACTTTTCTGATGACCGCGAAAGATGGCGGCAGCAGGAAAATGGCCGGTTGGGAACTGGAATCATTTCTGAACGCGGATGCTGCCCCCATCGACCTGCCGGCAGCGGCTTTGCGTGCAAACCATCGGTTGCTCGTTGTCCCGGATTATTGGCTGGGCAACAGTTTCCAGACATTTCAAGCCCGCAAAAAATCGATTGTAACCGCCTTCATCGAGCGGCGGTTGCAGTTGGAACATCCCACCTTGCAGGGGATCACCGATTTCTATAATTACACCATGGTTTCCGGGCCAAACCGGGAGCAGCAGCTATACACGTTTTATCTCCAGGAACCTATCGCCTACGATTTGTATCGGCGACTGGAGCAGGTCGATCTGGAACCGACACACATCACCACACCGGCGCTGTTGTGGCAGGCCAAACTGGAGGATCTTGCCGGTCCGCTGTTCCGGGAAAGCATCGGCCTGGTTCATCTGGGAGAGACCGATTGCTTTCTCTATTTTTACATCATGGGGCAGTTTCTCTTTTCCCGTCACATTCATCTGTCGACCACTGACAGCGATGCCGAAGAGACTTATAAACTGCTGAACTACGAAATAAACCAGTCGTCCTACCTCTATTCCCAGAAAGCCAGACGTTCCCTGGATGCCCTGTTTTTGGTCGGGGGCGAACCGGAAGCCACGGAGCGGTTGAGGGATCTGTTGGGGCGCGAGGTTCACCATGTGCCGGATACGCCACAAACAGTGGGGCTTCCGGAGGACGCTGCATCGCCCTCTTGCCGCAGTTTTACTGTCACGGACTTGCAAAAAAACGCGGGACCGGCGATCACCAACAAGCCGCTGCGCAATGAGTTGTCCTGGCGGCCGGTGCAATGGGCCGGCATTGCCATTGGGCTGCTGCTGGCCGTGCTCTTGTCCCTGGAATGCGGATACCTGCACCTGGTGTCAAAGGCGGTAGATGGTCAGATGCATCGACTCAGATCCGCCATTGCCAAGCCACCGGAGCAATTGCTGGAAGACGTATCGCTGTCACTGGATGAGATCATCCGTGAACTCGCCCGGCCGTCCGGCAGCGGGACCGTCATGCGGACCATTCTGGCCATGCCCGAAGGCGTTGTGTTGAAAAACATGTCACTTCAGGTATCGGACTCGCCTCATCTCAGTCTTGAAGCGGAAGTCGCGGCCGATCATCCGGATGAATTTACGGCCCTGCTCAAGGCGTTTTTGAACCGGCTCAACCGGCGCTTCAACCTGGGGGCCGGTCCGGTGCGGGAAAAGGATGTGGACATCCAGCTGGAGCGCGGTGAAGACGATGATCAAAAAACCGTTTATCTGATCCGCCTGGACTTCGGGATATCATGATTCGCAAAATAGAAAAAAAATGGCTGGCAGTCGGTTTGATCTGGACCGCGGCAGCAGCGCTGACCGCCTGGAACACCCATATGGTCAACCAGGTTGAATCCCGGCGTGAAAAACTGGAAACCCTTAAAATGGATATGGGGTTTGTGCGGAGCAACCAGTCGGGCATTCGTGAGGTGTTTCAGCAAAAGGCCCGTCTGACCCATCCGGTGCCGTCCTTCAGCCTGGGTTTTGTCGTGGTTGAAAACGATCTGAAGCGCCTGTCCCGACAGTTCGACCTGAAACAATTGCAGGTGACGGCGGATACCCATGCCGTGGTTGGCGGACCGGCGGCCATTTCAATATTCGCAACCGGGAGGGTACCGGCGATTGTGGGCTGGATTGCCGCCGTGGAGGAAGCTTATCCGCATCTGGTCGTCGACAAGATGGCCATTGCTTACGACAGGCACGAGCGGATCTGCCAGCTTCAGGCCACCTTCAATTATCATTTTAGACTCAACGACGCGGAGCAGACCGGCTGATATGAATCCAACGGACAACCGCATGCATGCATGGATCGGGTCATGGATCCTGATCGGCCTGGCGGTCATCGGATTCAATGGGTACATGCTCCTGTCACTGCTGGATGAGCCCCTTGCCGGCCATTCCCCGCAGGCCCGCAGTGCCAACCGGGCATTCAGACAATACCGGATTCTGCGGCAGGCAAAAACGAAAAAGATTGTTTCAGAAATGGACCTGCTGGTCAGCAGGTTTGGGGACGTTATTCCCAAAGAAAGGCCGATGGCGGGCACGCCTGCCCAGGTGCCGACACCGGAGGGCAAAAAAGTACCGCCACCACCGCCACCACCGCCGGTAACCTTGCCGGCCCTGACAGGAATCGTCAGCCGCCTGTCGGCGGACGGCACGACGCAATGGACGGCCCTGATAAACGGAAGCGTCCGGTTCCAGGGCGATCAACTGGGCCAACTGACCATACAAAAGATCGATAGCCGGGGCATTGTAGTGGTCAGTGATGACCGTTCCTGGTTTATCAAGACGCCGGACATATCTTTTTCTCTGGCCGGACAATGACGATGTACTCAAAAAGGATACCATGACCCATCTATCGAGACAGCGCAGGGTTCGCGAAAAAAGAAGTTCGCAGAATTGGGTGTTGCGTCGCCCGTCGGACAAGGCGCGAAAACGTAAGGCATCTTTAGAATATTCCGACGTTTTCGAAACGCCGTCGGGCGGGATAAATCGACGACCAAAACGGGAACTTATTTTTGCGCGAGCCCATACATTAATCGGCATGGGCGTGCTGCTGCTGGTTCTTGTGGGAGGATGCGCGACGCCTCCGCCCAGAAAGCCGGCCATGGCCCCTGTGGAACGCAGCGGGATCCGGGCAGCCCTCAAGAAGGAAACCAGCCCGTCTCCACCCGGACCGCCGCCCTTCGCTCATAAAATGGCGCCGGGTACCCGGGATCTGGATCTTCCGCCCAACCTCTATTCGCTGACCTTGAACGGCGTGCCCCTGTCGTCCGCCATCGGGGCGCTCATGCAGGCGGCCCCATTGAATCTTTCCGTGGAATCCGGGGTGGACCTGTCCCGACGGGTTACCGTGCACCTGAACCAGGCCACCTTCGAGGACGCGTTGGACATGATCGTGACCAGCGGTGCCGGTTACGCCTGGTCCGTGGAGGGCGACGTATTGTTCATCCGCACGGTCATGGAGCGGATTTACGAACTGGATTACCTGGATATGCCGGGTGAGACTGAGATCGAGGTGGGAGGCGATATGCTGGCCTCCAGTGTCGAAGACTCGGGTGTCAGTGGCAACTATGTATTGAAGTCGAGCAAAAGCGAGGAAAAATCGGATGCCTGGACCGCCATCGAGGAAACCCTGGCTACATTGAAGTCCGAAGCGGGAATCGTGCGAATCAACCGCAACGGCGGGCTGATCTATATGGCTGACACCCCCAAACGGGTGGCCGCCATGGTGCGCTTCCTGGATGCCATTTCCGAGGCGCTTGCCCGGCAGGTGTTCATTGAAGCCAAAATCATGGAGGTGCGCCTGACCGACCGCAACCAGTTGGGCATTGACTGGTCGGCCATGGATGTGGCCTTTACCGACAGTTCGGGCTTTTTTGTGGACAACTTCAACCTCAGCTTCAACGGCGGCAATGCCCTTACCCTGGCCAACCAGACCGCCCTGGTTTCCGTGGTGGATTTCTTGCGCACCCAGGGTGATGTGTCCGTGGTGTCCAACCCCCACCTGGCCCTGATGAACGGACGATCGGCCCTTTTCACCGTCGGATATCAGTTTCCCTACGGCGATATCGACGGCGTCGACCGTGACGAGGAAACCAATGTGATCACCTTTGGCACCAGCATCAAACGGGCCATTTTGGGGCTACAGTTCGGCATCTCCGTCCAAATTTCCGCCGACGGTGTGATAACCATGAACATCGTTCCCACCATCACCCGCATCCAGGAGGAGGCCGATGTGGAATTGCCCACCACATCCACCACGACCCAGACGATCAGGAATCCCATCATCGACCTTCAGGAGCTGTCCACCACCGTCCGGGTCAAACAGGGCAACACCGTGGTGCTGGCCGGCCTGATCAGCCAGATCAAGGACCGCAGAGATGAGGGTCTTTCGGGACTGGGGCGCCTGCCGCTGGTGGGCGACTGGTTCAAACACGTGGATGACAGCGTTCAGACCCGGGAGCTGGTGATTTTCATCACTCCTTACATTCGCGAGTCCGTGTAGGGGCGAAAAATCTTTCCCCTAAAGAACTTTGTAGATTCCCGCGAGAATAACATCCACTGAAAATTCTAAGTAAAGAATTCGGAAAAACATCCGATAATGAAAAGAGTGACAATTCTGTTGAACCTTACAGCCATACATATCGAGCCGATTGAAAATCGTCGGAAAAAAGGAGACTGTCTGATGAAAGGAAATGAAAAAGGTTTTACCCTGGTGGAGATATCGATCGTGCTGGTCATTATCGGCCTGCTGATCGGGGGCGTGCTCAAGGGCCAGTCCATAATTCGAAATGCCCAGACCAAGCGCATCGTGCAGTCCGCGGACGAGTTGCGGGCCGCGATTTATACCTTTTATGACCGTTATGGCGTCTTTCCGGGGGACGAGAGCAATACGGCCATTCCCCTGAACGATACCCACGAAGGCACCACCAATGGCCGGATCTCAGGCGGTGAGTCTGCCATGCTTTTCGAGGACCTGACCCTGGAAGGCATCATCAACGGTCATTTCGACGGAGCGGGCAACGACAGCTATCCCATCCATGCCTTCGGCGGCATTTACCTGGCCAGTTGGGTAAACCCCGGCGGTACCCCGAGCCGGCCCGGGCATTACATCCGCTACGACAACCTTCCCTGGGAGGTGGCCCGCGAGATCGACACCAAATATGACGATGGGGTATACAACACCGGCAGTATCCGTGCCAACCAGGATTACACCGCCGCCAACAATCCCATCCGGTATTTTTACATACCCATGTAGGGGCTGGATTGAGAACAGACGGTGGCCGATTGCGATGCCGACGACCCGATGACGCCGATCTGCCTGCCTTTGTGTGCGTCAGACGATACAACCGGGCAGGCGCCGGATCTCTATCCATGAAAAACCACCAGGCCGGTTTCACCATCATCGAAATGGCCATCGTTCTGGTTCTGGTCGGTTTTTTGGTGGGCTTCGGTGCCTCGCTGACGGGAACCCTTTCCACGCGGGCCAAGCGGATTGAATCCACGAAAACAGTCGCCGCCGGTCTTGAAGCAGTCATCGGACATGCCGCGGCCAACGGGGGGGTGCTGCCGACCGCCACCGAGTTTCCCGGTATCGTCAACATGCGCAACGACGCCTGGGGCCGGCCCATTCAGTATATATACGATGCCAATTTGGCGGACGGAAGCCCCAACACGGGTGATCTGTGCACCCGACGAACCACCGCGATCACCCTGCGCCAATGTGCGGATACTGCCTGCACCTCCCCGGTTACCGTCGCCAATGTGGCATTTGTACTGCTCAGCAGCGGCGGGAATTTCAACAACCAGACCGCCGGTACCCAAGGCGTCAACGCCGGCGTGGTCATCGACATATTCAACCGTGGCGTGGGTGGCGTGGACGGATTCAACACCGATATGAACCGGGGCGAGCCCTATGACGACATCGTCCAGTGGGCGACGCTGAACGAGCTGCGCACCAAAATCGGCTGCCGGGTTCCCCAGCTGACGGTGCTGAACAACGAATTGCCTGCCGGTCGGATGAACAGCCCATACAACGCAGCCATATACGTGGACGGCGGCGTCCCTTTTGCTGCCTCCGGCAACTATCTATGGTGCGTCGAAACCGCCTCCGGCACCCCACCTTCGGATCTGAGTTTTCGCAATCACACGGATACCGGCGATATTGGTTTCGATACCGACGGTTCGGTGCTTCCCGAGAACGATGCGGCCTGGACGCCTTCCGATCACATCCTGATCAGCGGGACCCCCAGCACCGCAGGCAGTTTTCTGCTGACGGTCTGGGCGCGTGACAACAGCAATCCGGTTGTCGATCCTGCCTGTGCCGGCGGGGCCAGTCTGGACAATTGTGCCAGCCGCTCTTTTGTCTTGACCATCCATCCATGACCGATACGCAAATAAGGACCTGAACCCCGGATCCGCCATGGACCTTCCGGTACTTTTGAAATCTGCAAACCATCAGACCGGCATGGCATTGATGCCCCTGGTGCTGACCGTTGTCATTGCCGGTGCGATGATCGGTGTGGGGATGCATGTCGTCGAACCCATGGCCAAACGCATGCGGGTCCAGGCCACTGCAAATCGGATCAATGATGCCTCGCGCTCGGTGATTGCCTGGAGTGTGGACCGCGGCCGCTTGCCCACGGCCGCCGAGTTTACCGTTGCCGCCGGCGTGCGTGACGATCTCTGGCACCGGGGCCTGGTGTATGTGTATGACGGCAGCCTGGCTGCCGCTTCCCAAGGCGGGCTCTGCGGACGGACGTCCACCGGCATGACTGCCAACGGATCGGCGGATACGGCCTTTCTCATTTTTTCCGGCGGCCCTGATTTCACCATCGACAGCACACCAAAAGCCTCGGGCGCCTACGGGGGCAACGCCGCCATATCCGGGCTGGATCTGGGCAATGCGGTATCCCTGGCTGATCTGCGCAACCGGGCCGGTTGCTTCGATCGCACCGCCGGCCGGCTGACCCTGCTCAACAACGAACTGCCTGCGGGGTGCAGTGGAAAGCCCTACAGCGGCGGCCTGTTTTCCCAGGGCGGCGTTGCGCCCCATAGCTGGACCACGGGTACGCTGCCGGACTGGCTGACCCTTACACCGGCCGGATCGGTGGTCCATTGCACCGGTACCCCATCATCCCCCGGGATACACCGCGTGGATGTGACCTTGAGCGATGCCGCCGGGGATGTGGTGCAGCGGCGCTTTGACATCAGCGTGGCGGCCTGCGGCCCGGCCCCGGTGTCCAATTGGAAATTGGACGAAGGCTCCGGAACCACGGCCGCCGATGGCACCGGCGACAACCACGGGACCCTGTACGGAGATGCCGCCTGGACAACGGATACCCCGGACGGCAGCGGATCGGCCCTTGTTTTCGACGGATCCGGAGACCATTTGCATGTCAGCGATCATGCCAGTCTGCATCTCACCGGTGAGCTAACCCTCATGGCCTGGGCCAAAGAAACCTCCACCGGCCGATATGCCAAGATTGTCTCCCGACGGACCGGTTACTATTTCTATTTTCTGGGCGTGGACAACGGACATCCCTACGGCGGCATCGGAGACGATGTCACCTACACGGTGACCGGCAAGTCCCTGCTCATGTCCCTGGACCGCTGGAACCATCTGACGATGGTGTACAACGATGCCGCCGACCGCATGTTGCTGCATTTCGACGGCACCGAACGGATGACCACCGGGACGCGCAGCCTGCCCGTTCATGTGGGGGTGGACCTGTCCTTGGGTGCCGACGAGCAGGGTACCCAGGGCTATTTCAATGGTGATATAGACGATGTGGCCGTTTACGACCGGGCCCTGACCGATAACGAGATCCGTGGCCTGATGCACGGGGCGGCCCACCCCAATCGGGTGGTTTCCTATGGGTTCAACGGCAACGCCGATGATGGCGGTCCTGGCGGGCATGACGGCATGGTGGTGGGCGCCACCTATACGACTGACCGTTTCGGTGCGGAAAATGCCGCCCTGCGTCTGGACGGCGATGATACCGTGCTCGTGGCCGATCATCCGGATCTGCAACTGACCGGCCAGTTGACCCTGGCAGCCTGGATCCGGGAACGGACACCGGGGCGTTCTGCCCAGATTATCTCCCGCCGCAGCGGAAACCATTTTTATTTTTTAGGTGTGGATAACGGCCGGCCCTACGGCGGCATCGGGGACGGCACCGGTTACACCGTTACCCGAAAATCCATCGCCATGCTTCCGGATCAATGGCATTTTGTGGCTTTTGTGTATGACGATGCGACGGATCGCTTTCAGATTTACTTCAACGGGACTTTAGACGAAACCTTCGTGCCGGTGAGCCTGCCGCCGATGACCGGTGTGGACCTGACCATCGGGGCCGATTACCAGGGTACCCATCATTTTTTCACCGGGTCGATTGACGAGGTGGCTGTTTACGACCAGACGCTGACGGTGGAGGAGATCCGGGCAGCCTATTAAAACCCATGATTGTAATTCCTGTGCGGGGTAGCGGCGAAAGAAACCAGCGAACACGATATTAATCGTCAAATGTTTATTGGACAATGATACTACCACGGGTGCACCGATTTTTTTCAAGCCCTCTTGGACGACTTTTGGTGATAAAGCAACATCTTTTCTGTAAATTCCCTTGAGCTTTCGTTTCCCTCGCGATTCAAGCGTAGCGCTGCCTGGCGAAACTATCGAGACCAAGCCTTCG
>PDWI01010479.1_pt1 | contig 10379 bp, 3 predicted proteins | sample 1430891 | NCBI WGS metagenome assembly PDWI01 (sample SAMN01162508, study PRJNA174530) | Oral metagenome, whole genome shotgun sequencing project. | biome: Marine environment; feature: Marine mammal; material: Swab sample of the gingival sulcus; isolation source: swab sample of gingival sulcus... | reverse complement strand
ATTAAAATAACTGGTCGCTCTTATAGAACTAAAGAAGTTATCAAACAACAAAAAACTGCTTAACAAAACTGTTAATTTTTATTTCGGCAAATTTGTTGATTTTTATATTGACATTAACAAGCCTAGTAATGAGCACATTCAACAAATAAAATATACATCAAGCTAGCTTGTAAGTAATATTTTATTTGTTTAAATGTATTGAGAGCGGCAGCTCGGACGACCGACAGCAACCGTAGGGAGCGTAAGGGAGTTCTCATTTCTTTTATCTAACTGAGCTATTTACTTGCAGTTTGCTGCGAAAGGGCTAAAATATCAAGCGACAGTTTGCAAAGAAAAAGACCAGTTTTTATATAAACTGGCCTTTTTTGTCGTTTTTCTACGACTATATGTGGTTTATTTAACCGACTATCTAACTCTGAAAGTAAAGTTGTCGCTGTATTGCTTACCTTTGTAAGAAGCTGATACTTTTACTTTGTAAGTACCTTTGCTAAGGCTGCTTACTTTGATACCAGCTAAACCATTACTGTTAGTGTAATCAGTTAAGCTAAATGATCTACCTCTTGGGTTAGTTACAGTGAATCTAACTGGAGCATCATAAACAGCTTTTGAACCTACTTTGAAAGAAGCATATAAACGAGCTGAATCGTAGAAGTTGTAAACTGATTTGTCTGATTTACCTTTTAATCCACCGTTGTTGTAATCGTTATCGTCGTTGTCGTTATCATCGTTAGCTTTACCTAATGTAACTGTGATAGGGCTAGAAGTTACTTTGTTGCCACCGTCATAGTAGTAAGCTTTAACTTTGATTTGACCAGCTTGGTCATACTTACTTGTATATTTGCTGTATTCAGCAACACCGTTGTAGTTAGTGTACGCATAACCGTTGTAAGTAGAACCGTTAGGGTATTCAAGGATGAATGTTACTGATTTGTTAGCAACATTTTTACCTTTTAAAGTAGCTTTGAACTTCATTGACTCACCTTTAGTGTAAGCTGATTTGCTACTTGTTACAACGATTGAGCTGTTTTGAGGAGTACTGTTTCTAGCAATTCTGAAATCAGCTTGTGCTTTTACTGATGAGTCGCTTGCTAATTCGAAATAAGCAGTGTAACGACCTTCAGCAATTTTAGGGTCAGTGTTTACTTCTAAAGTAGCAACACCTCTATAGTTTGTTTCGATTGTTTCTGTGTAGTTCTTGATTTTTACGTTTACTTTTTCGTTAGCTTTTGCACTACCATAGTTGTCAGTAACTTTTACAGTAAACTTAAGTTTGTCACCAGGCTTGTAAGAAGCTTTGTCGCTCTTAGCAGTCATTTTAAGCTTTGTATCTGGTACGTAGCTATTTTTGATTCTGAAGTTAGCGCTAGTTCTTACGTTAGGGTTCTCTTGTAAGCTAAAGTTAGCTGTGTAAGTACCTTCTTCGATTTTGTCGCTAGTTGTAACTTCAAGTGTTGCTTTACCGCTATAATTAGTTTTGATTACTTCATTATAGTTACCGATTTTAACATCGATGTTTTTGTTTGAAACACCTCTACCATTTCTGTCAGTTAATTTAACTTCAAATCTGATGTCGTCACCAGGTTTGTAGCTATTTTTGTCAGTTGTAGCAGTCATTTTGTATTGTACTGGTTGTGGGTTTGGTCCAGGACCAGGTTCTACACCGTTACCAGCACTGAATGCTTTAAGACATACGTTAGCATTTCTTAATCTACTGCTTTCATTGATGTCGGCAAAGTCAACACCGTTTGTACTAGTGTAACTTTGTCCTCTTGAGCCAGTTGCTTTACTAGAGTATCCTCTTAGTTTCTTCTCAACTGGGATAACATATCTTTCGTTTGAACTGAAGTAAACAACTGGAGCAAATTTAGTGTTAGCACCAACTGTTACTGGTCTGTTAAATCTAACAATGTAGTAACCAGCATAGTCGAAGTGTCCACTCTTAACTTCTACTTTGTCAGCGAAACTTTGAGTTCCTTGGTAGTTCTTAACCATGTAAACTTTGTAGTTAGTATTGTGGTTAGGTACGAATACACCAACAGCGTTGATTTTTTGAGCTCTGCTACCAGTTTTAAATACGTTTGCGAAGTATCCGCTTGTTCCACCAATACCATCAGTTTGTCCTAGTGGGTCATATTGGTAAATCTTAGAGAATTCACCTTTGTCTTGACCAAAGTATTGTACATTTGTTCTAGCAATGTTTGTATCTTCGTAAGAAACCCAGTAGTAGCCGTTTAGACCCCAGTTTGCACCCCAGCTGTTTTTAACAAGCCAAGCACCATTTCTGTTAGGTTTTACATTGAAGTTATCTCTGCTGTAGTTGTCATCCCAACCTGCAATTGTGATTGCGTGGTTAGCACGTGCACCAGAGTAGTTATAGTGTGCAAAAGTTCTTCTGTTTAAGAAGTTGTTATCACCTCTGATAGTACTTTCAACAGCACCATAGTTCATGATAGCTCTTTTTAATACGTCTCTTGTTCTTCCGTCTACAACGTCTGGTAAGTAAACAGCCTTAGTCATGTCTTTCTTAGGTTTTAGTTCTGGTGACCAGAAATCTGTAGGACTATATGGATCTTCTTCTTCTTCGATTGGACCACTCCATCTAGCCATGTAAGCAGATGACATATATCTGTGACCACCTTTGTCAGGTCCGATGTCAAATCCGTGTCTGTTTCTCATATTTTTCTCTGAGAAGTCGTTATATTGAGGCATCATAGTTGACTCTAGAGTACCATATGCTGCAAATGCCCAACAAGAACCGTTTGGACCTTGGTCTCTTACTGGTGTCATTTTGTTGTAATCTCTTAAGTCGTAACTGCTTGGTAAACCAAGTCTAATGTGCTTTCCGTTAGCTTCTTTTACTGTACCACGTGGCATAACAGGTGATGGAATTAAACCGTTTTTATTCTCTTCACCATTGTCTTTTAAAATACCACGTTCAACTTCTTTTTGGTATTTAACGAAATCTTCGTTTAAAGGCGCAATTTCTGATGCTGCAGCAATTGCTTGTTTAATGCCTTTCTCATGCGATACTGCACCAGCTGCAAGTTTACCGTCAGCCATAGCTGGGAAACTAAAGCTTGACACTAATAAGGCAGCCATGATGATTGCAGATAATCTTTTCTTCATACATCCTCCTTTGTACTTTTAGTACATACGTAACCTTTCATAAAATCAAGACACTTAATTTGTTACAAGATTTTAATACTTGGCTTTTACAATTTTTTTTGTATTACTTAATATTATAGGAAGTGACTGTTTTGATTGAAATAGTAATAGTAAAAACGAAGTAATTATTACTATTTAATCTGAATAAATTAGTTATAATCTGTTAGAGATTAACCATATTGGTTGATTCTGTAAGCAGACTTACACCATACTAATTACAAAGCAATCACTTTATTAAATAATACGTTCTATAGAGTTTATTACAATTATTAATAATATTAACTATTTGTAATAAATAATATAATATTGATTAACTTATTTGAAACTCTGTCTATAGTATATAACAAAATTGGATAAATGTCACGCGTTTTATAAAAAAAACTTATACGATAAAGAAAAAAATTATTTTCGAAAGAAAATACCAAGTAAAACAAGTTTATAGTTTCGGAAATTAAGTTTTGTAACATTATACTTAATAAAAACAATCAATAAAAAATGCTGGTTTGATAAATAGGTTAAAAAAGTAGTCGATTTTAGCATAATTTATGATTAAAATACAAGGATTTAAACCTGTTTACGTTTTGTTCATATATTAACAAAACTGCTAAAAAAAAGATAGCTGACATTTTTTTGATGTATCAGCTACCTTTCTTATATATTATATGTAGTAAGAACTTATTTTAAAGTAAGTTGAGATTTATAAAATATCAGCTACTATCTTACTACTTTGAAATTTGCATGTGCTTTTATGCTAGGTTTATCCTGCAAACTGAAATAAGCAGTATAAGTACCAGCAAGTAATTTGTTGCCAACTGTAACTTCTAATGTTGCTTTACCATAGTTATCAGTTTTGATAACACCTTTGTAATTACGAATTTTAACATCGATATTTTTGTTGGCAAGAGCATAACCATTAGGGTCAGTTAGTTTGACTGTGAATTTCACGTCATCACCAACTCGATAATAATTTTTATCACAGTTAGCTGTCATTTTGATTGTTTGACCCGACTTGTTAACTGTGAAGTCAACACTAGTTTTTACGTTAGGTCTGTTTTGTAAGTTGAAATAAGCAGTATAAGTTCCGTTAGGCATTTTATCACTTACAGCTACCTCTAATGTAGCTTTACCATAGTTATTAGTTCTGATGCTACCTTTGTAGTTACGGATTTTAACGTCGATGTTTTGGTTAGCAACACCTCTACCGTTTTGGTCTGTTACATTAACGGTAAATTTGATGTCATTACCCTGTTTGTAGACGTTTTTATCAGTTTGAGCAGAGATGCTTAGTTGTTGTTGTGGCGCGTTGCTGTTAGTACTGAATGCTTTAACGCACACGTTGGTATTTCTTAAGCTATTGTTGTTATATAAATCATGGAAATCAATACCGTTCGAACTTGTATAACTTTGTCCTTTTGAGCTTCTAGCTTTGCTTGTGTAACGGCTGATTTGTTTTTCAACTGGGATTACATATTTGCTGTTTGAGCTAAAGTAAACAACTGGTGCAAACTTAGTGTGGGCAGCAACTTTTACAGGGTTGTTGAATTTAACTACATAGTAACCTGCATAGTCAAAGTGTCCTCTTTTTACTTCTACTTTGTTAGCAAAACTTTGTGTACCACGGTAGTTTTTAACTAAGTAGATTTTATAGTTAGTGTTGTGGTTTGGTACATATACGCCAACAGCGTTGATTGATTCAGCTCTGTTACCAGTTTGGAATACGTTAGCGAAGTATCCTCTTGTTCCGCCAATGCTTGTTGTTTCACCTAGTGGGTCATATTGGTAAATCTTATCAAATTCACCTTTGTCTTGGGCAAAGTATTGGACGTTTCTTTTAGCGATATTTCTATCTTCGTAAGAAACCCAGTAGTAACCGTTTAGTCCCCAATTTGGACCCCAACTATTTTTGACAAGCCATGCACCATTTCTTTTTGGTTTCACTTTGAAATTGTGTCTACTGTAGTTGTCATCCCAACCTGCGATTGTGATAGCGTGGTTTGTAGCCTTGCTTGTGTAGTTGTAATGAGCGAAAGTTCTTCTATTTAAGAATGTGTTATCACCACGGATGGTACTTTCTACTGCACCATGTTTAATGATAGCTCTTTTTAAAGTGTCCATGTTATTACCATTTATTACGTCTGGTAGATAGACAGCTTTGATAAGGTCTTTTTTAGGTTCTAATTTAGGTGACCAGAAATCTGTTGGACTATATGGATCGTCTGATTCGTCGATTGGACCACTCCATCTTGCCATGTAAGCAGTAGACATGTATCTATTACCACCTTTATCTGGTTCGATGTCATAACCGTGACGGTTTCTCATATTTTTTTCCGAGAAATCGTTGTATTCTGGCATTAGAGTTGACTCTAAAGTACCATATGCTGCAAATGCCCAACAAGAACCATTTGGACCTTGGTTTCTTACTGGTGTCATTTTGTTTTTATTTCTTAAATCGTAACTACTTGGTAAACCAAGTCTGATGTGTCTACCAGCCGATGTTTTTGCTGTACCATGTGGTGTAACAGGTGAGGGGATTAAGCCATTTCTGATGTCCTCGCCATCGTCTTTTAACATACCACGTTTTACTTCTTGTTGATATTTTAGGAAATCTTTATTTACTGGTGCAATCTGTGATGCTTCAGTGATTGCTTGCTTGATGCCTTGGCTTTGTGCTGTTGCATTATCTGTTAGTTTACCGTCGGCCATGGCTGTGAAATTAAAACTTGCTGCAAGAACCGCAGCCATGATTATTGCTGATAATCTTTTTTTCATTCTTCCTCCTCTGTACGTTTAGTACACTTCTCCTTTTCATATAATCAAACAACTTGTTTTATTACAAGTCTTTAATACTTAGTTTGTTAAATTTTGCACTATGCATTGTGTCTAAAGATAAGATATAGTGTAAAAGTTAGTGCTGAAACAAATAAATGTATTACAAACTAAGATGACTCTTTTTAAGAGTTTATTACAAATCATTAATAGTATTAATCATTTGTTGTGCGTAAAGCGAAATAAATAGTCTTTAAACTCTATCTATAGTATATAACAAAAAATTATAAAAGTCACGCTTTATATAAGAAAAACTTATACGATAAAGAAAAAAAATATTTTTGGAAGAATATCATGAGTAAAAGGAGTTTATAGTTTTAATAATTAAGTTTTGTAATATAATACTTTATAAAAGTTATAAGTAAAAAAAGCTGATTTTATAAATAGGTAAAAAACTAGCATATTTTATCATAATTTATGATTAAAATACAAATATTTAAACTAGTTTACACTTCGTTTATATATGAACAAAACCACTAAAAAAAAGTAGCCGATATTTTATTACATATCGGCTGTTTTGTTAAATATATTATTAGTAGCAAGAATTCACCTTTAAAATAGTTATAACAACTATCTTTTAACTTTAAAATCTACCCTTGTTTCTATATCAGGATTATCTTGCAAACTGAAATAGGCAGTTTGATAAGTTGATATTGACCATTGGACTTAACTCTTGCTTCTAATATTGCTTTACCATAGTTATTTGTTGTAATGCTATATTCATAGTCAGAAATTTTTACGTTGATTTTTTTTGTTAGCGATACCATCACCATTTTTGTCAGCAAGTTTAACTTCAAATTTGATAGTGTCACCAGTTTTATAAACATCCTTGTCGCACTTAGCAGTTAGAGTTGTTCTAGTTACTTTAAAATCAACAGTAGTTTTTATGGTTGGGTCATCTTGTAGACTGAAGTAGGCAGTATATGTTCCTTCCTGTATTTTATCGCCAATGTGAACATATAAACTTTCTTTACCATCATAGTTTGTATTGATAACTTCTTGGTATTTTTTGATTTTAACATCGATGTTTTTGTCAGCTAGACCTTGTCCGTTTTGGTCGGTTAAGTGCACTTTAAATGTAATTTCATCGCCAGGTGTGTAAGTTCCCTTGTCGCATTCAGCAGTGAGTTTGAGTTGTTGACCTATTTTATTAATTGTGAACTTAGTACTCGTTTTTATGTTGGGTCTGTATTTTAAATTGAAATATGCAGTATAAGTTCCTTCGGGCATTTTTTCATTTATAGGAAATTCTAATGTAGCTTTACCATAATTATTAGTTTGGATGACACCATTGTAGTTATGAATTTTAACGTTGATGGTTTCGCCAACTGCTGGTCTATTATGGTTGTATTTTACATTGACTGTAAATTTGATGTTTTCACCTGATTTGTAGATGTTTTTATTAGTTCTAGCTGAGATAGTTAATCGTGGTGGTTTGTGTTCGTAGACGTCATCACTAAACGCTTTAACTCAAACGTTGGCATTTTTTAAACTATTGTTCTTATATAAATCTTGGAAATAGATACCACTATAGCTTGTAAAACTTTGTCCACTTGAACTGTTTGCTTTACTAGAGTATCCTTTTAGTTGATTCTCAACTGGGATAACATTTCTTTCGTCGGAACTGAAGTAAACAACTGGTGCAAATTTAGTGAAAGGAGGAACATGTACAGGCTTGTTAAATCTAACTACATAATATCCTGCATAATCGAAGTGCCCTCTTTTTACTTCAACTCTGTTCATTAAACTTCGTTTATTGCGGTAGTTTTTAACCATGTAAACTTTGTAGTCAGTATTGTGGTTAGGTACATATACACCAACAGTCCTGATAAGTTGAGCTGTGTTGCCAGTTTCGAACACGTTGGCAAAGTATCCACTTTTGCCGCCAATGCTAGTTGTTTGACCTAGGGGGTCATATTGGTAAATATTTTTAAATTCACCTTTGTCTTGGGCAAAGTATTGCACATTTCTTTTAGCGATATTGTTATCTTCGTAAGAAACCCAGAAATAACCGTTTAGTCTCCAACTTTGTCCCCAACTGTCTTTGACCAGCCAGGCACCATTTCTTTTTGGTTTAACCTTGAAATTGTCTCTGCTATAGTTGTCGTCCCAACCAGCGATTGTAATAGCGTGGTTAGCATCTTTGTTTGTGTAGTTGTAGTGAGCGAAAGTTTTTTCATTGAGAAATTCGTTACCACCACGAATTGTACTTGCTACTGCCCCGTGCTTAATAATAGCTCTTTTTAAATCGTCCATGTTATTACCATTTATTACGTCTGGTAGATAGACAGCTTTGATAAGCTCTTTTTTAGGTGTTAATTCTCTTGACCAGAAATCTGTAAAACTATATCGATCATCTTCTTCGATTGGACCACTCCATCTAGCCATGTAAGCAGTAGACATATATCTATTACCACCTTTATCAGGCCCGATGTCAAATCCGTGTAAGTTTCTCATATTTTTCTCTGAAAAGTCATTATATTGAGGCATCATAGTTGACTCTAAACTACCGTATGCCGCAAATGTCCAACAACAACTGCATGGTCCTTGGTCTTTAACAGGTGTCATTTTGTTGTGTTTTCTTAAATCATAACTACTTGGGAGTCCGAGTCTGACGTGTCTACCGGTAGTTTCTTTTACTGTACCATGTGGTGTGACAGGTGAGGGGATTAAGCCATTTTTGCTGTCCTCGCCATCGTCTTTTAACATACCACGTTCTATTTCCTTTTGGTATTTTAGGAAATCTTTGTTTACTGGTGCTATCTGTGTAGCCGCAGTGATTGTTTGTTTGATATCTTTCTCTTGGGTATCTGTAACTTTTCCGTCCGCCATAGCTGGGAAACTAAGGCTAGATACTAATACAGTTGCCATGATTAGGCCGATAATCTTTTTTCATACACCCTCCTTTGTAAGTTTGTACATCCATACCTATCATTAAATTTTGTATTGCACATTATAGCTGAATAGTTATTTTTGTGCAAAAACTTATTAGTTAAATAAAGGTTTTAAGCTGTTTAACAGAGTTCATTGCAAATATTAACAATTTGCAACTTTTATGTTAAATAACTTTAAACTTATTTATATTATATAACAAAATCGCAATAATGTCACGTGGTTTTATAAAGAAAATAGTTATTTTGAAAGTGAAAAGTTTGCTAAATAACTATAAAAAATAGCTGATATTTTTATATCAGCTATTAGATAAATATACTTTTTATTGTGTTGCTTTAATACAAAGTAATTTTGTATGGATTAGATACAATTTGTTCACCGTCTATTTTACAAACAGCTACAATACTATATGTACCAGACATTTCGTTACTACCAATGTATTTTTTATAGTTAGCTATGCCTTTAAAGTTAGTAATCTCATAGTCGTTATAAGTAGTTCCGTCTGGTGTAGTTATTTTAAAGTATACTTTGCGTGTATCAAGAGGTAAGTAATTTTTATCACTAAGTATTGCTTTAAATCTAATTGTTTCACCAAGCTTTGATACTTTGTCGTTAGTAAATACCACTAAATGTTTAGTGTTTTTTTGTGATTTGTTGGTTATTTTGATTTTTAACTTTTCAGACTTTATGATGTTACCATTATCATCTACTTCAGCTGAAACTTTATAATTAGCAACTTTTTCATGAGTGGCAAATTTTATTACATATGTGGCAATGCCATTTTGGTCAGTTAAAGCATTATATGTTCTAATTAATCCGTTAGGAGAGGTGATTACAAGATTTACATTTGATTGTTTTACAGCGTTTTGTTTACTATCTTTAAGGTTAACATCAAATTTAACATACTTTCCAGTACAATATGTGTCTTTAATTGAAGTAACATTTATATAGTAGTTTTTCTTGGTGTAATTTTCTTCTACATAATTTTTGTAGCGACGAAGCTTGTTAGAAGAATTATTTTTTGTAGTAGTCTGTTTTGGTAATACTTTGCGTAATTTTAGAAATTTTTTAATGTATTTGTTTTTAGGTGTATACGGATACATTGACCATCTTTTTTTATTATGATTTGGCTTTAAATAAAGAGAAGTGTCGATCCTGCTTTTTCTATTTTTTTGTTTATATTCTAGAAAATTAAATATTTCGTTTCGTTTTGTTTCTGTAAATTTCTTGTCTGTATTGCGGTCAATCATTTCTCTAAGACTTTCTCTTTTACTTCTACACCTGTTATCTAATGGTTTTGGTTCTAAAATATCAATCTTTTCATTTTTCTTGCTAGCAAATTTTGAGCCATTGTCACTAACAGATTTTTCTGTATTAGTAGTTGTAACTTCTATTTTCCTAATAGGTTCTGGCTCTAAAATATCAATTTTTTCATTTTTCTTGCTAGCAAATTTTGAGCTATTGTCACTAACAGATTTTTCTGTATTAGTAGTTGT
>PDWI01010476.1_pt1 | contig 10381 bp, 9 predicted proteins | sample 1430891 | NCBI WGS metagenome assembly PDWI01 (sample SAMN01162508, study PRJNA174530) | Oral metagenome, whole genome shotgun sequencing project. | biome: Marine environment; feature: Marine mammal; material: Swab sample of the gingival sulcus; isolation source: swab sample of gingival sulcus... | reverse complement strand
TCTGCTGTTTTTATTTTTAAGGTAAATTCTTTGGAAGTACCATCCGGAATTTCCATACTTCCTTCAGCAATTATAAAGGAGAGATTATCGTTTGTAATGCTGCCGACTGATACAAATGTTCCTTCTTCAAGAGCTACATATGCAAGTTCACTTTCCCAATCTAATGTATTTTCACCTCCTTTTTTTAAGATAATTTTGGTGGGTTTCGTGGGCATATTATCAGAAGTTCCTTTGTCCGATATTTTAAATCTAAAAACTTCTTTTTCACTTTCATTTGCTGTTACTACAACAAGTTTTTGATGGGTAACCTGAGTATCAGGATCGCTGATTTCCGAATCAGAATCATTAACAGGCTGAGGAGTTCCGGTTACCTTTATATCATCAAAACAAACATCTTGTGCAAAGTCAGAACGTAATTTGACTCTGATTTTTAGACTTGTCCCGGAAGTTATAACTGTACTTGCTTGTAAATTAGTGCCAAAATTTCCGAGTCCCTCCGGATTTGTATCAAAAGGTTTTTCTATTCCGTCAACAACACTATAAATTTTTACATACTTCTTGCTCGTATTGTTAGAACTGCCTGTTTCTGCCAACTTTGCAGTAATGTTAATGTTAGAAAATCCCGTTATGTTTATGTTTTCAGATTCCCAGATTGCTTCACCATTACAGTCTCTTGCTTCGAAACGTCCCCCTGAGGAATAGGAATCAACTTTTATAAAATCATCGGCATCCGAGAAAGTACAATTGCTGTAATCCAAAGTCCAATTTATAGCTGTTAGATCTGTTATCACTCCACCGGAACCATCTCCCCAGACTCCTTTCCCCACCTGTGTGTCAAAATCCTCTTCCCATATAACGGTTTGTCCCCAAAGGCAAGTTGAGAAAAAGAAAAAACTTAAAAAGAAAAAACATTTTCTCATATCTAAATATTTTATGTGAAGCAAAAGTCTTCTAAAGATAATTAATTTTTGCAAAAAAAATATTTCTGAAAAGAGAAAACCGGAAACTTATACCTTTATTTATAAAATCTATATAAAATAAAAGACTTTTTAGTCCAATATTTCGGTAATTAAGGGGGTATTTCGTAAATTTGCAGCGCATTTAGTCTATATAGCTAAATGTAAAAACCGTTAAACGTATATATGACAAGGAGAGTACAAGATAAAATCCTTGATGAAGTGACTAGCCGCGACTATCAGTACGGTTTTGTGACTGACATTGAGAATGATATAATAAAGGAGGGATTAAACGAAGAAGTGATTCATTTAATCTCGAAAAAGAAGAACGAGCCGAAATTTATGTTGGAATATCGTCTTAAAGCCTTTCGTTATTGGCAAAAGATGAAGATGCCGAATTGGGCATATTTAGATATTCCTCCTATAGATTTTCAAGCAATAAGTTACTATGCCGCACCTAAAAAGAAGGAGAAGCAGTCTTTAGACGAGGTAGATTCGGAACTTTTGGCAACTTTTGAGAAGTTAGGTATTCCCTTAGAAGAGCAAAAAGCCTTAGCAGGGGTGGCAGTGGATGCCGTAATGGATAGCGTTTCCGTAAAAACTACATTTAAAGAAGAGTTATCAAAAAAAGGCATTATTTTCTGTTCATTTAGTGAGGCGGTTCAAGAGCATCCGGATTTAATAAAAAAGTATTTAGGTTCGGTAGTTCCTCACACCGATAACTATTTCGCTGCACTCAATGCCGCAGTTTTCAGTGACGGATCTTTTTGTTATATTCCCAAAGGCACGCGTTGTCCTATGGAATTATCTACTTATTTCCGAATCAATGCTGCCAACACAGGACAATTTGAACGCACCCTAATCGTAGCGGAGGAGGGGAGTTATGTGAGTTATCTGGAAGGCTGTACAGCTCCACAAAGAGATGAAAATCAATTGCATGCTGCTGTTGTGGAAATTGTTGTAGAAAAAGATGCTGAGGTAAAGTACTCTACTGTTCAGAATTGGTTTCCGGGAGACAAAAAAGGTAAAGGCGGAATCTATAATTTTGTGACTAAAAGAGGAATTTGCAAAGGCAATCACTCTAAACTCACTTGGGCACAAATAGAAACAGGTTCTGCAATAACTTGGAAATATCCGAGTACCATTTTGAAAGGCGACTATTCGTCATCGGAATTTTATTCGGTAGCCTTAACAAACCACTTCCAACAAGCAGATACAGGAACAAAGATGATTCATTTAGGCAAGAATACTCGAAGTTTGATTGTCTCCAAAGGAATCTCTGCGGGAAAAAGTCAGAATAGTTATAGAGGCCTGGTAAAAGTAGCAAAGAACGCTGAAAATGCACGTAATTTTTCACAATGCGACTCACTGTTGATGGGAGATAAATGTGGAGCACATACTTTTCCTCATTTGGAAATTGCAAACAATTCGGCAAGGGTAGAACACGAAGCTACAACCTCTAAGATTGGTGAAGATCAGATATTTTATTGCAATCAGAGAGGAATGGATACCGAAACTGCGGTGGGTTTAATTATAAACGGATACGTAAAAGAAGTTATAAACAAAATGCCAATGGAATTTGCCGTGGAGGCTCAAAAACTTTTGGCAATAAGCCTTGAAGGTAGTGTAGGCTAATGTCTCTTCCCTATAAGGTTTACTACAATAAAGATAAAAGGAAAATGATAAAGATAATAAATTTACATGCAAAAATAGACGGTAAAGAAATTCTCAAAGGGGTTAACTTGGAGATAAAGCCCGGAGAAGTTCATGCTATAATGGGCCCTAACGGAGCAGGGAAGAGTACTCTGGCAAATGTTCTTTCCGGAAATGAAGCTTATGAAGTTACTCAAGGAGAAGTAAAGTTTTTGGGAAAAAACTTACTTGATTTGTCTGTGGAAGACCGTGCCAAAGAAGGAATATTTCTGGGATTTCAATACCCTATAGAGATTCCCGGAGTAAGTATGGTTAACTTTTTAAAAATAGCTCACGCAGAGCATCGTAAACATAAAGGTTTGGAACCGCTAAGTTCTTCCGAATTTTTAAAACTATTAAAAGAAAAGAAAGAATTAGTAGAAATAGACTCTAAGTTGACGAACCGTGCTGTAAATGAGGGATTTTCAGGTGGAGAAAAAAAGAAAAACGAAATCTTCCAAATGGCAATGTTAGAGCCTAAATTGGCAATTTTGGATGAGACGGATTCGGGTTTGGATATTGATGCTTTGCGCATTGTGGCTAACGGTGTGAATAAATTGAAAACAAAAGAAAATGCAACAATTGTTATCACGCATTACCAACGTCTATTGGATTATATCATTCCTGATTTTGTACACGTACTCGCCGATGGAAAAATTGTAAAGTCAGGAGATAAACAACTGGCATTAGAGTTAGAAGAAAAAGGATATGACTGGCTAAAAAGCTAAAGATCAAAAAAAATTATGACAGGATTAACAGCAAAAAGTCAAGAATATATTCAACTTTTCAAAAAGTTACAATCGACTATCGAAGCCAATAGTATGGAACAGTTGAATGCTCATCGTTCCGAAGCCATGATGCGTTTTGAAGAGCTTGGAGGTTTTCCGACAACGAGAGTTGAAGATTATAAATATACAGATATAGACAAGGTATTTGACTATGCTTATGACATAGCTACTGCGGACATTTGTTACAACACTCCCTTGTCCGGAGAATATAAAGCCCCCTTGAAAGAATCTTACAAGATAAATCTTCGTAATGGTTTTTTAGAAAATTATGATTCAGTTTTGGAACTTGAAAAATTAGGTGTTATAATATGCTCTCTTACGGAAGCTGCGAGAAAACACACAGTACTATTCGAGAAATACTACAATAAAAAAACAGTAAAAAGTGAGCATAGCATTGCTGCTTTGAATACAGCATTTGTAGGAGACGGATTATTTATCTATATCCCCGAGAACATTCACATAGAAAAACCTTTTCAAATTATAAATTTTCTGAGTTCTCGTGACAATTTATTGGTGAATACACGTCATCTTCTTGTAATAGAGAAACATGCTAAGGCTCAATTTTTGGATTGTTCACACGCCTTGAACTGCAAAGATTTTCTAACCAACAGCGTAGTTGAATTGTTTGCGGAGGACAATGCCAATGTTGCGTATTATGCGCTTCAAAACCAATTTGAAAAAACAACAATTCTCACCAACCTTTTTATTTCACAAAAACGTGATTCTGAAGTGATTTCAAATCTTCTTTCTTTACATGGAAAACAAATTCGAAACAATATAACCGTTGATTTGGAAGAAGAAAATTGCCATAATTACACTTACGGAACTTACTTAACTTCAGGGAAAGGACGTGTTGATAACTTCTCTGTTATCAATCATATTGCCCCTCGTTGCAGTAGTAGGGAACATTTTAAAGGTATTTTGGACAACCAAGCGATTACGGGATTTTACGGGAAAATACACGTTTTTAAAGATGCTCAAAAAACAGAAGCCTTTCAAACCAATAACAACTTGGTGGTAAGCAATGAAGCAAAAGCCAACACAAAGCCTCAACTTATTATAGAAGCAGACGATGTGAAGTGTAGCCACGGAGCTACAGTAGGACAATTGGATGAAGATGCTATTTACTATTTGCGAGCAAGAGGAATTTCCTACAAAAAAGCTTATCGTATGATGATGTATGCTTTTATGAGTGAGATTACAGATAAAATTAATATTCCTGAATTGCACCAGCTCGTAGGGAAATGGATTTCACAAAAGATGAGCGGAGAAATTATTTATTCCGACTTTTCTGAAAGAGAAAGCTAAACAAATTAATAATGTTTACACCTGCTGACATACGTAAAGATTTTCCTGCACTTTATCAGAAAGTGCACAACAAGCCTCTTGTTTATTTTGATAATGCCGCTACTACGCAACGTTTGCAACAAGTTACGGACGCTTATTTGAAGATTGCTCTGCAACATAATGGGAATGTGCACCGTAGCCCTCACTATTTGGGACAAATGGCGACAAAGAACTTTGAAGAAACGCGAGAAAAAGTTCAACATTTCATAAATGCCGAAGATACACAGGAAATAGTATTTACGAGAGGCACTACGGAATCTATAAATTTGGTTGCATTTTCTTACGGGGAAACGTTTATTGAAAAAGACGATGAGATCATCGTTACTGAAATGGAACATCATTCCAATATCGTTCCTTGGCAAATGTTGTGCAAACGCAAAGGTGCGATCCTAAAAGTTTTACCTTTTGATAATGAAGGAAACTTGGAATTAGCACAATTAGACAAGCTCATAACGGAGCGAACAAAACTACTTGCAGTAACCGCCATTTCGAACGTACTCGGAACCATTAATCCTATTGAAAGTATCATTGAAAAAGCACACAAAAGAGGCATTCATGTTTTGATAGACGGAGCTCAAGCTGTATTGCATAAAAAAATAGACGTCTAGCAGTTAGGTTGTGACTTTTTTGTTTTTTCTGCACATAAAATGTACGGGCCTACGGGAGTGGGTGTTTTGTACGGGAAAAAAGATTTACTGAGTGAAATGCATCCCTACCAGGGAGGAGGAGAGATGATTAGTGAAGTAACCTTTGCCAAAACAACTTACGGGGAATTGCCCACAAAGTTTGAAGCAGGAACACCTGATTATACGGGCGTGGCAGCTCTCGGTGCTGCGATTGATTATTTGCAAAATATTGACTTCGAGGCTTGTATCTTGCATGAAAAAGCACTTCTAAAATATGCAGAAGAAAAATTGAAACAGATAGAGGGGGTTTATCTTTACGGTCAGGCTGAAAACAAAGCTTCTCTATTGTCATTTACCATCAAGGGAATGCACCCTTTTGATACGGGAACTTTATTGGACAAATTAGGTTTTGCCATCCGAACGGGACGTATGTGTGCAGATCCCATTATGGAACATTATGGAGTGCAAAATATGATGCGAATCTCATTTGCTCCCTATAATACTTTTGAAGAAATAGAATTGTTTTATTCTGCATTGATACGCATAAAAGAGATGTTTTTGTAAATTTGCGACAAATAAAAACAGATGACAATAAAAGAAATACAAGACGAGATAGTAGAAGATTTTTCTGCGTTTGATGATTGGATGGATAAGTATTCTTATCTTATCGAATTAGGGGGCGACTTGCAACCTATTCCCGAAGTTTACAAGAAGGAAGAAAATATCATAAAGGGTTGTCAATCAAAAGTGTGGCTGCATGCGGAATATAAGGACGGTCTGGTGCATTATGTTGCCTTCAGTGATGCTTTAATTGTGAAAGGTATGATTGCTCTGTTGCTAAAGGTCTTTTCAAAACAAACGCCTCAAGCCATTCTTGCTGCTAATACTGACTTTATTTCCGAAATCGGTTTGGACGAACATTATCACCAACTCGTTCCAATGGTTTGCTTGCTATGGTTAAGCAAATAAAATTTTATGCACTTGCTTTTAGTAAAGTTTAAAAATATAATTATGAAAAAGAAACATCCACTAGAATCCGCTGTTATTGAAGTGCTTCGCACTATCTTTGATCCTGAAATTCCGGTAAATGTATATGATTTGGGACTAATTTATGAGATTGATTTTTATGAAGAAGACGAGGTGCGTATCTTGATGACTTTGACAGCCCCTAATTGTCCTATGGCAGATGAAATTATAGAAGAAGTAAACGACAAAGTCAGTAGAATTGAAAACATCAATGATGTTACTGTAGTACTTACATTTGAGCCTGAGTGGGACAAGGAAATGATGAGCGAAGAAGCCAAACTGGAATTGGGCTTTTTATAAACATTTACGTCTTCAGTACTAAATCTACACTTGCAAAAATTATTTTGAGAGAAAATTCATCTTGTAAAAACAGTTTTTTAGCATCTGTAAAAGTACGATTTTGCCTTAAAAAGATAATTAGATGTACATTCCTGAAAAATACCAATTTATTGTATTCTTAGGTAAAGCTCTACATAAATATGGGGTTCCCTCTTATCAGATACAAAATTACCTTGAACAAATAGCGAAGAAAAAACGCATTGAAGGCAGTTTCTCCGATCTGCCAACCTGGATACATTATAACTTTCCACAAGAAAATGGTTCGAGCTATAACTTTGTAGAACGAGTTCCCCCCGGAGAATGGAACTTGGGTGCTTTGGCAGAAACAGATGAAGTTACAAATGCTGTTATTGAAAATAAAATAAGTGAAAAGGAGGCAATTGTATCTCTTAAAGAAATAGACAAGCCCTCAACTATTAAAAAAAATATTCTTGAGGCTTTCGGTTTTGCTATGGCAGCAGGTTCTTTCAATATTATTTTGGAAAGTAATTGGTTTTCTTGCTTTGTAGCTGTTATAATGGGATTTTTGGTTTATTGCATTACCCTTATTTCCAGAAAATCAAAATACATAAATTCTACTCTGGAAACCTTAAGCTCTTTTATTGTCACCTTAATAGTGGGCACAATCCATTATTTTAATCCTAATATTAACGTAATATTCACAATATTGTCTGCTATTATTCCTTTTGTCCCGGGGTTGGCAATCACGACGGCTCTGGAAGAAATAACATCTCGGAGTTTGATTTCCGGAACAGCCAAGCTATTCGATGCTTTTACCTCTCTATTCAGGCAATTATTCGGGGTAATATTAGCTGTAGCTTTTCTTCATTTTGCAGACATGTTTCAAATGCAAGAAGTATATGACGATATACCGAGGTGGGTAAACCATATTGCAGTCGTTTTATTAAGCATAAGTTTACTCCCCTCTTTGAATATAAGAAAAAAAGATGCTATCCCGGGAATTTTTTTAGGTGTTATAGCCTACAATATCACAATACTTCTTTGGCCATTGGGAGTACTTATCAGTGCCTTTATAGGAACGGTGGTTATCGTTATTGCAAGTAATTTGATCTCTAAAATAACCAAAACTCCTAAAATAGTCTACCAAGTGCAAGGCACTATTATGCTGGTTCCGGGAAGTAAAGCCTTTATAGGATTCAGTGACCTGCTAGTAAATAAGACAAATGCATATGCAGATATACTGGGATTAACATCACTTATCTTTATGGGAATCATAGGAGGGCTTATATTTTCCGGTTCATTCAAGGATGCCTAAAGTTTCCGGTATCAATTCGCAACAAATATTTTCTATATAAAGAGCTGTACTCGAATAATTATTCAGCCTGAGAATGCTGTTTTGGAACATAAAAACCGCATAATCTTTGTCAAATCTTTACGATTAACTAATTTTACCATCCTAAAAATAAAAAGGTAGAATTATGTTTCATTTTGGAAAAGACAGATTAACAGTAAACAGAGCAATCGCTCTAATAAATAAAGAAGAAAAAGCTGCATTGACAGAAGAGGTCAAAGCAAATATTTTACGCAGTCAAAAGAATGTAGAAGACATTGTTGCCAATGAAAAAACAGTCTATGGAGTCAATACAGGATTTGGCCCTTTATGTACGGTAAAAATTTCTCAGGAGGAAACTCGAAAATTGCAAGAAAACATCTTGCAAAGCCATGCGGTAGGTGTTGGTAATCCGATTGCTGATGACCTTGTTCGTATTATGCTCTTGACAAAACTTCACGCTTTGGCTCAGGGGTTCTCCGGCATAAAATTAGATACCTACGAACGTATTTTGTACTTCTTTGAGAATGATATTTTGCCACAAGTTCCGGAACAAGGTTCCGTGGGTGCTTCCGGAGACTTAGCTCCTCTTTCTCACTTATTCTTACCTCTGATCGGTATGGGGAAAGTAAAATATAAGAATGAAGTTTGCGAAACAGCGGACGTTTATAAAGATTTGGGATTAGCACCTATTTCGCTTGGAGCAAAAGAGGGGCTGGCACTGATAAATGGTACACAATTTATTTTGGCTCATGCTACTATGGCAGTGTGGAAAATGCAACGTGCTTTGAAACACGCAGACATCATCGGAGCGTTGACTTTAGATGCTTTGAGAGGCTATGGCAGCCCTTTTATGAAAGAATTGCACGAAATACGTCCTTACGAAGGTACACAAACCGTTGCGGCAAACTTAAGACATCTGCTCAACGATTCTGAAATTGGAAAAACGGGGAATAATCTTAACAGAGTACAAGATCCTTACTCTTTACGTTGTATGCCTCAAGTACACGGAGCTTCTCGCAATGCATGGAAGCACCTCAACGAAATGGTAGAGATTGAACTAAACTCGGTAACAGACAATCCCGTTGTTCTCGGTGACGGCGATGCGATTAGTGGAGGAAACTTCCACGGACAACCTATGGCAATGGTACTCGACTATGCTACATTAGCAGCGGCAGAGTTAGGTAATATTGCAGACAGACGTGTTTATTTAAGTTTAGAGGGCGAAAAATTTGGTTTGCCCAAGTTATTACTTAAAGAAACGGGACTGAATTCAGGCTTTATGATTTTACAATATACCACGGCAGCTTTGGTTACTGAAAACAAAACACAATGTTTCCCTGCCTCCGCAGATAGTGTACCTACCTCTATGGGACAGGAAGATCACGTAAGTATGGGGTCTATCAGTGGAAGAAAATGTTTGCGCGTTTTGAATAATTTGGAAAAAATTCAAGCTATCGAATTATTGTGTGCATCTCAAGCTTTGGAATTTGTAAGACCTTTAAAAACTTCTCCTATTTTGGAAAAAGTACAGGCGAGAGTCCGTGAAGATATTCCGCATTTTGAAAAAGATGAAATCTTCTCTACTGCCATAAACAAAGCTATCGTAATCGTACAAAGTGGTGATTTGCTCAACATTGCAGAAGGAGTAAACTAAAATCATAAAAGAGAGTGTCCCCAAAGTCGCCTTTGCGAGCGATAGCGAAGCAATCTCAAAAATTAAGCTACTGATAAAGAGATTACTTCGAAATTGGAAATTTTTCGTAATGACAAATTTTGTTACTTTTTGGACACCCTCTTTTGTATTACAGTTTCAATTTCAAAGATTAAGAACTTAATTCTCAGAAAGACGATAAACCTTTGTTTCGTGAGATTTTACATAGGTTTTTATTTTATCATTGACACTGAATTGCTCCTTAGTCCAAAGGTCTCGGGCTTTTCTCTTTTGAAAAACACCTAATTCGGATAAACTAAAAGCTGCCAACTGCTCTTTATCTGATGCATTTAAGATGCCCAGTGCAACATCTCCATTGGCTAATGGTTTTACAAAAACTTGCCAAATATCATCCTTAAACACCCTCTTTGCTTGCTTACCCAGAATGTCTTGGTCTATGGCTATCAATTCTTTATTAGACAATATTCGTCGAGTGGCTTCATTCATATTTCGCACATCACAAGTAATCATCAAAGGGGAAGCCATCAAGCACCACAGCGACATCTGTGACTGATATTCTTCGTCGGTACATCCGTTACCTCCCAAATCTGTAGAAGGTGCTCCCTTTTTCCCATACAAGCCGACAACGAGCATATCAGGGT
>PDWI01010475.1_pt1 | contig 10381 bp, 6 predicted proteins | sample 1430891 | NCBI WGS metagenome assembly PDWI01 (sample SAMN01162508, study PRJNA174530) | Oral metagenome, whole genome shotgun sequencing project. | biome: Marine environment; feature: Marine mammal; material: Swab sample of the gingival sulcus; isolation source: swab sample of gingival sulcus... | reverse complement strand
TTCCGCTCTGGCGACATTGCCGAACTCGGGAAACTTAAAGATGTTATTGACGCCGTCGACGTAGACTTCATAGTCTTCAATGTCTTTTAAGGACGCCTTTAAAATTGGTATTAAATAATCGATGATGTTTTCATAACACTGCAGCTCGTCTTTAATTGCAAATATTTGTTTGACGTTGATGCGTTCGATTTCGACGCCCTCAAACTTTTTGAGCATGCAATCGGCGATATTGTCCAAAACGGCCTGATCGAGCTCCTTGATGCCGAGGTGAATGTTTTTGATCACGCCGGTATCGGAAACTAGAATCATTAAAACCTTGTTTTCGTTGACCTTGATCAGCTTCATGTTTTTCAGTTTGCTCTTTTTAAAGAGCGGTAAGCTGATAGTCGTCGGCAACCCCGTCAAGTCGGACAGTATCCGCACGGCGTGTAAAATGACGTCTTCTACTTCTATCACATTAGAGGCCAATAGCGACCGAATCATCTGCTTGTCGCGACTGTTCATTTCGGCCTGCGATGCCAACAAATCGACGTAAAGACGATAGCCCAAATCGGAGGGAATGCGTCCAGCCGACGTGTGCGGCTGAAGTAGATAACCGAGTTCTTCGAGATCGGCCATTTCGTTGCGAATCGTCGCCGAGCTGACTGAAATGGTCGGCTTTTTAGAAATGGCGCGCGATCCAACTGGTTGCGCCGTGTGAATATAGTCGTCGATAATGACTTTTAGTATTCTCAGTTTTCTATCACCTAATTGCACGATTCACCTCACTCTTCGCCTGTTATTAGCACTCCTTTTAATCGAGTGCTAATAACGCTGTAAACAATATACTATGCATCGCCCGCCTTGTCAATAGCTGAACGATAAATTTATAATTTGTTCACAGAATATAAAAAAACCACTACTGAGAGTGATTTTTGAAAGTGTCGACAAAATGCAGTGTAAAGTGGAAAGCGTTAAAGTCATACCCGGCAATTGTCAGCGACGCCAGTGCGCTATACAACAAACATAGCATAATTCACAACGACTAGTCTTTCGTTATTTTATTTATCATAATTAAATAAACCAATGTGATAAATAAAAAACTTGCGACGCTGCAGATTGCAAGCAATCAGCATACAAAATCAAAACCGAGATGTCTCGACTGCGGTTGAGATGACACTCCGCGCTGTCATTTCGACTGAAGCGCAGCTCAATCGAGAAATCTCGGGTCTAAAAGCGAGATCTCTCCACTTCGGTCGAGATGACACTCCGCGCTGTCATTTCGAGTGAAGCGCAGCGCAATCGAGAAATCCCGGGTCTAAAAGCGAGATGTCTCGACTGCGGTTGAGATGACACTCCGCGCTGTCATTTCGAGTGAAGCGCAGCGCAATCGAGAAATCTCGGGTCTAAAACCGAGATGTCTCCACTTCGGTCGAGATGACATAGTTTCAGTAACTCGACTAAACAACTACAAAGTGTATTGTCTTATCGTACAGTGTATAGCGCATACGCAATGACGTCCACAACCTCGTTTAATTGTCTATTTATCGTCAAGCGCCCCACTTGTTCGACGCCATCTACCGACTGCACGGCTCGATAGTCATCGATCCGCTTTAAGGCGCTCAAATCGCCCTCGTAGCGACCGTCCTGCAAGCGCAGCGAAACGCTCAAAACAGTGCCTTCCAGCCCCGTGTATAGCGGCATTAACTGCCGCTCATCGACAGTGCGCAGGGCTTCGGACAACTCCAAATGGCCGTATAGATCCAACTCCATATTTAATTGTTTAAGCGCAATTTCAGAGCTGTCATAGGCGACGCCGTAAATGGCGCCAGTTTTCAGATCCGCCAAATTAAAACGCGCCGACTGCAAGTGTAAAGCGGACTCACGCAGCTGCCAATTGCACTCAAAACTATCTTTTATTAAGTATAGATGCACTTCGTCATAGCGCTCTAATAGCAGCGCCTCAATTTGATCGCATAACGCTTGCAACGTGGCGTATTGACCAGCTTGCTTCGCTTCAAAAGCGCCGTCTACCATTTGCGCTACCGACTTTTCGGCAAGTGCCACCACGCAATCGAGATGTTCTAGCATAAAGCCGTCGCCACTGCGCCAGGTCGGCCACTGCGCGTCGAGGTATTCAATTAAAATGTCTTCTTTGCCGCTGACGACGTCGAAGGAAAGCCCGTTGACGATGGTCATTCGCTCGGCGTCGCTAAGCACCGAAATGTTGGGCGGCGTTATATCGCGATAGCCGTTGTAGCGGTCGACTAAAAACGCCTCGATGCGATTTATTCTGCCCTCGCGCGTCGTCGCTCCCGGTGCGCAGCCGGTCAGCAGCGATGCGACCAGTATAAAGATTAAAACGCCACGCCACTTTGAGGTGCCGCTGGCGATGACAGCTAAATTATTTTTTTTCATCATAATGCGTAATTAGCTCTCGCTTCATCTTCCACAAATCATAGCTGAGGTCGACGAAATAGCGGTGTGGGTTTTCAAAGCGACTGACTTCTTCCCAGAGGTCGTCAACCGATTTTTGACAATACTGCTTTACCGCCTCTAAACCGGGGCGTTCGTAAACGCAGACGCCGCCGTCGAAAATGCGCCGCATCATCGGTTTGATATAACAGTTCGTAATGGTCTTGCGCTTCCAAGTGTACTCGGGGTGAAACAGTTCAAAGGATTCGCTGACGTCAATTTTTTCATCGTGGAAGGTGACGACGTCGGCAATTGGCGAATCGGTATCCTTGTTAAACAAGCGCCAAACCTGTTTAAAGCCCGGCGTCGTTATTTTGCCGACGTTTTCGCTGAGCTTAATCTTGGGCACCAACTGACCGTCGACCTCGGTTGCAACCAGTTTATAAACGCCGCCGAACACCGGCCAAGATTTTGAGGTGATCAGGCGTTCGCCGACCCCAAAGGCGTCAATTTTAGCCCCTTGGTACAACAGGTCGCGAATGATAAATTCGTCGAGCGAATTCGAAGCAAATATTTTGCAGTCTCGGTAGCCGGCGGCGTCGAGCATCTTGCGACATTTTTTAGATAAGTAGGCGATGTCGCCGCTGTCCAGTCGAATGCCGACCGGGCGCTTGCCAAGCGGCTTGAGTACTTCATCAAAAACTCTTATAGCATTGGGCACACCGGAAGCGAGTACGTCGTAGGTGTCAACCAATAAAACGGTGCTGTCCGGATAAACGGTGGTATAAGCCTTGAAGGCATCGTATTCGGAATCGAACAATTGAATCCAACTGTGCGCCATCGTACCGGACGCCGGCACGCCAAAATACTTGTCAGTCATCGCGTTGGACGAACCGCCGCAACCGCCGATATAGGCCGCCCTGGCACCGATTACGGCGGCGTCTACGCCCTGGGCGCGACGCGCGCCAAATTCCAACACCGCTCTGCCGCCCGCCGAACGAACGATGCGATTGGCCTTAGTACATATTAAGCTCTGGTGATTCATCAATAAAAGCAGCGCCGTTTCAATTAACTGCGCTTCAAACATAGTCGCCTTGACGATGATAATCGGCTCGTTGGGAAAGACTGGCGTCCCCTCCGGCATCGCCCAAATATCGCCGCTGAAGCGAAACTTGGCGAGCCTTTCTAAAAACAACTCGCTAAATAACTGCTTAGCGCGTAAAAATTCAATGTCTTCCTCTGTAAAGTGAAGATTTTCAATATAGTCGATAAAGGAATCCAGACCGCAAGTTATCGCAAAGCCGGCCTGATCGGGCAATTTTCTAAAATAGTAATCAAAATAGCCGATTTGCTCATCCATACCGCTCTCAACATACCCATTCATCATCGTCAATTCGTAAAAATCGGTCAACAATGTCAAATTGCTGGCATACGCTCTCATATACATCTCCCATCTGATTTTATTCTACTCAAATCGAGCAGCGCGTGCAACGCCGCGTTATCACGTATTTACACTGCTTACATCATACCACAAAAACTGACAACTTAACTGAACAATTAAAAAAATAAGCCAAAAATCCGCAAAACTGATAAAACCGGATTTTTGGCCTATACTACTACTCGTTTTTAATCGCTTCTAAAGCGCTTAAACGGGTTGCCCGCAGCGCCGGGAAAAAGCCGGCAATTAAGCCGATTAGGGTCGAAAATACAACTGTTAACAACGCGTAGTTGAGTGGAATGATCGACTGCGAAAAACTGCCGCCGATAATGTACTCGTTCATTTCGCCCGACGAAGCCGCCATGTGATTGATAAACGCCGAAACGCCATAGCTTATCGCGACGCCCAACACGCCACCGAAGAAGCCGATTGTAGCGGCCTCGATTAAAAACATGTGCAAAATATCGCGCACTGCCGCGCCCAACACTTTAATGATGCCAATCTCTCTCGTGCGCTCGTAAATCGACATGATCATCGTGTTGGTAATGCCGATTGCGGCGACGAATAGCGAGACGAAACCGATGCCGCCCAATAGCGCCTGCACCATTTGAATTTGCTTCTTCTGCTGGTTGATATATTCTATCGGGCTCATCGCGTTGAGCCCCATCTCGCGCAATTGATTTTGCACCGTTTCGACATTGTTGATGTCGTCGACCAAAACCTTGATGTTGTCGTATTCTCTGTCTTCGCGGCGAATCCGCTTGCCCGAGCCGTGCTTGCGCTCATCGCGCTCTTTTAAAGCCAGTAGGGCCTCGCGATCCATAAACATGCTGTAATCGTACTCACCGGACTCCGCCAGCAAACCGGTCACCCTAATGCGCGTTGGACGCTTTTCATTGCCCTCGTCGTCGTAGCGCGAATCGATGTATATTTTCAATGACTGATCTAACAAATCTAGTTTTTCCGGTTCTTCAAAGCGACCGCGGCGACTGCGCATGGCGCGTGGATTGTAAAAATTATAACCGACTTCGCTGCCCACGAAGACGTCGTTGCTACCCATTTGGGGAAGCTCACCCCGATCCAGCGAAAACTGAAAATCGGCCAGCTTGGCAAAGTCGATGCCGTAGATTTCAGAATAGGACTGGTAGCGACCAAAGCTGATTTCGGCGCTCATCTCAAACGCCGCCAAAACGCTTTTAACGCCTTCGATCGCCTCAATGGTGGCGACTGTATTTTCATTTAGCTTTAGCGCCTCGCCCCTTAGCGGGTTGCCCTCCATGTCGTAACCGTATGACTTGTAGACTTCGATCATGCGCGTGTTGCCAAACATTTCCATCTGTTCGTCAAACGACTTTTCGTAACCGAGCCCCATCGAAACCATCAGCAGTATCGAACAGGAGCCGATGATGACGCCGAGTGTCGTCAAAAAGGTGCGCGTCTTGCGGCGCCACAAATTACCGATGCTCATCGCGATGATATCATTCCACTTCATCTTCAGTCTCCAAGAGCGCCGCCCTGCGCTTTTTATTGCGCCTTTTAATCAATACTATGATTACGACGATCGCGATGACAAACGCAACGCCAGCGGCGATATACTTCCACTTTCCAGCTAGGCCGTTGTCGTCTTGCGGCATAAAGTCATCGCCCGGCATATCGCCGTCAAAACCGGGTTTCATTTCGTCGGGGAACATGCCGCCGTCGTCGATCATGCCTTCGATAACTTCAAATTGAAGTTCTCTTTCAATACTTTCTTTTTCACCATTGCTGTCTTCATAGCTAAAAATGATTTTGCCTCTAGCCGGGCCCGGCTCAAACGGAATGATCGTCGCCGAATAGTATTCGCTCTTACCGGGTTCAAAGTTGCCGACGTAACTGGTGGCGTCGCGCATTTCAAAGTTGCCTTCCATCGAAACCAACATGTTATACATGGTCGACTTGCCCATGTTAAAGAAGTTGATGTCGAGGTTGATCGGTTCGCCGGCCATGACGCCATCCGGCACCATAAAGGGCGAAATTTCAAGGCGGTTTTCCTGTTTTAAGTTAATTGAAATGCGCTCTTTTTCTTCATATGGATTGTCTTTGGCGTCGTAGGCGTTGCCGTTTTCGTCCTCGTAGTTAATGATAAAATCTAAAGTGTAAGTCTTCGGCGTGGCGTCGTTTTTAGTTTTAACCATAACCGTCTTTTCCACCGATTCGCCGGCGCCAATCGATTCGACGAATATCGCATTGGAAGCGTCGACCGGAATAAAGGTATTGTCGTCTGACTGGTAGACCGCTTTGACATTTCTAATGCCCATCGAAGTGCTGGTGTTTTTAAAGGCAACCGTAAGCGGAAATTCCCTGCCGGCCAATACGCTGTCGCCGCCGTAATCGTAGCCGTCGATGGTCACGCGCGGCTTGCCCTTTCTATCGTCGGCCTCGCGCACTGTAATGCCCGCAATGGCGATAATTTCATTGCCGTCGGACTTTCCAGAGCGACCCAGCTCGGCGCGAATCGGATAGGTGTTCTGCTGCGTCGTTTCATTACAGGCGACCGCAAAGCTAAAATCGCGCGTCTCGCCCGCCGCCAGTGAATCGATCGCCTTTAAGTAGGTCGACATCATCTGCAAGCCTTCAGCTTGTACGTTTAATTTTAGATCATCCAATTGTCGATCGGAAAGATTGTGCACGCGCACGCCGACGTCAATGGTGTCGCCGGCCGACATATCGTATTGTTCGCGGCTAAATTCGACTTCGACATCGCTACTCAATTGCACTGAACCGGTACTGATAAACAACTGCGACTTCTTTTCATACGCCTTGCCGGAAACGTCGTTATACGCTATATCCGCGGTCAACGTCGCCAAGGCCTCCGCCTGCGGCATCGCCTTTAGATTGAATTCGACCAACGCCGTTTGACCGGCGCCGATGTCGCCGATGTACTTTGTGGCAAAGTCGTCATCTAAGGTAAAGCTTTGCATCGTAAAGTCGCTCAAGCTAATGGAGACGTCTTTGGCCGTTAAGGTGCCGCCATTCGACAGGCTCAAAGTCACTTTTTTAGTCGTATTTTTGGCGATGTAGTCGCCTGCTATATCCTGCTTTACTATGTCTACTTGCGGTGGCTTGTTGGCATTGTCGACCTCTAACTGCACCGGAATCAACTGATTAAATGTGCTGCCTTGAATGTTTTTAGACGCTATGTTTAAAGAAAATTTATAGACCTTAGACGCCGCCGTCGGATCTATTTTAAAGTCAAAGACGAATTCACCCTGCTGTTTGGACTTTATTTCCTTGCAGTTCTCCGACAAAGTCGATTTCGCTAAATCAAAGGGAAGCTCATCGTCCTCGGCGCCCAGCGTGACGACGACATTTTTAGCCATGTAATTTGTCACGTTGTCCAATTTTAGCGTTAGCGCATACTGCTTACTGGTAACAAATGAACCGCTAAACGGACTGCCGACCACTTCAAAACGCGGCTGCAGTGAAGATCCGTCGACCGACGGCGGCGTATAGTCGCCATCTTTTTTCTGCTGTTTGACCTCGCTGATGACGACGCTGTCGCTCAGTACGGTTTCGCCCGATCGATCGTCGACGATGTCAAAACTAAAGACATTGCCACCGCCGAGGTACTTCAGTTCAGTTTGAACGCTAAACTGTTCGCCCGGTTCCTCAATCTTTATCGCGCGACTGCCGTCCGCCATTTCAAAAATTTGGCCAGACGTATTGACAAATGTCAAATCATTGCCGATTTGAGCGTCGCCAACTCGCTTTAAAGTGAGCGATAATGTAAAGCTGTCGCCTTCTTTAACGCTTCGCGCATCGACGTCGTATTTCATGACGATCATGTTTGCCGAAGCATTTGCCACGACAAAGAGCAGTAGTACTACCAGTACAAAAAACGTCGCCTTACTTCTTAACTTGTGCATCGCAGCCTCCCTGTTTTTCTTTAATTTCAATGCTTTGAATCTTGCCGTCAAGTATGTTGATCACTTTGTCCGCAAAGGGAATCAGCGACCTGTCGTGCGTTACCATAATCATCGTCTGATTGCGGTCTCTTGCCAATTTTAGCATTAACTTCATCACCGTTACCGACGTCTTACTGTCGAGATTTCCGGTTGGCTCGTCGGCAAAGACGATTTCCGGCGAACCGGCAAAAGCCCGCGCAATGCCGACGCGTTGCTGCTGCCCACCGGACATCTGCGTCGGCTTGTGGAACATGTGGCTCTTTAGTTCTACCGCACTGAGTAACTTGGCGGCTTCAACTTCGCGCCGGCGCCGCGCCACGCCGCGAAAGACCAGCGGCAAGGCGACGTTTTCAAGCGCCGTCAACATCGGCAACAAATTATAGCTCTGAAAGACAAAGCCAATGTGTTTGCGTCGAAATGCGGTCACTTTTCGCTCGTTCAGCTTGGCGATGTCTTGACCCAGCACGTCAATGCTGCCGCGCGTCGGCTTTTCTAGCCCCGCCAGCATGTTGAGCAACGTCGACTTACCCGAACCGGACGATCCGACAATGATGACAATTTCGCCCCGCTCAATCGTAAAATCGACGCCGCGCAGAGCGCGCACGCGCTCTTTGCCCAATAAATAAGTCTTTACTAAATCAGTTACTTCAATGATGTTATTCTGTGAATTTGAACTCATCTGATTTCCTCTACACTACTCAGCCCAGATAATTCACATCGGCACGCGAATCATCTGGGCCCAATTTCTAATCGCAAATGGATTGCAATAAAACAATTCCTTATTCATTATAAATCAAGAGCAGTAAAATGACAGTGTTTTTAACGCAATGAATATTAAGTAATTTTAATCGCAATCGAAATGACACTACGTTAGGCTCTTTGACTGAATCGTTGCGTTTTTTGGCTCGCTCAACTGCGTCGATTTATCGACACAGGCGGCCATGGCCTCGATTAGCGCGGCGCGAAATCCGGCTCGTTCGAGCTTGTAAATCGCCTCGATTGTCGTACCGCCCGGCGACGCCACATTATCTTTCAGCTGCGCTGGATGTAATCCGCTGTCGCGCACCATTTTTGCGCTTCCCAACACGGCCTGCGCCGCCATTTGATAGGCTTGCTGGCGACTCATGCCCTTCAGCACAGCACCGTCTGCCAAGGCCTCGATAAACATGCAGACCAGCGCCGGCGACGATCCGGCAACGGCCGATGCGGCATCCATCAGCGATTCTTCAATTAACGCCACTTGACCGACGCAGCCAAACAGCATTAAGGCGAAGTCAACATCCTGCTCGGTCGCCGATGAATTGGGCGAAAGCGATGTCATGCCGGCGCGCACCATGGCCGGCGTATTGGGCATGCTGCGCACGATGCGCACTGCCTTGCCAAACATTTGAGCGACGGCATCCGTCGTCGTGCCGGCCGCCACTGTAATGATCAATTGATCATTGATGTGACTTTTTATTTCTTCGATTACCGCGCGGTGCACATGCGGTTTAACCGTCAAGACGACGACGTCGGCCACTTCTACCGCCGCTCTGTTTTCGGTCGTGCTAATAATGCCGTGTTGCCGCTTCAAGGCCTCGCATTTGGCCGCATCCGGGTCGGCGACGACGATGTCTTCGCCATTGAACTTAGCGCTCGCCAACATGCCAGTAATCAACGCATTTGCCATATTGCCGCCACCTATAAACGATATTTTTTTCACAATTGCCTCCTCTATTCTCTATAAGCCAGCTTATGCCACGCACTGGCGTGAATAAGCTGGGTATAATAATACCGGCTAAACTAAAGCGCAACTATTCAGTAAAGTTGTCATTTCGAGCGACTGAAGAGAGTCGAGATGACATACTACTGTCTCATTTCGACTAAACAGTTACAATTGAAATAGATAAATAAAACTATACGCATTTCTTATGATATACTATACCCAGATTATTTACAACAATGCGCGAAAAGCGCTAAGGTTTGATAAAGGGATTCGAGATAATGATAAATAATAGCCTTAAAGAGCGAACGCTCGACGCCGAGCGCATCGCCATCAAAGTCGGCACCAGTAGTTTAACGCACCAATCCGGCCTGATTGACCTCGCGCGCGTCGAAAGATTGATTAGGCAAATCGCCGACCTTAAAAATCGCGGCAAAGAAATTGTGCTCATATCGTCGGGCGCTATCGGCGCCGGCATGGGGCGGCTGAAAATCGATAAGAAAAATGCCAACATCGCCCAAAAACAAGCACTTGCCGCAGTTGGCCAAAATATTCTAATGCACATTTACCTAAAACTGGCCGCCGAATACGGCTACGACGTCGGACAAGTTTTGATCACGCAAGAAGATTTGGCAGATGAAGTGCGCAGCGCGCGCTGCAAAGACACCTTAAACGCACTGATCGACTTTGACGTCATGCCAATTATCAACGAAAACGACGCCGTCGCCGTCGAAGAGATTAAATTTGGCGATAACGATAGACTGTCTGCAATGGTGGCAAAATTATTGGACTGTGATTTGCTAATCATCTTATCCGACATCGACGGACTGTACGATGCCAACCCAAAGCGCAACAAAGACGCCAAATTGATACACCGCGTCAGCGCGCTAACTGAGCAAATGA
>PDWI01010474.1_pt1 | contig 10382 bp, 9 predicted proteins | sample 1430891 | NCBI WGS metagenome assembly PDWI01 (sample SAMN01162508, study PRJNA174530) | Oral metagenome, whole genome shotgun sequencing project. | biome: Marine environment; feature: Marine mammal; material: Swab sample of the gingival sulcus; isolation source: swab sample of gingival sulcus... | reverse complement strand
CACCCAGCTGGAGGCCCTGCATGCAGGGCGCGTGCCGGCCTCACGCACGGGTGACGGCAGCGATGTTATCGTCGAGGACGCCGAGGGCAACCGCATCCCCTGGTCCGAGGTCTCGCGGATCGATGACGATGAGATGCGCGCGCTGATGCGCGAGATTGTGGACCGCCTCTATACCTTCCATCTGCGTGTGGACGATCCCGTCTTTCGAGCCGAGATCGATCACTGGGCCGCGATGACCGCGAAGTGGGATGCGCCGAAACCCGACCCGGTTCTGTCAGCCATTCCGGCAGAGACGCCTGAGCGCGGATAGCTTAGCCACTCCCATTGCTGCACCTATATGCGCCGCCTGTCATGCAGGTGGCGTCGTCCCTATGGAGACCACCCATGCCCGACACCACGACCAACCTGCTGTTGCCTTACATCCTTGCGGCACAGGCTCAAAAGCATGTCACCCATAACGAGGCGCTGAAGCTGCTCGACGGGCTCGTGCAGCTCTCCGTTCTCGACCGTGACCTGACCGCGCCGCCGGGAAGCCCCACCGATGGGGATCGCTACATCGTCGGCGCGAGTGCGACAGGCGACTGGGCGGGCTGGGACCTGAACGTGGCACTCTGGACCGATGGTGGGTGGCTGCGCCTGCCGCCGCGCACCGGCCGGCGGGCATGGGTCGAGGACGAGGCCGCACTGCTGGTTTACGATGGGTCCGGCTGGATCGGTACCATGCCTGCTGCGTTGCAGGGGCTTTCGCTGTTGGGGCTGGGCACGACCGCCGATCCGGCCAACCCGTTCTCGGCCAAGCTCAACGCCGCACTTTGGACGGCGAAGACCGTCGCCGAAGGCGGCACGGGGGATCTGTTCTACACCATGAACAAGGAGGCCGGCGGCGACGATCTCGGCCTGACGCTTCAGGCCAACTTGTCACCAAAGCGCTGGTCGGTCTCTTCGGCTCGGACAAGTTCCGCCTCGCGGTCTCTCCTGACGGCAGCACCTTTTTCGACGGGCTCAGCGTCGACAACGCCACCGGGATCGTCGATCAGCCGCGACTGCCGCGCTTCAAGGCTACACGAATTACGACAATTACGTGGGCGTCCGGGCCTGGACGAAGATCGCGATCAACAACACGGACTACAACGATCAGGGCGCCTTCGATGCCGCGAACAACCGCTTCGTGGTGCCAGCGGACGGCACCTACCTCTTTGGCGCGACGCTGATGTACAAGGTCAATTCCAGCACAGTGGCCCGGATGCGCGGGCGGCTGGTACTCAACGGCACCACCGAGATTCGGGGCTCCTACGGCGAGATCAGTGGGGCGCACGTCTCCGAGGCCACGGCCCTCTGGCTGCAGACGATGGTGCTGCTGACCGCTGGCGATACCGTCGAGCTGCAGGGGCGTTTCCGCGCGCATGATGGGTATTTGGCCGCCGACCATACATCTTTGTGGGGCTGCAAAGTCGGTTGAACGTAGGGAGGATTACCCCATGACACCACCCCGATCCGACCAGGGCAGCCAGTTCACATCCTTTGCCTGGACCGACCGCCTGCGCCGGTCCCGCGTGCGCATCTCGATGGATGACAAAGGCCGGTTCCTCGACAACATCTTCGTCAAGCGGCTGTGGCGGATCCTGAAATACGAATGCGTCTACTTGCACGCCTGGGAGATCGGATCAGAGGCAAAGGCAGGCGTCGGCAAGTGGATCGAGTTCTACAACCGCAAGCGCCCACATTCCGCCCTTGGCGGCAAGCCACCGGCCGTGGTCTACTGGCTGAGAAAACGAAACCAACCCCGATCAGCAGGAGCACAGAGTAGCTTAATTTCCGCTGGAATCTGTCCAAAGATTGGGGAGTAGCTCACTGGCGCGCGGCGGATTTTGAGTCGTTGCTCGGGGCTTCACAACCTATCTACGTGCCAAGAATAGGAGTTTAGATATGACGGAAAACGATGCGGCAAAACGGACGGAGCGGCTGCGCTATGTACTTGAAGGGATCCATGGCTGGAACAAGAGCGTCGACGGCAAGGCTGGCTTTATTGCCGGCTTTGCGACCCTCGCTCTCGGCTGGACGATTGATGAGGCTGGATCGCTAGCCGCAGCGACGGCGCCCCTGTTGGTTGTCATCGCCGCCGCAGTACTGGCATGCGGCGCGGGCTTAGCGGCGGCAGCTGTCTTTCCTGTGGTTTCGCCCGCGGAAAAGCCGTGGTCGGCGCTTTTCTTTCAGGACATTGCAGACCGGTTCGCCCCAGCGGGGCAGCTTGGCGAGGCGGCAGGGGAATACGTCGGCATCCTCGATGCTACGTTCGAGACCACCCTCGCGGAACAGGTTCTCGTCAACGCGATGGTCGCCCGGCGCAAGTTCAAGCTCATCAAGTGCTCGATGACAGTGACGTTCTGCGGAACACTGCTGGTCATGGTTCTGCATCTCTTTAGCGCCCTCCCGGCTGATCTCGAACCGACGGATCCCATTGCTTCCGTGGCGCAAAGTGCGCTTACACTTGCGGCGCCCGAAGAATACGGTCCGGGTTGAGCGAGCGGTCGACGACCGAGATCTATGCGCCGTCTCCGTACTGAAGCCTTCGTTGTGAGCGCCGGTAGATCTTGGTAGGTCGCCCATGAACAGCGCCAAAGCCTCTGACTGTATGTGAGAAAGGTGTGATTTCGTTGGCTTCGGACTGAAGGAAGTCATAGGATTCTGGCAGAAACCTTGCAACTTCGGACACCTGCCATAAAGCACCGCGATCGCGCCACGGAACAGGACGATCTGTTGCGCCCTCGCTTGTTCGATATGATCGATGTGCGGCACGAACTGGTGAAGCTCGCGGACCTGATCGACTTGAATTGGTTCTGACTTGCCACTTAAGATTCGGGTCTTGCCTAGGGTCTGTTCACATAGGTGAAGCCGCCGAGGCCATCCGCATTACCGCGCCAGCAGACCCAGCCGGCTGAGCGTTCCTCGGCCGCCGCGTCGGCTGTGGCGGCACTGGTCACGCGCTAGCGGCGCATCAGCGAGGCAACGCCGACGCGCTCCTGTGGTTGCCGCCCGAGATGTAAAGAGGAAGTTGAACATATGAGCCGGTGATCAAGCGCGGCCTTCTGTCAGGCCTCGTCATTGTGGCCTTCCTTTCTGCCGCGGGCCGGTATGCATTGTCGCGGCATGGATCCGAAAACTGTTCTTTGCCAGATCCACCCCAATCATCGTATCTCTTGTCATGCTTGCCGTCTTTCCTGCCTCGTGGCTGTAAACACCACCAACATGGCACATTGCGATACCTTCGAGAGAGAGCACCCCCCACCTCTGATGTTTCGGCAAAACTCAGCCTTCCTGTTCCCGGATCGAAAGGACGTGGCGGCGAGAGGAAATCGGATAGGTCATGAACGGATGGCGTCATAAGTTTAACGTTTAGCTGTAGATCCGGGCCTGGCGATAGAGCGGGACGTGATCTGCGTATTTGCTGACGATGACATGCGCCACACTCGTCTCGGTCGGCATGCCGCCCGGGATCAGATGCGCGGGCGCCGGGGACTGGACGATGCCGCCCTCGCAGGAGCGGCAGGTGTATTTTGGACGCCGCGTGACGATCACCCGGAACCGGGCTGGGACGATATCCAGCCGCTCGCTGACATCCTCGCCGATCACGTGCCGCGCGTGACCGCAGTCGCAGAGCGTGCTCTCGGGCTCGATCACCTCTTCGATGCGCGGCAAGTGTTTGGGCAGCGTTCCTCGGTTGGCCTTGGGGGGCTTCGAGGTCTGCGTCGGCGTGACTAGAGCGAAATCGCTTTAATCTGCAACACAGCGCATCAAAATTCACGTTCGAAATCAGCAGGATGCTGATTGAGAGGCAGAGAATTTTGATTCAGATTTAGCGATTTCTGCTCTAACGGGTGGACCTCACCATCGGCCTCGACCCGGGCAATCGCCGTTTCGATGTCTTCCAGCGCCAGTTCGAACTGATCCGGGCAGGTCTTCTCGGATTTGCGTCCGAACAGCGCCCGCAGGAAGGCGGCGATCAGCGCCTCCAGACGCATATTCTGCTTCTGCTGGGCCAGGATTATGGCCTTCAGGGCATCGACGTCGTCGGGAAGATTTGCCGCCGCGTTCATGGGCGCGGTGTATCAAATCCAGCATCCAGCCGCCCGTCCAAACGCCGTCCCGAGTCACTCTGCCGCAGTCGGCGGACGCGCCGCCAGCGCCTTCACTTTCCGCCAGTCCAAACCGGCGAACAGTGCCTCAAACTGAGCATGGTTCAATGACATCAGCCCATCGCGGATCGCCGGCCAGGTGAAGGTCGTTTCCTCCAAACGCTTGTACGTCATCACCAGCCCAGTGCCGTCCCAATAGAGCAGCTTCAGCCGGTCTGCCCGCTTCGCGCGGAACACGAACACCGTCCCCGTGAACGGCTCCTGCCTCAACGCGTTCTTCATCAGCGCCGCCAACCCGTCATGGCCCTTGCGGAAGTCCACCGGCTTCGTCGCCACCACGATCCGCACCCGGTTCGACGGGAAGATCATGCGCCGAGTACTCGCACGATCTCCGCAATCCGCGCCGCTGGGGGCGCAGCGTCCAAGCGGATCACCACATCGCCGCAGACAATCTCAAGTGTTGCGGCCCCGGGCTCCACCGTACGCTCGATTAACGGCTCGACAACGATCGGCGCAAAAGAAGGCCCGCAATCAGCTGCGGGCTCCGGCAGGGCCGGTAAAACCAGCTTCCCCTCCCACGCCAGGCGGCGCCAGCTCGACAGGTGATTGGGCCGCAGATCGTACCACGCCGCGACATCGCGAACCGTCGCCTCCGCGACCAGCGTCTCAGCCACGATCTGTGCCTTCAGCGCATCCGGCCACCAACGATGCCCACATCCGTGAGAAACTCCGTTGAGCGCTCCATGGAGAAAATCCCTCCAAACTACGTCGTGCAGGGACTCGCAGATCACACCCTCACAGAAAAGGTGGGGTCAACGCTCCGCTTACCGCACAAGCACGCCGGACGCTTGAGCTAAATGAGGGCTCCGCGCCCGGCGCGTTTGCCCAAACCGAAGAATATGAAAACCAGACCCGCAGACTCTCATTATGAATGAGGGAGCCTCGGGGGGCAGGTCAAAACGCTTCAGTGATCCCCTGCAACCCGACCCGAAAGCGGCGCATCCCCTACGATTTCGAGGCCTGCAAGGTTCGAAACACAGTCGAGCAATGCCTCAACAAGCTCAAGCACTTTAGACGCATCGCGACCCACTTCGACAGGCGCGCCGTCTGCTTTCTCAGCTTCATCCATCTCGCCGCAGCTATGCTATGGATGCGATGAATGTCGAGTCAGATTGGGGCGCGCAGTACGCATTCCGCGACCCGGCTGGCACTGGGTCGTGGCGCCTCTAGTAATTTTCCGTCCTTCGTCACGGCGAGTGCTTTTTCGTCAATCGTTTTTCGGCGCGTAGCATTCGAACTCGCTCGGTTCGATGCCGGAGATCCTCAGGGGTGATGCCTCTTTGAAATCGCTGCTGCGAAAAAGCCCGCTCTCTGCGGCCGCCTCATAAGCCCAACGTGTCAGCAGTAACAAAGTGTCTGCCTGCGTGAAGGCGGCGTCGTTCGAGACGAGGCGGGTCGCGCGGATGAACGGTAAGCCGAAGGACTCGACGACCTTGCCGATGTGGCCTTCATAGACGTCGCCGTGATCCATTGCGATCCTGATCCTTGGCGTGCCCACCCCATGCGTATGGAAGACATCACGGAGTTCGCCATCCGCATTCACGAGGGTTGCGAGCGACTGCGGCAAGCTCTTTAGGCTGACGCCCGCCTGGATGAGCGCATCTTTCGACAATCCATCGCGCACAACGAACTGTACGCCATCGCCGGTGAAGGAGTTTACATCCGCAAATTCCTCGAGCACACCGGCAATGTGATCAACCAAGGTGCTCAGGGCCTTTGCCTTCTGCTCGGGGCCAACCGCTGCATTTCCGAAGATAATTCCAGTGGACCGGGTGATGTCAATGATACCGATCAGGCATTTCCGCGGCGGACGTGGTTCGACCACCTGCGGCACAGCCGCCTCCAGAGTGCGCACCTTGGCGCGCAATTCCGACTCAACCCCCTGCGCCTCGAAAAGGCGTTCGGCGCGGTTCAGGAGGGTCGTGACGAGCAGGTTAACGTTGGCGCGCTCCTGCGAGATCATATCCCGCGTGGCGCTTACGCCGAAGTAGTCCAGCACAGCGCGCCAGGTGATGGTACGAAGCGCGATCTCCGCATCTCGCGCCGTCGCATCCTCCAGAGCGGCGTGCGCAAGCTGGCGCATCGTCGGATTGTCGGCGTTGACACGAATCCGGATCCGGCTGCCACCTACCGTGTTGAGTACTTGGTCGAGTTTTCCAATCACGCTCGCCATCTGTGGGCCGGCCATTCCGATATCGGCCAACTGCTGCCGAAGTGCGGCGACGAGGTCGTCATCTACATCCTCGAGTCCAACGATGATTGGCGTATCGTCGGGCCTGATCCGCTCTACAACGACTTCGTGTTCACGCTTGTAGAAATTGACGCTAGTTTGGATCAGCCGGGTCGTTGGTTCCCAGAGATCGCGCAGTTGCTCGGGCGAGACCGTGTCGGCAGGGGGCAGGACGGTCGGGACCACCTGAAATTTGTGTAGCGCGCGAATTTCATCGTTGTACCGTCCGAACATGCGGATGAGGGAGGCGTAGTTCTTGCCCTCGCGACCAACGTCGATGAGCACCTTATGCTCGTTGACGAGAATGTCCTTCTCGACCGGTACGCGGCTTTCGGTGTATCTAATGTCAAGCACATCGTCGGGCCGATATTTGGAGTCAACGTCGTTGCGTTTGGCGGTGATGAGTTCGCGGATCGTCTTCCAAACGGGGCGGCCTTGGCCGCCGCTGATCTCGTCGAGGATCTGGAAAGGGATATCTTGGCAGGTCTGGATCAGGAAATCTATGGCCGCATCGCGCTTCGCGCTCAATCGAGGCGACGAGTTTTCGATCAGGTGCAGCAGGCGCGCAGTTACGGTGTTGTCGGTTGAAGCCCAGAGCTTCGCCATTGCATCTGTCTGGCGTTGTGCGAACTGCAGGAAGGCTGAAGTGAACTGACGGCTGAGGCCAAGTGCCAGAGCACGATGGGTGTTGTCCTTCTCGGGGTTGCGGCGCGCCAGATCGATGTTGATCTGCGAGCAGTCGACGATGCACTGAAGGAACGGTGCATAGTCTGGAATCAACTGAGAGCTGTGAGCATCGACGAGTAACCCACTCGAGTAGAGTCGTGCGCCTGGATCATAGAGAACGCCGTCATTGAAATAGAAGACGCCATTGAACGTGACGCCGTCCTGGATCTTGTCTTCGAAGCGGTAGGTGAAAAGCGGCGGGCCCGAGCTAGCACCTGCAAAGAGATCCTGAAAAGCGGCCTCTGCAGCTTGATCGTCCGCCCATGGCATCGCACGGGCGTTGACATGCTGACGCCCGCTGGCGCCGCCCGCTTTGAGATAGATCGGGTAGCGCAGCAGGTAGCCCCATTCGCGAATTGCATGGACCATTCCTTCCTGCGTCATCAGATCCGAAATTTTGTCGAGCAGTTCGCGGTTTCGATCACGGTTATCGCCGAGGTGGAGTATCACCTTGGTGCCTCGCTCAACGTACTCGTTTGTCTCGGAGATATCATACTCGCCGCTCCTTTCTAGCACGAAACGCCAACTACGCTGCTCGTCTTGCTTCTTGGTGAGTACCTCAACCCGATCAGAAATGATCAGCGTCGAGAGAAATCCGATGCCGAACCGACCAGCGATCTTGCCCTCTCCGATCTTCTGGGCGCGTTTCAGCTTGTCACCGTCAGCGATCACGGCAAGCTTGTGGCGCAGGTCGCTCTCGTCCATGCCGATGCCAGTGTCAGAAACGGCGATCCAGCGATCGGCACCGAGATTGTTAATCTCGATATTGATCGAATGATGGGTGCTTCCGGACACCTCGTCGATCGCGTCACTTGCATTCTGCAGGAGTTCGCGGATCGTGAGCTCCGGATCCGTTGAATACAATTTCGTCGTCAGGAGATTAAGCAGATTCTCTTCGTTGACTGAAAGTCTTGGCATAGCTTCCTCTTATATCTGTTTTTTTGGGCGCGAGAACGGTAGGTGGCGGTCGCTACACTTCATTGCAAAAGCGTCTGCCATCAGGTTCCCGAGCGCCGTTGCATGGGCGATTTGCTCCTCGCTGCTGATCTCTTCCCCAGAGCCCAAGCGGGCTGAGAGCAGCAGCAGCTCTGCGCCATTTCGTAGGCGTGACCGGCTCGTGCCGGTTTCGAGGCCTTTACTTAGGACATCGATGGCTGGGTGCGAGAGGTTAATAATCCCGATCCATCGATCTTCGCCGGGTATCTCTTTCGGGGGCTCCTTCCCGACAACCGCGGCGAGCATCATCAGTAAGTCTTTAACAGTGTCGTGCTCGCTGTTCTCGCGCAATAGCTTGAGCGGTATCCGGGCATCGCTCTCGCGAACACAGATGAACTCGTAAGTGCGACCCGAGCGCGCCTCAGAAAACAGCGTAGTCAGGCCGCAGTGGTCCTCCGCCTCACGCTTCTGACGTTCAAGATAGCCGTCCGAAATGGCAACCAAGCGAATATCTGACGCTCTGGCACAGTACCTGGCGAGAGCATACTCACCAGCATTCATCAACGCGACGATGGTCTCCCCGGTACCCCTGAAAAAGTCAATCATCGCCCGGTCAGCTACCGGGTCGCGTGTGAAGAGAACGCGATCGCCAGAGAGTTTCTGCGAAAGTTTTTTCCAGTTGGTCTCAAGAGCGAGAGTGATGCCGCGGCTTCCAACGAGCCTGAGTGGCATCTCCGGGCGAAGTTCTTCGAGCGCGTTGTGAAACATAACACTAGCAATCATCGGTTCGAGCCAACCCTCGAAGAACGGCACGCTTTGGCGCGGCTCCCGCGACAACTCACGGAAGAGGAGCACAACCTGCTCAAGAATACGGCCGCGGAAAGCCTCGGCAGCGCTGTCGTCAATAAAACTTTTGCGATCCGGTCGGATGTTCAGCGCATCGACGTTGAAGATGCCACAGAAGATATAGTTGAGCGGCTGCGGGATGATTTCGGTCTCAAGAACGAAAACGCCGTGGCGATAGATCTTTGTGGCGGGTGCAGACTGCTCCGCTGGAGGCGTGACTACAAGAATGCCATCGTCCGAGGCTCGGACCGCGAGTGGTGCCTCTTCCCAGGAAAAAGCACGTTGGGCGTCCTCGATCACGTCACAAATGCTGCGCGGATCGGAAAGCATGCGTTGCCACTGTGCCCGAGTAGGCAAATCGAGTTGGGCTCCGGCAACGTGAATTGCGAAGGGACAGAACAGAAGATACTCTTTGAGGGTCTCAATTATGTGCGACGAGGAGGCGAAGTGTCGAAACTCGTCGGACAAATGGAGCGTTACTTCAAAGCCACTGCTTTCGAGCGGGCGCTTGGGATCAAACATATCCGTGGCACCGCTCTTACAATCAAAGCGCCAAAGCGTACTCTCGCCATCTCCCGAGATTGAGCGAGTGCGGACCTCTACCAGATCAGCCACGAGCATAGTCGAGAAGAAGCCGAAGCCGAACTGTCCAACGCCCAAAGCATCGTAATCACCATTGCGCCAGCCAGAGCGGAAGACAGTGGCAAGATTCTCTGACAACTCCTGCCGCGTCATACCACAACCGTTGTCTCGGATTGTTATCGTCGGCGTCCCGGTATCGACCTTGATGTCGATACCAAGATTGCGGCTCTCACCCGAAATTCTTGCTGCCGCGTGTAGCGCCTCCATCGAATTCTGTATGAGCTCGCGGATGAAGGTTTCGGGCTCGGGAAAGAGGGATGACAGGAACTCCCTGAATCCCCCGATGTTCAATAAAACCAATTTCCTAATCCTCCCAAACCGGGCTTATCTTGCCACGCACTTTACGGGCATGAGCAATTCCGAAAAAGTGAAACCAGAGGTGGTTCGGTTCGTTTGAACAGTTTCCGGCCACTTCGTAAGTGGATTTCCCGCTCGATTATGCTGCGACCGGGATTGGCCGCAACGGTTTGAGATATACCTTATCGGGTGTCTGCCCGTCCAGCGATGAGTGCGGCCTCCTGCTGTTGTAGAACGCCAGATATCGTGCAAATGACCCTTGGCTTTGGCCTGTACAGACTTTGGCATTGCGTTCAGAACATTGCCCGTCTTGTGGAACCAGCAACGCTGTTCTGCGGTTGTCCCAAAGACCTCGCGCAGCGCAGCCCAGAAACCAAGCGCTCCGTCACCGATCGCGAGGTCGGGAGTGTGGGACAGGCCGCGCCGCTTGAGGTCGAGCAGCAATTCGCGCCAACTCTGGGTGCTTTCACGATAGCCGTCGGTCAAGCCCAGAATTTCCTTGCGGCCCCACT
>PDWI01010473.1_pt1 | contig 10384 bp, 8 predicted proteins | sample 1430891 | NCBI WGS metagenome assembly PDWI01 (sample SAMN01162508, study PRJNA174530) | Oral metagenome, whole genome shotgun sequencing project. | biome: Marine environment; feature: Marine mammal; material: Swab sample of the gingival sulcus; isolation source: swab sample of gingival sulcus... | reverse complement strand
TTTATAATATATTCCTTTTTTAACAGAATTAAATATTTTATTTACCTTTAAATCTGTGTTATATGCGTAGTTAGATAATATTTTTAAAAATTCTTTTGCGTTTTCTTTCCCTGCTTGTTTAAAATATTTACTTAATTCCAAAACTTCCCTTTTATTTAATTTAGAATTTTTACGAAATTCAATAAATTCATCATCTATTGACCCACTATAATATACATACTTATTTTCTAATTCTTTTGTTAAATTAAAGAAATTATACATGTGTGAACATGAACCATGAAAACTTAAAAATACAGCTTTAGTATCTTTTAAATCAGATATCAAATCATCATATATACGTATATCCTTATTTATTTCTGATACATCATAAATCATTACATCAATATTTATATTTTCTTTTTTTAACATAGTAATAGCACTATTAAATTCTGTTAATCTACTACTACCATATATTATTCCAACTATTTTTATTTTATCCATCTATAATCTCTACTCCAGAAAGTCTAAATTCATTTGCACTTTTTATAATTTCACTTAAATTTTTTGCTTCAAGTTCATCAACTTTTATATATCTTGCACCTAATTCTTTTGCAATATCTTTTGGTATTCCTAGTTTTACAAAACTTTTTTCAGTATCAATAACTATAGAATCTATATTCAAATCTCTTATTAAACTTGAAATATATTTTGCATCTTCAATAGGATTATCTTTATATAAATTTCCATAATTTGCTGTACCATCAGTAATTAATATTAGTAGAGGTGAGATATTTTTATCTTTTTTATACAAATTTTTTAACGTATAAAGTGCTTTATGAAGTCCAACAGATAATGGTGTCATCCCACCAGTAGGTAAATCTTGTAATTTTCTTTTTGCACTAAGTACCGACCTAGTAAATGGAAGTAATAGTTTAGAATCATTACCTGCAAAAGAAATCATAGAAATCTGCTCACGTTTTTGATACGAATCAAGTAGCAATGCAAATATTGCATTTTTTGTTTCAATCATTCTATTCTTTGCACCCATTGACCCACTTGCGTCAACCAAAATAAGTATTGCAGAACCAGTCTTATGCTTTCTTAACTTATATCTAATATCATCACTAACTATATTTACTTTTTTAGCATCCTTACTATATCCACCTCTAAATATAGAAGATTTTATTGTATCAATAATAGATATATTATTTTTAATATCTGAATCCTTATATGCACGTATAAACTTACCCTTATTACCTTTATTTAAAGTTTTATTACGTTTTCCATATCCAACTCTTTTCTTATTAAGAAATTTATTTTCTAATAATTCTACTATTTCATAAGACCTATTTGCCTTTTCTAACTTTTCATTAGAACTTCCACTATTGTTATCATTAGTATTTGATGAATTATCCATATTTAAAAAGGAATTAGTATAATTATTAGGATTTTTATTATCTTCTTCTTGTCTATTTTGATTTTCCTTTTTTTCTTCTTTTTTATTATTTATACTATCGTTATTATTTCTATTTTTATTATTTTCAGTAGAATTATCTTCTTTTTTTTCAGTTTTTCTATGATTTAAAGCAAACTCTGATGCTTCAACTATATCTTTAGATTGTATTTGTATTCTATTATCTAGCACAGCTATTGCTTTAGCACATTCTATCAAATCAAAAGAAGCTCTGTATCCCAAAATATTTGAAGATGCAACAATCTCATCTATCATAGATATATTGTTGTCATTTACTCTAATTTTATACAACATTTCTTTTGAGCGCTTTATTTCTTCAATTATTTTTTTATCTGTATAATAGAAATCTTTATTACTATTTTTATAAAAATTTCTCTTTATTACTTCCTTTCTATCGTTAGGATTTAAAAGTGTATCAATTTCAACAGACATAGAAAACTTATCTAATATTGTAGAACTTAATTTACCTTCATCTGGATTCATAACTCCAATAATTTTAAAATTTGAATATTTTTTTATATCAATATCTGAACTAGCATTTACTGTATTATATTCACATGAATCAAGTATTATTTTTAAAAGTTCACTAGGAAAAATATTTACATCATCTAAATATAATATCTTACCATTAGACTTTGAAATGAGTCCATCTTCAAATTCAACACTTTTATTACCAATTAAATTTTCAAATTTTATTCTACCAAAAAGATTTTCTTCTGTTATATTCAAAGGTATTTTAAGAATATTATCTGTTATATTTTTAAAAGCGTTTATTGCATTACTTTTTCCAGTTCCCTTTGAACCAACAATAAGAATTGAATTTATATTTGGATTAGTTTTAAATATTGTAAGTGCTCTTTTTAATTTTTCTTGTCCTACAATTTCAGAAAAATACATACTTACCTCTTTAATAATTCTGGACTTGAAATTTTACTCTTATCAATTTCTTCAAAAGGTCTTTTTCTTAATCTATGAGAATACACCATAGGCAAAAGTCTTTCTATATGTTTTTCACAAATTATATTATCTCCCTCAAAAGCTGCAAGTGCAATAGCTGCTCTTATCATAGTTAAATCTGCTCTATGTCCATCTACTTGAAGTTTAGACGATATAGACACTATTAAATCTAATATATCTTCATCAATAGTAATATTCTCTAAATTTTCTTTAGCATTATATATTTTTTCAACTAATTCTTTTTCCTTGTTTGAAAATTTTTCAATAAATTTGTTAGGACTCTTTGAAAACTCTAAATATTTCTTTATAATATTTTTTCTAATATTTTTATCTTTTTCACTTACAACATCAACCATAAGTCCAAATCTATCTAATAGCTGTGGTCTTAATTCTCCCTCCTCAGGATTCATAGTACCAATAAGCACAAAATCAGATGAATGTGAATAAGAAATTCCCTCTCTCTCTATTGTATTAACTCCCATCGCTGCCGCATCCAAAATTAAATCAACTATAAAATCTTCAAGTAAATTTACCTCATCAATATAAAGTATATTTTTATCCGCCTCATGTAATATACCTTTTTGAAGTTTTCTCTCTCCATTTTTTAATATTTTTTCTATATCTAAAGTACCCACAACTCTATCTTCTGTTGCATTAATAGGTAGTTCAACTACTTTCATATCTCTACCATTTCTTGATAAAAGCTCTTCTATTCCTCTTACAGCAGTCGACTTTCCTGTTCCTTTTTCTCCTCTAATTAACACTCCATTAATTTTTGGATCAATCAAATTTAATATTATTGCTAACTTTAAATCGTTTTGTCCTTCTAATTCAACAAATGGAAATATCTGTTTTCTATATTTATTTTCCATAATTATCCTCCTGATAATCTTTTAAGCAATCTAAAAACATATCATTAATATCACGACTACTAACCCTTATTCTAAAAAAACTCTCACCTAATCCTGTAAAATCAAAACATCTTCTTAAATAAAATTTACTAGATATCCTTTTATAAAATTCATCTATATTTATTACTTTTATAAGTATAAAGTTAGAAGATGAATTAAAAACTTTTATACCCTTATCCTGTAATTTTTTTGTTAAATATTCTCTCTCAATCTTTATTTTTTTTCTAATTTCATTTGTATTATTATTATTATTATTATTTTCTATAATTTTTTTAAACGCATTTAACGCATACGCATTTATAGACCATGGTTCTTTGTATTCATACATTTTATTTATTATATTTTTATCTGAAATTGCATATCCAAGTCTTATACCAGCTATTGCATAAAATTTAGTCATAGAACGAAGTCTTAACACGTTATCATAAACTGTATACTTTTCTTCTTTATAAAAATCTAAAAATGATTCATCAATCAATACTTTAATATTATAATTTCTTGTTATTTTTACAATTTCTTCTACATCATAATATATTCCTGTTGGATTATTAGGCGAACATATTATAAGAAGGTCAAAATTTTCTAAATTTAATTTATCTAATTCAAGTTTAAAATTGTTTTCACTGCTTAATACATATTCACATATATTTGAATTAACTAATTTAAAAGCCCTATTATATTCATTAAATGTAGGGCCAATTATTAATACATTTTTAGGTTTTATTGCTCTTGCATATAAATATATAAGATCAATTGCTCCATTACCTAATATTAAATTTTCTATATCAATATTATTTTTTTTTGCAAATATATTAAGTGTGCTTTTTCCATCAATATCAGGATAATTAACATAATCTGTATCTTTCATATATTCTATTTTGGGCGAAAATACATTTAGATTTACACTCAAATCTATTAAATTGTTAATACCCTTATATCCACCATGAAAATTCATAAAATACTCCTATTTCAAATAAAAATACAATAATAATTATTATTATATCTGTTGTAAATAAAATACTGTTTGCTTTATCAATACAATCAATATCTATTTCTCTTAATTCATCTCCAATATAATCTTTTTCAACTAATTTCCCATGATAATAATTAGGCCCGCCAAGCCTTATACCTAAAAGTCCTGCAACAGCAGATTCTGAATGTGCACTATTAGGGCTAAGATGTTTTTTTCTATCACGTATAAATATTTTAAAACCATTTTTAAAATTAAAATTTAAAATAGCCCCAGCAAGTAACATTATAAATGAACCAATTCTTGCAGGAATAAAATTTAAAATATCATCTATTATCGCGCTAAATTTACCAAATTCAATATACTTTTCAGATTTGTATCCTACCATTGAATCAAGTGTATTTACAATTTTATAAAATAATACGCCCTCTAATGGTGCTTTAAAAAATAAACCAATTATCATAAAAAATGCTGGTGATACCACTCCATCTATTGTGTTTTCTGCAACAGTTTCAACAGTAGCATCTATTATTTTTTCCCTACTTAAATTTTCTGTACTTCTGCCAACAATCATAGAAAGTTTTTTCCTTGAAATTTCTATTGAACTATGTTCTAATGACCTCTTAATTTTCTCTGCCTCAAATATAAGAGTCCTACACGAAAACATAAAAAATATCATAATCAAGTTAAATGGTATTTTTATATATATTGGAAAAAAATAATTAATGCAATAAATAAAAAATATAGGAATAGTTGTAGCAAATAAAAATAATAAAATACCACCAATTATTTTATTTTTTAACTTATAAAAAATATTTTCTAAAAATGATATATATGTACCTACTATTGCAATAGGGTGATATTTTGTATAAGGATCTTTTAAAAATAAATCACATATTAAACTAAACGCCATTATTTAATAACTCCATTATTGAACTCATATCCAAATGTTTTTTTACATGTTCTGCTAATTTTTCATATTCTCTGTCTTTTGCATTTATAAAACTGCTTGTATCTACTTCATTTGATATTAGTGAAATAATAGCATTTCTAAAGTCATCATTTTCAAATATTCCATGAAAATATGTTCCTATAACATTTTTATAAATAGCACCTTCTTTTTGCCCATTTTCTTTTTCAATAAAACTATTAATATCTTTATAAAATTCACTCTTACCCATGTGAATTTCATAACCTGTAAGTGTACTTCCTTTTTTTAGTGATAAATAATCTGTTGCTAACTTTCCTGTGCTTTGTGATAATTCTTTTATCTTTTCCATTTTTGTAATCATAGGTAAAATTCCTAGTCCGGACTCATAACCATAATCAGATTCTACACTATGCTCATCATATACTTTTTCTCCAAGCATTTGATAACCACCACATATACCAATAATAGGTTTATTTTTTCTAAAATGTTTTATTATTTCTAAATCCATATTTGTCTGTTTTAAAAATTTAAGGTCACTAATAGTATTTTTAGAACCTGGAATAATTACTAAATCCATTTTCTCTATTTCATTTGCATCTTGTATATATGTTAAATTTACTTCTTTATGTAATTTTATTGGATTAAAATCAGTAAAATTTGAAATATGCTTTAACTTAATAACACCTACATTAATTTCACCTATTTTTTTCTCTTCTAATTCTTTTGCTAAAGAATCTTCTTCATCAATATTAAAGTCACCAACAGGAACAACACCAAAACATTTAAGACCTGTAAGTTCGTTTAACTGTTCTATAGCAGGATCTAAAAGAGTTGGATCTCCCCTAAATTTATTTATTATATAACCCTTAATATATTTTCTATCATCTTCAGACAAGATATTATAAGTACCATAAATAGAGGCGAAAACGCCTCCTCTATCAATATCTCCTACAAGTATTACAGGTGCTTTAATAAGATGTGCAAGTCCCATATTTACTAAATCATTTTTTCTTAAATTAATTTCTGCTGCTGAACCCGCTCCCTCAATTATCATGTATTTATGTAAAGATGATAACTCCTCATAAGCAGTTAAAACAGATTTTTTAAAATGATCCTTAACTTTATAATAATCTCTTGCTTTATAATTACCAAATACTTCTCCAAGTAATATTACTTGTGAACCCAAATCAGAATTAGGTTTTAAAAGAATAGGATTCATTCTTACATCTGGCTCTATTCTAGCACCTTCTGCCTGCGTAACTTGTGCTCTTCCCATTTCCTTACCATCTTTTGTTACAAAAGAATTAAGTGCCATATTTTGGCTTTTAAAAGGACAAACATCATATCCTTCATTATTAATAATTCTACAAATAGCAGTAGAGATTAAACTCTTACCTACATTTGATCCTGTTCCTAAAATCATTAAATTATACATTACTTAATTTAAACCTATCATAATAATATTTTACAGAATTTTCTTTTAACTGATGTGCTTTAAATATAAAACCTAATCTTATTACAAGTTCTTGTAACTTAATATTATTTTCATCTACCTCAAAATATACCTCTCCACTAAAATGTTTATTATGCCAATTATAAAATTCATCTATTAATTCAAAATCATCATTTTTTTCACTCTCGCTCTTATGTATATTTATATTTTTAATTATTGATATTTCTTCACTATCAATTTCTTCAAAAACAATCAGATTTAAAACATATTCTCCATATTTTTTAACAAAAATTTTCTCATTTTCTAATAATTTAACAGGAAATTTCTTTAATATTTGTTCTATATCTTTCTTATCTGCTAGTCCAAAATAAACTTTTTTACTATAATTTTTTATTTTAGACCATGTTAAATTAAGTTCGTTCATATAAAACTCAATAAATGAAATGAACATATCTGTCTTTTCTTCTGATAACTGAGATAATAATTTTTTCTCTATGGTATCATAAACATTTTTTATATTTTCGTATGCTTCTTTACCCTTAGATGTCAAATAAACCTTAACTCTTCTCTTATCTCTAGGATCAGTTTTTCTCATAATCAACTTATTTGCCTCAAGTTTCTTTAAAGCCTTTGCAACCGTCGTTTTATCTATTAAAAGACTTTGAGATATATCATACTGATTTGCGCCTTCATTTTCATATAAATATAATATATAAATATATTGTCCCCTACTAATATTCATATCATTTATTTCATTTTCAAAAATAGTATCAACCATTCTTGATAACTGCTGTATCAACAAAGATATTGATTTCATAATAACTCCTTATATTTCTACCTTTTCATAGTTTTTAAATTTTTTAGGTAATATTTTTCTTATTTCATCTACTAACTCATTAATTTGATCTACACTTCTTCCAATATATAAATGTGGATTTAGTAATTTTGATAATTCTTCTTTTGTTAGATTAAGTCTTGAATCATCTATTAAAAGTTTTAATAAATTATTTTCTTTTCCCTTTGCCATCTCTGCTTGTGCCTTTATAGAATGTTCTCGTATTATTTCATGAATTTCTTGTCTATTCCCACCATTTTTTACTACTTCCATCATTATATTTTCTGTAATCATAAATGGTAAATATTTATTCAAATTATAAGAAACCATATCCTTATTAACACCTAAAGAATCTACAACTGTTATAAGTAAATTTAATATACTATCAGCACATAAAAAACTTTCAGAAATAGTAAGTCTTCTATTTGCACTATCATCAAGTGTTCTTTCAAACCATTGTGTCATACTTACAAGAGATGTATTTAATGAAAGTGATATTAAAAACTTTGACAATGATGCAATTCTTTCACTCTTCATAGGATTTTTCTTATATGCCATAGCTGATGAGCCTATTTGATCCTTTGAAAACCCTTCTTCAATTTCTTTTAAATTTTGTAAAAGTCTTATGTCATTTGTCATCTTATGCGCACTTTCTGCAATTAATTTTAAAACAGATATAACTATCGAATCTTGTTTTCTTGTATATGTTTGACCACTAACACTTACAGTTTTCATATTAAAGTCTTTACCTATATTTTCATCTAATTGCTTTACTTTTTTACTATTATTTTCAAATAAGTTTAAATATGACGCCTGTGTTCCAGTAGTACCTTTAGCACCTCTCATTTTTAGATTGTTTTTAACATGTATAAGTTCTTTATAGTCTAAATAAAAATCGTATAACCATAAACTTGCTCTTTTACCAACTGTTGTAATTTGTGCTGGCTGATAATGTGTAAATCCAAGTGTAGGAATAGATGCGTTTTCTAAAGAAAAGTTTATTAACTTATTTTGCAAAGTGCAAAGTTTATCTTCTATTATCTCTAAAGCATCTCTCATAATTAATATATCAGTATTTCCTCCAACAAAAGCACTTGTTGCACCAAGATGAATAATTGGTGCTGCCTTTTTTGCAACATCAGCATAAGTATGAATATGAGCCATTACATCGTGTTTAAATTTTCTTTCATAATCATTTGCTTTTTTAAAATCTATATTTAATATATTATCCTCTAAATCTTTTATTTGTTCATTAGAAATATCCAAACCCAATTTCTGTTGATTTTTAGCCAATGATAGCCATAATTTTCTCCATAGTCTAAATTTATTCTCATCAGAAAAAAGATATAACATTTCATCTGATGCGTATCGCTTTTTAAAAGGAGATATATATTTTAAATTATCCATTTTTCCTCCATCTTTTTTTAATTTTAAACTAATTTAAAAGAACTTTCAAGTATTATACTAATCTTTGTTGATTTTTTAATTTAATTTCATATTTTTATACACATAATATGAAAAAAAGTTGCATTAAAATTACTTAATACAACTTTTTTATACTAATTTAAATTTATTATAATTACTAATAATATATTTTTATATTTATAATTTAATAACATACATATATTTCTATTACAGACTATATGAATGTTCTTTAAAATTACCTAATATCATATCAACTGTTGTTATACTAATAAATGAGTCTGGAGATACATTAGCAAGAATATCTTTTAATAAAGGAACTTCATTTCTTTGAACAATTAATATAATCATTTTTTTATCTTTATTACTATATCCCCCTTTAATATTAACTATACTAGAACCTCTTTGTAATTTTCTATTTATTTCTGTTATTAGAGCTTCCGATCCATCACATATAATTGTACATTGAACATACGCAGATAATAATCTTTTAAAACTCATCATTGTTTTATTTCTTACAAAACTCATTATAAGAGCATACATTACATACTTAATATCAAAAATTATCCATACAATAGAGTATATAATTATATCTTGCACAAAAAATACAGTAGGTAAATTAATTTTATATTTTCTTGATATATATTTTCCTGTTATATCAGTTCCACCTGTAGAACCACCACCTATTAATAACAAACTCATTGCAATACCAGAAATTATTCCACAAAAAATTGCAGCAACTAACGAATCACCTAAATAAACAGGATTTATAAATTTAGGAATTTTATTTATTAGAAAAGCAGATATTGCAACTATCGTTCCTGTTAAACAAAAAAATCTTCTTCCCAAATATTTATAAGCAATATAAAAAAGTGGAACATTTATAATAAACTGAGCAGTTCCTATATTTATATTAAATAATTTATTTAATACTAGACTTATTCCTAAAGCCCCTCCTGCACCAATATTATTAAATGGTACTAATAAACCCGCATATATAGAAAATAAAAATATACCAAAACTTATAAATATAGCATTTTTTATTCTTGTGTTTCTTTGCGCCTCAAAAAAAAATTTTACAAACATAACCCACCTATTCTTTTAAATTACATATATATTCTAATTGTATTTTTATAAAAATCAAGCTAATTATATATTAATGACAAAAATGTAAAAAAAACTGACCTAATTATATTTTAGGTCAGTTAAATAATTCATATTTTCTTATTTTTAATAGTCTCCTTGAGATAACATAGCTTCTGCTACTTTTTTAAATCCTGCTATATTTGCTCCAATAACTAAATTATTGTCAAAACCAAATTCGTTAGCAGCATCTAATGCTGATTTATGTATATCAACCATTATTTGTTTTAATTTAGCATCAACTTCCTCACTTGTCCAAGAATATCTCATTGAGTTTTGGCTCATTTCAAGAGCAGAAACACTTACACC
>PDWI01010472.1_pt1 | contig 10385 bp, 8 predicted proteins | sample 1430891 | NCBI WGS metagenome assembly PDWI01 (sample SAMN01162508, study PRJNA174530) | Oral metagenome, whole genome shotgun sequencing project. | biome: Marine environment; feature: Marine mammal; material: Swab sample of the gingival sulcus; isolation source: swab sample of gingival sulcus... | reverse complement strand
AAAGTAGACGAAGATAAAAACCTTATAGTGAAAATGGCAATCCTGTCTGGGTGCATGTGGGGGGAAAGACGGTAAGGGATGTTGGTGGAAAATGCATTGGAGCACCCGGAGGGATTCGAACCCCCGACACCCAGGTTCGAAGCCTGGTGCTCTATCCAGCTGAGCTACGGGTGCACAGAACATTAACAATGAACGCGTAGTTGTACCTATCATTGGTCAAGAGTATTGTCAAGAGAATTTCATATGGCAGCATAGAATGGAATCTCACTTTACTCTCTTTTCAGATAGTATTTTTATGCGGGAAAGGTTCTTTTTTGAACCGGAATTGTCGCTTGTCGTTTTTTGGATAGGGGACTTTTGTTGATTGGTGTCTATTTTGTTGAATATTTTAACGTTCTGTGTATCCTATGATATATAGGAAATCTCTAATTTGGATTTCTTAAAAGTTTGCTGCATTTGTTTATCCCTGAAGGTACTCGTGGGTAAGGTATTTCATCAGGCAATTTAACAAGCAGTTTGCGGGTAAGGTAATAGTAGTCTTCTCTTCTTTCCTGGTTTTTTTATAAGCCTTTGGTGTGTGGCTGTTTTTTGCGTTGTAATTGGAAAGATGCGTACTTTATATGCCTTGAGATCCGTTGTACCGAAGAGGAGTTTGGACAAGACACTTATTATTTGTCAGACAAAAGGAGAGACACATGGAAAAACGAGAGAAGTTTGGAACCAGACTAGGGTTTATTCTGGTTTCAGCGGGGTGTGCAGTTGGTCTTGGTAATGTATGGAGGTTCCCTTATATTGCCGGAGAGAATGGTGGAGCCGCGTTTATTCTCATCTATTTGGCATTTCTGGCACTCATTGGTATTCCTTGTATGGTCGCAGAGTTTGCCGTTGGTCGTGGATCACGTAAATCTGTGGCAACCTCTTTTGGTGTTCTTGCCCCAAAAGGAACCAAATGGTCGCTTTTTGGCTATCTTGGCATGACGGGTAACTATGTGTTGATGATGTTTTATACCACCGTTGCCGGCTGGTTACTCTACTATCTCTACCAGATGACAACCGGTAGCTTGATGGGGATGACTCCTGATCAGATTGGTGCTGATTTTGGCGGAATGCTGGGGCAGCCTGGCACAATGGTTTTCTGGATGGTGCTTGCTGTTGCTGTCTCCTTTGGTATTTGTGCCATGGGATTGCAGAATGGTGTGGAGAAGATTACCAAGTTTATGATGATTGTGCTGTTGCTGCTTATGGTAGTTATGGCGGTTCGGGTTGTTATGCTTCCCGGCGCAATGGAGGGTGTTGAATACTATCTTATCCCTGATTTTGGGCGTATGATGGATAAGGGTATTGGTAATGTTTTGTTTGCTGCCCTTAGTCAGGCATTTTTTACCTTAAGCATCGGTATCGGCTCTATGGCCATTATGGGAAGTTATCTTGATCGCTCCCGTTCCATCACTGGAGAAGCGGTAAATGTAACGATAACAGATACCTTTGTCGCTTTAGTTGCAGGTCTTATTATAATCCCTTCCTGTTTTGCCTTTGGTATTGAGCCTGGTGCAGGTCCTGGTCTTATTTTTATCACCTTGCCCAATATCTTTAACCAGATGGCTGGCGGTCAGTTGTGGGGTATCGCATTCTTTGCCTTTATGTCTTTTGCGGCACTCTCTACCGTTGTTGCTGTTTTCGAGAATATTATCTCTTTTGCCATTGATTTGTGGGGATGGAGCCGCGGTAAGGCCGTTGCGGTGAATATGGTGCTGGTTATTGTTGGTTCTCTTCCTTGTGCCCTGGGTTTTAATTTATGGAGTGGCTTTCAGCCGCTGGGGGAAGGAACTGCAGTTATTGATCTGGAAGATTTTATCGTTTCCTATAATCTGTTGCCTCTTGGCTCCATGGTGTATCTCGCTTTCTGTAGTCGTAGGTATGGCTGGGGGTGGAGTAACTTCCTTGCCGAAGTTAATGCCGGTAAGGGGATGAAGTTTGTCTTTGGTAAGGCATATATTGGTATATTTATTCCTGTTATCGTTACAGTTATCTATCTGAAAGGGTATTGGGATTTCTTTACCGAGTATAAGTTGAGCCCCGTTTTCGGCCTTGGGATTGCCAGTGTTATTCTGGCTCTTTTTGCCTATATCATTTTTTATAGAAAGCCTGGTACTGTGCCTAATGAAACTGCTACCGCAGGGGAATAGGCTATGTTGAAGAATTTCAGGGCGATGGCAGAGAGCGTTCGGGCTGCCTCGCATAAGAAGCGGGTTGTTGTTGTCTGCGCCCATGATGAGCATACCCTGGAAGGGGTGGGTATGGCTTGTCAGGAGAATATCGTTGAACCGGTGTTAGTTGGAGATGCGGAGAAGATTAAGGCTCTTGTTTCCCAGCATAATTATGGGTTGGGGGAGATGCGGATTGTTGATAGCGGTGATGATATCACCGCTGCAAAAGAGGCTGTACGTCTTATCCGCAAGGGAGAGGGCGATTTCCTGATGAAGGGCAAGATGCAGACTGCGGACCTGTTGCGGGAAGTGGTAAACAAGGAAACGGGATTGCAGACTGGTTCTATTATGTCCCATATTGGTCTTTTTGAAGTGCCCAATTACCATAAGGTTGTTGTTCTGACGGATGGGGGAATGCTGCCCCATCCTGATCTGCAGCAAAAGGTGAAGATTATTGAAAATGCAGTGCAGGCACTGCGTAATATGGGCTATGATAAACCCAAGGTAGGGGTTCTCGCTGCCGCTGAGGTGGTCAATAAAAAATCGATAGAGTCGGTTGAAGCTCAGCAGCTCAAGGAGATGAATCGGGCTGGCGAGATCACTGATTGTATCGTTGAGGGGCCGATCTCTTATGATCTGGCTTTTAGCAGGGAGATGGCCGACTTCAAAAAATATGACAGTCCGGTTGCTGGTGATGTCGATATTGTGCTGGCGCCGACAATGGCGGCAGGAAATATCCTTGGTAAATCGTGGTATCTCACTGCCGGGGGGGCTATGGCAGGTATCGTTGCCGGAGCAAAGGCCCCGATTGTACTGGTTTCCCGTGGGGCGAGTGCGGAGGAGAAGTACTACTCCATTGTGCTTGCCGCTGCCGCTTCTGGGGAGAGTTGAAAGGAGAGAACTATGAGTAGTATCCTGGTCATAAACCCGGGGTCAACGTCAACCAAAGTTGCCTTGTACAAAGACGGAGAGAGACTCTTTCTCAATGCAGTCGATCATTCGCTGGAGGAGATTGACAGTTTTACCGAGATTCCAGATCAGCTTGATATGCGGGCAGCGGTGGTTGAAGAGGTGCTGCAGAGCAACGATGTCGATAAAAAAGAGCTTGCCGCGGTTGTTGGCCGCGGCGGCTTGCTGCCCAATGTCTCTGCTGGCGGTTATCTGGTCAATGAGGATATGATTATCGCTTTTAAAGAAGGATTAGCATCGCCTCATGCCTCCAATCTTGGTGCCTTGATTGCCGATCGCATCGCAAGGCCTCTTGCTTTACCTGCCTATATCTACGATTGTGTTACGTCGGATGAATTTGATGATATTGCCCGAATCACCGGTATGCCCGATTATCGTCGGGAAAGTATGTGCCATGTGCTTAATCAGAAGGCTGTAGGGCGTGTTGTAGCCGAGAAATATGGCAAGAGCTATGAAGATTTACGCGCGATTATCGCCCATCTCGGTGGTGGAATTTCTATCGGTGTTCATTGCGGCGGGCGTATTATTGATGCAATTCGGGATGATGCGGGTCCTTTTTCCCCAGAGCGTTCCGGGAGTATTCCGCTCCTTGCCATTATCGAGATGTGCTATACTGGAGAGTATAACCGTCGAGAGATGATGAAAAGGGTACGTGGGATGGGCGGAATCAGGGCCTATCTTGGCACGACTGATATGCGCGAAGTCGAAAAGATGATTGATGCCGGCAATACATTGGCAGCGGAGGTCTATGAAGCTGAGGCATATCAGATCTGCAAAGGGATTGGAGAGATGGCGCCGGTGTTGAATTGCGATATGGATTGCGTGATTTTAACTGGCGGTATGGCATACTCTGAGCGGATGACCACAATGATTTCGCAGCGTATCTCCCGGCTTGCTCCGGTTGAGATTGTTCCTGGTGAAGATGAAATGGATGCTCTTGCGCTTGGTGCGTCACGAATTCTGGCAGGAAAAGAACGGGCGCAGGAATATACCTTGCCGGAAATAAAACGGAGGTTTTAGAGATGATAGCAAAAAGTATGGAGAAATTTACCGCAAACAGCTCTGCGGTACGCAGGATGTTTGAGGAGGGGGCACGGCTGGCAAAAGAATTTGGCCCGGAAAATGTCTATAATTTTAGTATCGGCAATCCCAATGTTCCGGTGCCGTCAAGTTTTAATGACGCGGTGATCGATATTCTCACCAATGAAGACCCGGTAAAGGTGCATGGGTATATGAATAATGCCGGGCATGAAGATGTGCGTAAAATTGTTGCTGAGCATATCAATAAAGTACATGGCACTGCCTTTACAGAAGAAAATATCATCATGACGGTGGGGGCAGCCGGTGGTTTAAATGTTGCGTTCAAGACCATTCTCGATCCTGGTGATGAAGTTATTGCCTTTGCACCTTATTTCGTCGAATATGGTGCCTATGTGAGCAACTATGGCGGTGTGTTGAAAATGGTTCCTCCCGATCTGGAGAATTTTCAGATCAATTTTGCCGAATTTGAGCAGGTGATCTCCCCTAAGACCCGTGCGATTATTGTGAACTCTCCCCATAATCCCACCGGGGTTGTCTATTCTGAGGAGACAATCAAGGCCATTGTTGAACTGCTTGAGCGGAAGCAGCAGGAGTTTGGTAGTGAGATCTTTATTATTGCTGATGAGCCATACCGTGAACTTGTTTACGGCGACCTCGAAGTTCCCTACCTTACCAAATACTATAACAACACCATTGTGGGGTACTCCTGGAGTAAGTCTTTGTCGCTGCCTGGTGAGCGGATTGGCTATCTTGTCTTGCCCAGTGAGATGAACGATTTTGAGGAAACATTGAATGCGGCAACAGTTGCAAACCGGGTGCTCGGCTTTGTTAATGCTCCGTCACTGCTGCAGAAGGCCGTTGCCAGATGTATTGATGAATCGTCGGATATCGCCTTTTATGAGCGTAATGGGAAAACGCTGTATGACAGTCTGACAGAGTATGGCTACGAATGTGTGAAGCCGCAAGGGGCATTTTATTTATGGGTGAAATCGCCTATTGCCGATGAGAAGAAATTTTGTGATATGGCAAGAGAGCATCGCATCCTTCTCGTCCCTGGTTCATCTTTTGCCTGTCCGGGTTATGTGCGGATCTCCTATTGTGTTGCTTATGAAACGGTGGTGAACTCTCTGCCTGGCTTTAAAAAGTTGATCGAAGAAGCAGGGTAGGGCTTCTGTCTGTAGAATTTTTTTTGTCTTGAAGAATAAAAGGGCAGGGCAACTGATTGCTTTGCCCTTTTATTCTTTTGTCAAATTAATAAGTTAGTAAAAAGTTGTCTTTAAAAAATTTAGTTATTGGCTAAGCAATATTGATATGTTATATATCACACTCCAGTTGACCTGTTTTGTTTGTTTAAAGCAGGTTTGCAATCTTTAACCTCAATTTTCAGGAGGATGTTAATGAAGAGAAGATTTATTTCCGTAGTAGGTGCGTTTTGTGTACTGGCTCTTACTGTAACAGCTCAGGCAAAGACGTTTAAAGTTGCGATTGGAGATGGAATGGGTGGAACCCAGGCTCATCTCGGAGAGACTTTTAAGCGTCTGCTTACAGATAAGCTGGGATCAAAATACAAGGTAGATCTCTATTTTAATGGCCAGCTTGGATCTGAGCAGGATACGGTAACTGATGCGCAGATGGGAACACTTGATTTTTCCATCCTTGCCGTCAATAACCTTACCCCCTTTTCTCCCAAGGTTGGAATCCTCAGTCTGCCGTACGTTATTTTGAGTAACGAAGATGCCAAGAAGATGACCAGTGGTGATCTTGGCAAGGAACTCGTTGATGCTACACTGGATAATGCTGGTGTACGTATTATTGGCTGGGCATATTCTGGTTTTCGTCGTTTAACCAACTCCAAACGTCCGGTAAAAACCCTGGAAGATCTTCAAGGGTTGATTGTTCGTGTTCCTAAAAATGCGATTATGATTGACTGCTATAAGTCTTGGGGAATTAACCCGACTCCTATGGCATGGTCTGAGACGTTTACTGCACTGCAGCAAAAGGTTGTTGATGGTCAGGATAATCCCTATATGACCGTCTTTGCCATGAAGTTCTATGAAGTTCAGAAATATATCACCACCACTCGTTATATCTTCTCCCTTGAGCCGCTGATTGTTAGTGAGCAGATTTTCCAGGGAATGAGCAAAAAAGTACAGCAAGCTGTTCTTGAGGCAGGAAAGGAAGCAACGGAAGATTCTTTCAAATTCCTCGTAGCAGAAGAAGAGAAGATCAAGAAGGAGCTTGAAGCGAAAGGAATGGAAATCTCCGCTCCGGCTGATGATGAAAAAGAGTGGATTACAAAGGCTACCCAGGCGGTTTGGCCGAAGTACTATGAAAGTATTGGTGGTAAAGAGAAGTTTGATGCAGTGTTGAAATCTCTTGGCCGCGAAGTAAAGTAAAAAGATAGCTTACTGCCGGATTCCTCTATGGAGTCCGGCAGTTTTGTTTTCGGGAGCGGGCAATATGCCCCGTAAAATAAGGAGCTTCGCATGAGTGCGAAACAAATGTTTATTCGTCTTCTGGACAATTTCGAGAGTTACGCATGCCGCGTCCTGTTGGTGGGGTTTGTTGTTCTTCTCTTTGTACAAATTTTCTCCAGAGAAGTTTTTGGATACTCTTTTTCCTGGATTGAAGAAATTTCTGTGTATATGTTTATCTGGTTTGCCTATTTTGGTGCAAGTCATGCGGCCAAGCTTGCCGCCCATAACCGTGTTACTTTTCAGTTTAAAGCGTTCTCCCCCAAAGTTGCTGTATTCTTTGAAACTATTGCCGATGTGATCTGGGTGGCGTTCAACCTCTATTTTGTTTATTTGAGCTGTGATTTTATCTCCCATATGAATAAGTTTGTAAAATCGCAGACTCTGGGAGTTCATATGAAGTGGTTTTATATGATACTTCCTATTGCTTTTGTTTTTATGACAGCACGAGTAATTCAGGTTAATTACCTCAGATTGGTAAAAGGTGTTGATATCCGTGATCCTGAAGCCAGTGAGCTTGATGAATTAAAAGAGAATTTGTCAGGCAAGGTAGATGACAAAGAACTTTCCCAAAACTGATTAGCCTTGGAGATATAGTCATGGATGTTACTGTTGTTTGGATATTATTCGGTTGTTTTCTTGGTCTGCTCCTACTAGGTGCACCGATTACGCTTTCTCTTGGCGTTTCGGCGATGGCATCTTTTATGTATCTGGATGAAAATCCGATAAAAATGGTGCAGATTGCTTTTCGTTCTGTGGGTTCTTTTCCCTTGATGGCACTGCCTTCGTTTATACTTGCAGGGGCATTGATGGAAGCTGCTGGTGTGTCGAAGCGGCTGGTTGATATTGCAGAATCTTTTGCCGGTCCGATTACCGGTGGACTTGGTGCGGCGACGGTTCTTGCCTGTGTCTTTTTTGGGGCCATTTCAGGTTCCGGTCCTGCTACTACTGCGGCGGTTGGTATGTTGATGATTCCGGCGATGGTTAATCGAGGGTATGACCGGGGATATGCATCTGCCGTTACAGCGTCTTCTGGTGGACTGGGAATTATTGTGCCGCCTTCAATCCCGATGGTTATCTTTGGTATCTCCGGGATGGGGATGCAGGCACCGCCTGAGGCAGTGGCGGAATTTGGTTCTTTCCGTTCTCTTTCAATCCCAGCCCTTTTTATTGCAGGATTTCTTCCGGCCTTGCTTGTCGCTACCAATATGCTTGTTGCCAACTATTTTCGTTGTAAGAAAAAAGGGTATACCGGGATCAGCGATAAGTGGGACTTTGGCGAAATGCTCAGAGTTTTCAAAAAAGGTATTTGGTCGATTCTTGCCCCTCTTATTATTTTGGGCGGAATTTACACTGGAACGTTTACCCCTACAGAGTCTGCTATTGTTGCCATTTTCTATACGGTAATTATTGGTGCTTTTGTTCATCGGGAGTTAAAACTAAAAGATCTTTTCCACTCCCTTGAAACAACCACCTGGATCACCGGGCGGGTTCTGCTCATTCTTTTTACCGCAACTGTTTTTGGCCGACTGTTGGTGGAGAATCAGATTCCTGCTATTGTTGCTGCTGCTTTGCTTGATTTTACCAACAATATTTATGTGGTATGGGCTCTGGTTATTGGTTTCCTCCTTTTTGTCGGTATGTTTATGGAAACATTGGCAACAATTATGATCCTTACTCCGGTATTGCTGCCGATTATGTATAATTTCGGAGTTGATCCGGTTCATTTTGGTGTTGTTATGGTGGCTACGCTGGCTGTAGGATTTCAGACACCGCCATTGGGAGAGAATCTCTTTGTCGCTTCCGGTATTGGCGGCGCATCGATTGAGAGAATCTCTCTTGCAGCAATTCCTTTTGCTGTGATGTCTACCGTGGCTATTTTCCTTATAGCCTTCTTCCCGCAAATATCTCTCTGGTTACCAAACTTGTTGGGATATTAAAGAAGAATTTAAGGTGGAAGAAGATTGTTTTTTCTTCCACCTTAAGTAAAAAAGTTTCTTTTTAGAAAGAATATTGTTTACCTGCAAAGGTTTTTGTTGTTTATTGGATTTGATTTTTGACTAAAAAAACTTGACGCTTTGTAATATCTGATATATTAGATATGCGAACTTGAGTTGCCGGAGCCGCTATGGTGCGGCTCTGGTTTGAAGTGAGGTATTGCAAGGGTCTTGTGGAATATCCACGGGGCTCTGCTGCCGTTTATAGACAGAAGGCTTCGAATGAAGACAGTCTCCTTTTTCAGTATGCCCTGGAGGTGATGTCATGAGTTCGAGGTGTTCTATAACCTACCTAGCAAGGAGATAACATTATGGCTAAGGTAAAGATGACCACAGAAGAAGCGTTTATTAAGGTACTGCAGATGCATGGTATTGAGCACGCATTTGGTATCATTGGCTCTGCCATGATGCCGGTATCAGACCTTTTCCCTAAAGCAGGAATTACTTTCTGGGACAATGCCCATGAAGGTAATGCCGGTATGATGAGTGATGGTTATACTCGTGCTTCCGGTAAAATGTCTATGATGATCGCGCAAAATGGTCCGGGAATTACCAACTTTGTTACTGCAGTAAAAACTGCATACTGGAACCACACTCCGCTTCTTCTCGTTACTCCCCAAGCTGCCAATGCGACTATTCAGCAAGGTGGTTTTCAGGAAGTAGAGCAGATGCGTTGTTTTGCTGATATGGTTGCCTATCAGGAAGAAGTTCGTACTCCTGAGCGGGTTGCAGAGGTATTGAACCGTGTTATCATGAAGGCAAAGCGTGCTTCTGCTCCTGCGCAGATTAACGTTCCTCGTGATATGTGGTGTAAAGAGATCGAGATTGAACTGCCTACTCCCATTGAGTTTGGCCTGCCTGCTGGTGATGCAGATGCAATCGCTCAAGCTGCAGCTCTGCTCTCTGAAGCAAAATTCCCTGTTGTTCTTAATGGTGCTGGTGTTGTTCTTGCTGATGCGATTGAAGACTCCAAGGCTCTTGCCGAGCAGTTGACTGCACCTGTTTGTGTTGGTTATTGCCACAATGATGCATTCCCTGGAGATCATGAACTGTTTGCTGGTCCTCTTGGCTACAATGGTTCAAAAGCGGGTATGGAGCTGATTGCCAAGGCTGATGTTGTTCTTGCTCTTGGAACTCGCCTTAACCCGTTCTCTTCTCTTCCAGGATACGGTATTGACTACTGGCCGAAAGAAGCAAAAATCATTCAGGTTGATCTCAACCCTGATCGTATCGGTCTTACCAAGCCTGTTGCTGTTGGTATCGTGGGTGATGCCAAGAAAGTTGCTCAAGGTATTCTTGCTCAACTCTCTGCTACTGCTGGTGATGCTGGTCGTGATGAGCGTAAGGCTCTTATCGCCGAGCGTAAAGCTGCATGGGCTGAAGAGCTTGCCGGTATGATTCACGAAGAAGATACCGATGAAGGTATCACCTGGAACGAGCGCGCACAAAAGAATGAGCCTGAGAAGATGGCTCCCCGAGAAGCATGGCAGGCAATCATGGCTGCAATGCCGGAAGATGTTATCTGCTCTACCGATATCGGAAATGCTTGTGCTATTGGTAACGCTTATCCTTCTTTCAAGAAGGGTCGTCATTATCTCGCACCAGGTCTTTTTGGACCTTGCGGCTACTCTTTCCCTGCAATTTGCGGTGCGAAAGTTGCCCGTCCTGATGTGCCTGTTGTTGGTTTTGCCGGTGAC
>PDWI01010471.1_pt1 | contig 10386 bp, 7 predicted proteins | sample 1430891 | NCBI WGS metagenome assembly PDWI01 (sample SAMN01162508, study PRJNA174530) | Oral metagenome, whole genome shotgun sequencing project. | biome: Marine environment; feature: Marine mammal; material: Swab sample of the gingival sulcus; isolation source: swab sample of gingival sulcus... | reverse complement strand
TAAAAATCATTTTGCATCCTTTTTTATGTGAAAAATTAGAATACAAAAATCAAAACCTTTATCTCAAAATCCTATACGTCATCGCGGAGACGGTTACGACAGTATTGTAAAACAGGATACTCTCCATATTACCCAAAAAGCCTCACAACATTAAATTGTGAGGCTTTTTTGATTTCATCTCAGAGCGTTATTTTACTTCCCAAGTTTCTCCGCTATTCAACAAATCGTCCATTGATTTGATAGAAGATTGAGACTTTACTTCTGCAATCTTATCACATAATTCTTTATCGTAAGTTATTTTTTCAACCGAACGAATTACTCCAAATGCTACAGGCATATCGGGCACTTTCATATTTGCCAACATCATATGAATAATAGGGTCTTTGTTCGTAGCGTCGTGTACCAAAATATCATCTTCGGTATATCCGTCTTCACCAATGGTTACAGCTCTTAAATGCCCATGGTCTAAAACAATTCCCTTGCTATTATCTTTTCCGAATAACATTTTTTTACCATGTTCTAAAAATAACTGATGATCGTCGCGTTGATCCCGTGCAGTAATAGCAGCATGAGTCATATCTGCAAAAATAACACAGTTAACAAGCACCTCAACTACGGAAGTTCCTCTATGATTCTCTGCTTCTACCAATACTTTAGTAGTATGCTTAATGTTATTATCTAAAGCTCGTGCAAAAAAGGTTGTTCCGGCTCCAATAGCCAGTTGTCCTACTTGAAAAGGATCTTCGATAGTACCAAAAGGCGAGGTCTTGGTCTTAGCTCCATGCTTGGTTGTTGGTGAATATTGACCTTTAGTTAAACCATAAATCTCGTTATTAAATAAAACGATATTCACATCCATATTTCGTCGGATTTCGTGAATAAAATGGTTTCCTCCAATCGCCAAAGCATCTCCATCTCCGGTAATTTGCCAAACACTTAGCTTAGGATTTGCGGTTTTAACACCGGAAGCAATAGCCCCCGCTCTACCGTGAATAGAATGGAACCCATAAGTATTCATATAATAAGGGAAACGCGAAGAACAACCAATACCGGAAATCACCGCATATTCTTCTTTAGGTTTACCTAATTGAGCCATTGCCTTTTGTACAGCGTTCAACACTGCATAATCACCACAGCCGGGACACCATCGTACTTCTTGATTGCTTTTAAAATCTTTTGCTGTATATTGTTTTACATCTATATTATTGTCTGTCATAACTTTCTTTTTTCGAGTACTAATCTATAAATATTGTCTAAATGCCCCTATTAGTTCTTCCACAGTAAATGGTAAACCTTGAACTTTATTATATTGCTTATATTCAAACTGAGGATAATTCATCCTTAAATAGTTAGCAAACTGACCATTGTTTAGCTCAGCTACTACAATTGTTTTAAATTTAGAAAAAATGTCAGCTACATTTTTAGGAAGTGGATTGATGTAATTAAAACCTGACACTCCCACTTTATAACCCTCAGCTCTTAATTCTTCTGAGGCATCGCATAAATGTCCGAAAGTACTTCCCCATCCGACAATTAAAAGATCGCCTTCGGTATCGCCCATAACTTCTTGTTCAGGAATCATATTAGCAATTTGATTCACTTTTTCTTGACGTTGATTTGTCATTACTTGATGATTCTCAGGTACATAAGACACATTTCCTGTTACAGCCATCTTTTCCAAGCCTCCGATTCGGTGTTCCAATCCGGGAGTTCCCGGAATAGCCCACTCACGAGACATAGAGCCATCTTCCGGTCTGGCATAAGGTTTATATTCTGTGTTTTGTTGTGCAATTCGTGTTTTGATAGCAGGGTAGTCCGACATAGGTTTGATACGCATTGGAGCCGTTCCGTTAGCAATATAACTATCGGTTAGTAAGATAACCGGAGTCATTTGCTCCAAAGCGATGCGTCCGGCTTCAAAAGCATAATCGAAAGCATCGGCAGGAGAACTGGCTGCTATTACGGGTATAGGACTCTCTCCGTTTCTAGCATATAGAGCTTGCATCAAATCTGCCTGTTCTGTTTTAGTAGGCAATCCCGTAGAGGGACCTCCTCGTTGCACATTGACAATAACTAGAGGAAGCTCGGTAATAACCGCTAGTCCGGAAGCTTCTGTTTTAAGAGCCAATCCGGGACCCGAAGTGGTTGTTACTGCAAAATTTCCGGCAAAAGAGGCACCTATAGCAGTACAAATTCCTGCAATCTCATCTTCTGCTTGAAAAGTTTTAGCCCCTAAATCTTGCCTTTGTGCTAAATGTTGTAATATTTCGGTTGCCGGTGTAATAGGGTATGAGCCACAAAATAATTTTAAGTTTGCCTTTTCAGCAACGGCTAAAAGCCCCCAAGCTGTAGCTTGATTACCACTTACACTTCTGTATTTTCCTTTTTCGATATTCGCAGGCTCTACTATTATAGAGGGTAAGGCATGTACATTGGACGCATAGTCGAAGCCTGCTTTTAAAACCTGTTTGTTAGCATTGACAACGGTTTCTTTTTTTGCAAATTTCTTTTCAAAAAATTCATAAGTATGATTGAAAGTCTTGTCAAACAAATTATAACAGATTCCTAAAGCAAACATATTTTTGCTTCTCAAAATACTTTTGGAATCTAATTCGCTATCTTTTAATGCCTCTTTCGTCAAAGAGGTAATAGGAGCTAAGATAACATTGTAATCTTCTAATTGTAACTCCTTAATAGGGTCATCCGTTTTGAATCCTGCTTTTTCAAGGTTTTTGGCTGTAAAAGCATCAATATCAGTGATAACAGTTCCCCCTTTCTTAATCCAACGCCTATTAGCCATCAAGGCAGCCGGATTCATAGCAACCAAGACATCTGAATAATCTCCGGGAGTATGTACACGTTTGTGTCCAAAGTGAACTTGAAAACCTGAAACGCCTCCAACAGTACCTTGAGGTGCTCTAATTTCTGCAGGATAATCAGGGAAAGTAGCCACGTCATTTCCAAACAATGCAGATTCATCGGTGAATAAGTTCCCTGTTAATTGCATACCGTCTCCAGAATCACCGGAAAACCGAATTACAACGGTTTCCTTAACGGTATTTACTTTTTTGTCCATATCAATGTATGTAGTAGTTTAATATTATTGTCCTTTTTTATTTAAATCAACTTAAAGTTTTGATAAATAAAGACGTAAAAGTAATAGATTTATAAAAAACACAAACTTATTTTTATGCTTTTTAACATATTTGTAAAGAAAATAATTAATATTTAACGTGAATTCGGAATAAAATTTTAGAAAAGTATCATTACGATAGCGTTATTAAAACGATATTTTTTTGACATCTTTCTTGCTTTTTATATTTTTACGCCTCATTCTGAGCTAAGGCATTTATTTATGCGAATTATAACAAGTATTCTTTACTATCTTTTTTTTCTTTTATCGGGAATCTTTCTGATAAGTGTCGCTTTTTTACTTTGGATAGTAAGTCTCCCGTTTGATAAACGTTTATACGCCTTGCATTGGTTTACTCAACTTTGGAGTAGCTTTTTACTGGCGGTGGTTCCAGGTTGGAAGGTAAGGGTTATAGGTCGTGAAAAAATTGATAATAAAAGAGTTAAGATTTTCGTATCAAACCACCAATCCGATTTTGACATCGTTGCTGTTAGTCGTTTATACGCCCATTTTAAATGGGTCTCTAAATCGGAAGTTTTTAAAGTCCCTATCATAGGCTGGAATATGCGAATGAATCGTTATATAGAGCTTAAGCGGAGCAGTAAAAGCAGTATTTTACGAATGATACGTCAAGCAGGAAGAGTATTAGCTTCGGGAAGTTCGGTGTACATCTTTCCTGAGGGGACGCGTTCGATAGATGGTAAAATAAGAAGAATGTCCTCCGGTGCATTTACCATTGCTAAAAGAGAAAAAGTAGGGATTCAGCCCATTATTATTAATGGTACAAAAGATATTATGCACAAAGGAGATTGGAAACTCAATTTTAAAGCCAATGTAAGTGTAGAGGTCTTAGATGAAATTCCCTACGAAGTTTTGGAGAATATGGAAGTTTCTGAAATAACAAATTATATCAAAGACTTGATGTGCGAAAAGCTATCTCAAGAAAGAATAAGAGCTTAGAACAAATACATATTTTAACGTGAATTCGCAGGGCAAGTGTATCACTTTGTATCTAGAAGACGTATTAAGTTTGTAAATTAATAATAAACAAGCACTTATGTATTTTCTTAGAAATAGACCTCAAGGTTTTAGAAAGCTCTTTGGTTTTTTTAATATGTTCGCCCTGCTATAAGAATTTTCCGCTCTAAATCAGAGTAAATTTAGTTTGACTTATCAATTCCAAAACGGCTTTAGCATTTTCTTTAGGAATATCTTTTTCCAAATCTAAATTATAAATTTTAGAAGGGTCTCTTTTAGATAAACCGTAATTGTATGCTTTATCGTAAAACGTAAGAGCTATATCTATTGCTTTTTTCATATCGTTATTTTGCACAGCCTCTATTGCGTTTTGGGTTTCTAAAGAGCCTAAGCGTTTTTGGATTCTATTCAAATGAAAAATTAAAATATCCGGAGACACATGCGTATATTCCTCTATTAAACGAACAATACGCTCTTCCTTAGGGATATTTATTTTAATGACAGGAGCTGAACGCATTAATCTAAAAAACTCATCAGGAATAAAATTTCTACCTATAGACTTGCTTTCATCTTCTACCCAAATTCGCTTAGAAAAATCCATATCACGAAGCTCTTCGTACAAATTATTTTCGAACTGCTCCGTAGAAAGTTGTTCTTTCTGTCCGATAGCCCCAAAAGCAGAGCCCTTATGATGTGCCAAGCCCTCCAAATCTATAACTTGCTCACCAAGATTTATCATTTCTTTAAGGACATCAGTCTTGCCACTTCCGGTATTTCCGCTTAAAACGAACAAGTTCTTAGCCCGTGTTAATTGATTTTTAAAATAAGACCTATAAGCCTTATAACCTCCCTCCAAAACATAAGTTTGAACTCCGGTTTTTTCAAAAAGCCAAGCCATGCTATTGCTCCTCTGTCCGCCTCGCCAACAATATACAAAAAGAGTATTATCAGTGGTCTTTTCTAAACCTTCCTTTGCAAAGGAACGCATTTTAACCCCAACAAGCTCTAAACCAAGCAACAAAGCTTCTAACTGACCCTTTTGTTTGTAAAGCGTTCCCACTTTTGCTCTTTCTTCGTCAGAAAACAAAGGAATGTTTATAGCTCCGGGAACATGCCCTTTCTCAAACTCCCCCGGAGAACGTACATCCACAATAGTCTGCCCTCTAGACTGTTCTAAAAATGTCTTTGCTGATATTCTTGTTGCCAAAATTATATTTTTTAGACCTGCAAAATTAATAAATAAGATGAATTTGGAATAAAATTTCCCTCATCTAGACAGGGCAAACGCATTATTTTCTATCAAAAGATATTTTTATTTTGGGCGTTCCCCTCCGGGTCGGGCTTTCCGTTCCAATCTTTTGTTCGTGACCTCACAAAAGGATTTCCTCTACAATCCCTAACGCGTGGCGTGCGTTCTGCCATCGCGAATGCTTTAGAGTTGCAGGTTTCAGGTTAAAGGTTGAAAGTTCTAACCATGACGGCGATTTGAATATTAAAAAGTTGTAAGGTTTCAACCATGACGGCAAACCCACAACAGATAACCCACAACCACAACCCACAACACTTAATTCTTCATTTTTAATTCTTAATCCCCCAACTTTTAGAACAACAAATAAGAGGTTTATTCTAAGAGGGAGCATAAGTCTTTGTTTGCCCTTTTCTTGCAGAGACTAAATAGTTGTGTACCTTTGCGGGCAGAATTAATATCCTTTATATCCATTTTGATTTAAAAGGTTTAGAATTTGAGGCACATGAAAACCAATGCGTTTATTATCATTTGTTTAGGCTTGATAAATACCGCGTATTCTCAGAGTTTACTTTGGGAAATTTCCGGAAAAGGCTTGAAATCGCCCTCCTACTTGTATGGTACAATTCATATTCAGGATAATCGTGTTTTCTTGTATGGAGATGAAGTCAAGCGGGCTTTTGAACAAGCTGAAGCCTATGCTATGGAAGTGATTATCGATAAGATTGACAAAGACAAAATGAAGAATCTTATCTATATGAAAAAAAAGAGCCTTAACGATTTTTACACTTCGGAGGAATATGACTTGGTGGATAAGTATTGTCAAGAAAAAATGGGTGTCGGTCTAAACTTTGTAGGAAAAATGAAACCTTTCTTTTTGTCGTCTCAATTGATGCAGTTGGAGATGCCTAAAGATCAGGATTTGGCTTTGGATGCTTATTTTTTGATGGAAGCTCGAAAAGCCGATAAAAAAATTATCGGGATAGAAAAACTGAAAGATCAAATAGGTGCTATCAGTAAAATATCGATCGAAGAGCAAGCCGATATGTTGCTGGAGATGGTCAAAGCTCCTAAAAAGAACTCTGAAAAGTTCGAAAAATTGGTTCAATCTTATATCTCTTTCGATTTCGAGCAAATGCAAGAGCTTTTGTCGGATACAACTTTGCCCAAGCAGTTCGAAAAAGCCCTTTTGATTAAACGAAATAAAAAAATGGCAAGAAGAATTGCTAAAATTGTTAAAAAGCAAGTGACTTTCAACGCTATAGGAGCCGGTCATTTATTAGGAGAAAAGGGTGTGGTTGAATTGTTAAGAAAAAAAGGATTTACCATGAAAGCTATTCCTTTTAAATTTGAAAAAGTAGAAAGCGAATAACAGACAAAATTTTAAACAGATGAACAGACTAAGTCCGATATTATTACTGAAACATCGTAGGATGATTAAAACTCAGTCTTATATATCAGGCTTGCTTACAAAACTTTAAACAAATGAACAGACTAAGTCTGATATTATTACTGAAACACCATAGGATGATTAAAACTCAGTTTTATATATCAGGCTTGCTTACAAAATTTTAAATATATGAAGATAAGTGGTTTTACAATGGTTAGGAATGCTACTAAGTATTACTTCCCGATTAAAGAATCTATAGAATCTATTTTACCGATTGTCGATGAATTTATTATTGCCTTGGGCGATAACAGTCCCGGAGACACAACACGAGAAGAGATTGAATCTATTAAGTCGGATAAAATTGTGATTATAGACCGTGTGTGGTCGGAAGAAGACTTTGTCGATAGTCGCATCTTTGCTAAAGAAACAAGCTTTGCTTTGAGTCAATGTTCCGGCGATTGGTGCTTCTATTTACAAGCCGACGAGGCGATACACGAAAAAGATTTACCCCTTATTAAGGAAATGTGTGCTAAATACTTAGACGATAAAAATGTAGATGGGCTTTTATTTAAGTACAATCATTTTTTTGGTGATTATGAGCACTATTTACCTTTTCATGGATGGTACCGAAATGAAATAAGAATAGTCAAAAACAACCGAAATATTTATTCTTACAAAGATGCTCAGTCTTTCCGAAAAGAAGATAATCAGAAGTTGAATGTGGTTCCGATAGATGCTTATGTTTATCACTATGGATGGGTTCGTCCGCCACACTTTATGCAATCTAAAAAGAAAGAGCACGACGGTATTCATCATGGTAAAGAAAAAGCCAACAAAGCTTACGAAAGTAAACCTATGGATTTTGATTACGGAGCATTAGGGAAACTCCCTGTTTTTAAACACAGTCACCCTAAAGTTATGGACGATTTTCGGGCTAAAATAAGTTGGAAAGACCAATTGAATTATTCTAAAAAAGCGAATCTAAACAGAGATAAAATGAAACATGAAAAATTCAAATATCGTTTTATCACATTTTTAGAAAACACATTTAACGGCGGAAAAGATTTTGCTGGATATTCAAATTGGAATATTGTTTCACCCAAAAAATAAGCCGGGTGTTAAAATTTACACGATAATTGATTTGTTAACTTTGATTTTTTGTTATATTCGCAGTTTGAATTTATTTAACTCTGTAAAAATTTAATATTTATAAAATGGCAACATTACAAAACATTAGAGACAAAGCGGGAGTACTAGTTGCAGTGGTAATAGGACTTTCTCTTTTGGCTTTTATCCTTGGTGATTTTCTTGGTAAAGGAAGTGGGTTTATGAATAACGAGCCTATTGTAGGGGAGATAAATGGAAATAAAGTAACCTATCAAGAGTATCAGGCAGTAGTTAATAACTTAACTGAGATAACTAAGAGGAACAATAAGTCTAACGACATTGACCAAAGAACCTTAAACATGATATACGATGAGGCTTGGAATATGTTGGTAATGAAGTACACTGTGGAAGAGGACTTCGATAAATTAGGACTTAAAGTTACTAAAGATGAGTTGGAAGATATGATTAAGGGTAAAAATATAGACCCTCAAATTAGGCAAGTGCCAATCTTTCAAAATCCGGAAACCAAACAATTCGATAAATCGCGTGTGGTTATGTTTCTTAAAAACTTGGATCAAGACCCTACCGGAGAGGCGAGAGCTTCTTGGATTGCTTTTGAGAACAGTTTGGTTAAAAACAAGCTTAATACCAAATACAATACTTTAATTCAGAAGGCATATCACGCCAATAAGCTAGAAGTAGATAACCAAGTTAAGTCGGACAACAATGTGGTTGACTTCCAATATGTTTGGAAAAAGTATTCCGATGTTAAAGACGATGAGGTTTCTTTTACAGATGCGGATTTGAAAAAATATTACGAAGATAATAAGTACAAATTCAAGCAAGAAGAATCTAGAAACATTACCTATGTTACTTTCGATATTGTGCCTTCCAACGAAGACGATATTGAGACTCGAAAAGTCTTAGAAAATCAAGTGGAAGAGTTTACTTCTATAGAAGATCCTGTGCAGTACATTATGTACAATTCCGATCAGGATTTTAACGATACTTACTATGCTCAAGGAGAATTGCCTGCTAACATAGATACATTTATGTTTAATGCAAATGTTGGAGATATTACCAATATTTACAAAGAGGGAAATACTTACAAAATAGCAAAACTTATCGATGTAAAAGAATTACCGGATTCTGCACACGCTAGACACATATTGTTGCAAGCTTCTGAGCAAATGCCTGTTCAAGAAGTTATCAATTTGAGCGACAGTTTGCAAGAGCTTCTAAAGAATGGTGCTGATTTTGCTGAATTGGCAACAAAATATTCTCAGGATAAAGGCTCTGCTATTAAAGGTGGTGATTTAGATTGGTTCCAAAAAGGAGCAATGGTAAAGCCTTTCGAAAAAGCTTGTTTTGAGGGCAAAGTAGGAGAGATTCAGTTGGTAGAGTCTCAGTATGGTTTGCATATTATAGAAGTAATGGAGCAAGGTGTAAAGAATAAAAAAGTACAAGTAGGATATTTAACTTCTAACATTACGCCTAGCGAGCAAACTATTGCAACTTATTATAATCAAGCCAGTGAGTTTGCCGGTAAAAACAGAACTCAAGAAGCCTTTACAAAAGCGGCTGAAGAGTTGAAAAAAGTACCTAGATTAGCTAACAACTTAAAGAAAGTTGATAGAAATATTGCAGGTCTTGAGAATCCTAGAGAATTAATTAAATGGGCTTACAATAACGAAAAAGGAGCGGTTAGCGAAAATGTTTTCGAATTTGGAGAAAAGTATGTAGTTGCTGTACTTACAGAAATTAAAGAAAAAGGAATTGCTCCTTTCGAGAATGTTAAAGCGGAGATTGAAAATAGTGTTATCAAAGAAAAGAAAGCACAAATTATCATAGAGGAAATGAAAAAATCCGGAGACAACTTAAATGCTATAGCAGGTGCAGTAGGTAAGCAAGTACAGACTGCAAGTAGAATAGCACTTAAGAGCTTCTCTATTCCCGGAGTAGGTGCTGAGCCTGTTGTTATTGCCACAGCTCTTTATGGAACTCCTGATAAACTAGAAGGTCCTATCGAAGGAAATACAGGAGTCTTTATGATAAAGGCATCTGAGCCTAAAATAGAAGATAAAGCTAAGCCGGAGGGAGAAGCTGATAAGATGGAAAAAGCATTCTCTAACCGTGTTAATTATCAAGCAAGTAAGTCTATAAAAGAGTCTTCGGATATTACTGATAATAGAATTAATTACAATTAATGTGAATTTAGGATAATCTTTGTTCACAGAGTCTGATAATTAGCTTAATAGCTTATCAGAAACACAAAAAAGAAAAGGTCTCAAAGATTTAAATCTTTGAGACCTTTTCTTTTTATTGTAAAATGGTTGATTGGTGTTAGAACTTTCCAACATTTTCGTGATTCGTAATTCAAAAATGCGTAAGCATCTCCGCGATGCCGTACCTCCTTCAAGAGCTCATTAAGTGCTAAACAAGCATTGTTACTTGGTATGTGTTTTAGTTGGATTCAGTCCACTTGTCAGGGAGCAGGTCTCTCATTTCCTTTTCAGACATGTTTCTATATTC
>PDWI01010470.1_pt1 | contig 10386 bp, 8 predicted proteins | sample 1430891 | NCBI WGS metagenome assembly PDWI01 (sample SAMN01162508, study PRJNA174530) | Oral metagenome, whole genome shotgun sequencing project. | biome: Marine environment; feature: Marine mammal; material: Swab sample of the gingival sulcus; isolation source: swab sample of gingival sulcus... | reverse complement strand
ACGGTAAGTTTGGCGACCAGAAATACCTTGACGATTGGCCGGATAGATTTAACGGTGTTCATAGTCTGCAAAATATAGGTGGAGGAGTTGCACCATGGAATATACAACAATATGATATATTGAGTAAAGATTTTGAGCTTATATTTTATCATTTTCATGGGTTCAAATTTTTAGAGAACAAAAAGGTTGACTTGGGTTCTTATGACATAAAACAAACTGAATTAAGAAAAATCTACAAGCCGTATGTTTTACATCTTCTAAAAATACAAAAAATGCTTGAGGATTCAGGTGAAACTTATGATTATAATGGCAGTGTAAAGAATAAAAGGAATTTCAGGCTGTTTTTATCCATCTTAAAAAGAAAAATAAAGAGAACGTATAAGGTTTATAACCTTAAACAATTGGGGGTGGAATGGCAAAGCTAATAAACATACCGACATTTACCGACGGGCGAGGATCTTTATCGGTTATAGAGAAAATTTTGCCGTTTGAGATAAAAAGGGTTTATTTTATCAGTGATGCCAATGCAAAAAGAGGCGGACATCGGCACAAGAAAAATAAACAAGCCTTAATATGCCTCAACGGGAGTTGTGAAATTTTTATAAATGATGGAAGCCGTAAGCAAACCGTAATGTTAGATAAAAAAGATAAATGCTTGATTCTTGATACAAAAGATTGGCACACTATGGACAAGTTTACCGGTGGAGCCGTTTTGTTGGTTTTAGCTTCTGAATATTATGATGTAAACGACTATATAGACGAGGAATATAAAGATGATTGAATACGAAAATTTAGGAAAAGTAAACAATACGTTTTTTCACGATTATAGAAAATTTTTTGATACTTTTTTAAGTAATGGATGGTATGTTTTAGGGGAGAACGTTAAAAGATTTGAAAGTGAATTTGCAGATTATATAGGCACAAAACATTGTGTAGGGGTTGCGTCCGGTCTGGATGCTTTAAGCTTGGCTTTACAACTCTTTGATTTCCCGAAAGGCAGTGAAGTTATTGTCCCTTCCAATACTTATATAGCAACAATTCTGGCTATATTGAAAAATGATTTGATTCCTGTTCTGGTTGAGCCGGACATACACACTTATAATATAGATCCCTCCAAAATAGTAGAGGCAATTACAAAAAAAACCAAGGCGGTTATGGTTGTGCATTTGTATGGGAAAGCCTGTGAGATGGATAAGATAGGACAGATAGCAAATGAATATAATTTAAAAATAGTAGAAGATTGTGCACAAGCTCATGGTGCAATGTATAAGGGGAAAAAAGTAGGTAGTTTCGGAGTGGGATGTTTTAGTTTTTATCCTACTAAAAATTTAGGAGCGTTGGGAGATGGAGGTGCAATAACATGTAATGAGGAACAGTACAGAGAAAAACTACTTGCATTAAGAAATTATGGAAGTCATAAAAAATATTTTAATAAATACATAGGATGCAATTCTCGGTTAGATGAATTACAGGCAGGATTTTTATCCGTAAAACTTAAAGCATTGGATGAAATCAATAAACATAAAAGAGAGTTGGCCGGTATATATTTTCAAAACTTGAACAACAGGTTTGTCAAACCGGACTTGCACGATGATTTTTTTGATATATATCACATTTATAATGTAAGAATACAAGAAAGAGATGAGCTAAAACAGTATCTGTTTGAAAATGGTATTATTACCGATATACATTATCCACATCCTCCTCACAGACAGGAGTGTTTACAAGGTTTTTTTAGTGGGAAATATCCAATAAGTGATGATATTCATCATACCACACTGAGCTTACCGATATCCTATTTTCATACGAAAAGTGATATTTTGAAAGTTTGCGAAGTAATGAATAAATGGTAGCAACGCAAATGGTAAAAGCAATTTTTATGTAGGGGTGTTTTTTCATTCGCAACACTATAAGCAAATTTTACAAAATTGACACTATACTTATGAAAATATTAATAATCTCAAAACGCAGATATACCAATAAAGACTTATTAAATGACAGGTACGGTCGTCTTTTTGAAATTCCCGAAGTGCTGGGTACTCTTGGCAATGATGTGAGGGGTGTTTGTCTCGATTATTATCCCAATAAAAAGTGGATTAACGGCACGTTATTTGAGACATCAAATGTAAAATGGCATACATTTAATGTGGGGCTGTTTTTTTATAGACTACCCTCATATCTGCATAGCCTTGAACAGATTGTCCGAAATTTTTCCCCTGATATTATTTATGCATGTTCGGATGCAATACATGCAATACTTGGTTATAATATTTCCCGAAAATATCATATTCCTGTTGTTGTGGATCTTTATGATAATTTTGAGAGTTTTCCCGTAACCAAATTACCTTTTGTTTCAACTTTTTTTAGAAAATCTGTGTCAAATTGTCATGGCATTACATGTGTCAGCACACAATTGACCGATTATATTACGGCTAATTATCCGGTTAGCGGCAGGGTGATAACCCTGACTAACGGTACTCCTGCCGATGTTTTCAAACCCATGGATCGTATACATTGCCGTAAAATGTTCAATCTGCCGGAGAATGCCAAAATTGTTGGTACGGCAGGTGCTTTAAGTAAGTCACGGGGCATTGAGCATCTTTTTGCAGCTTTCAATATATTGCATGAAAAAGATGATAATATTCATCTGGCTCTGGCAGGTCATCTTTCCTCAAACGTAAACCTGCCCAAAAACAGCTCGGTTCATTATTTACAAAATTTGCCGTATAATAAAATTCCTTATTTCTTGAATGCTCTTGACGTCGGTATAATATGCAACATAGATACAAATTTTGGCAGATATTGCTTTCCGCAAAAAGCTTTTGAAATGCTTGGTTGCAACCTGCCCGTTGTTGCCGCCGGAGTCGGAGTAATGAAAGATATGTTCAAAGATTATCCTATGAACTTATATGAGCCGGGAAATATTGATGAGTTAGCTAAAAATATACAATTTCAACTGGAAAAGCCGGAAATCCTCCCAATAAAAACTAAAACATGGCATGAACTTGCTGAGGAATTGAATATGTTTTTGAATAAAATTGTTCAAGAAACATCATGTTAGCGATTAAATATTTAATTCGTTAGTGCAGTGGTACTGATGATTTTTGGAGTAATGAGTCGATAGTGTGTATAAACATTCAAATAGATTCCATATGATTTTTTTATTTTTGGAAAAAGACAATGTTTTTATTACTAACTTGGAAATTTCTTGCCTCATAGTCAGGTTAAATCTCTCTATTTAACTGGTTTTCCCTGTTTCTTTTCCAATATTATGTATTTTTGAAGGAAACACTTTATGGCAAGCAGACCAAAAAATTGTGTGGAAAAGGTACATTGCCAATAAACCAGAGGTAATGATTTACATAGAACTTTGACCATATCACGGCTACAATTTTTACGTGTACCCCGAAATGTCTCATTTTTGGGAGACAAAGTGCCGATCAAGACCCTAAAACAAAGTAAAGAGGAGTTTTGACGAGTCCATAATCTAAATTAAGAAGCGTCTTTGCATCGCCCGTAAATATCATTTATTCTGACAATATCATCTTCTCCCAAATACGGCCCTGATTGAACTTCAATAAGCTCCAAGGGAATAACGCCGGGATTTTCCAGGGAATGGATCTCTCCCACAGGAATATAGGCGGACTGATTTTCCGTTAGCAAGAAAGAATCATCTCCTCTGGTTACTTTAGCGGTTCCTGAAACCACCACCCAGTGTTCAGCGCGGTGATGATGCATTTGCACAGACAGTTTGGCTCCAGGTTTTACAGTAATACGCTTGACTTGATATCTATCATCTGCGGCTATGCTGTCATATGATCCCCAGGGACGAAAAACCTCCCGATGGGTTATGTGTTCATTGCGGCCATTTTTTTTGATTTCGTTGACAATGGATTTTATCTCTTGGGCTTTTTCTTTAGTGGATACCAAAACGGCATCTTTGGTTTCTACCACAACCAAATCGCTAATTCCCAAGGTAGCCACAAGCCGTTCTTCTGCCAGAATAAGACTGTCCGTTGTGTCCAGAGTTATAACATCACCCTTACAGGCATTACCCTGGTTATCTCGGGAACTAATATCCCAGAGAGCCGACCAGGATCCCACATCACACCAGCCTGCATCCAGAGGAACAACGGCTGCATGCTCTGTCTTTTCCATAACCGCGTAGTCGATGGAGTTCTCAGGACAGGACATAAAAGCCGGTTTATCCACCCGAATAAAATCCGCATCCGTTGATGCTTTTTGCATGGCTTGCCTGCAAACCTCAAACATTTCAGGCTGAAAACGTTCAAGCTCTTCAAGATATTTTCCTGCCCGAAACATAAACATTCCGCTATTCCAGAAAAAGTCCCCCGACTCAAGATATTGTTTTGCAGTATCCGCATTAGGTTTTTCAACGAACTTGCGGACTTCATCAGCATTACCTTTTTGAATATATCCATATCCGGTTTCAGGTGAGTGGGGTACAATACCAAAGGTTACAAGTTTATCCTGCTTAGCTAATTTAAGAGCCTGCTCAATCGCAGAATGAAAAGCGGGAATATCTGTTATTATGTGATCGGCCGGCAAAATCAGCAGGATGTTATCCTTTTCGGCATAAATGGCAGCTAGAGCTATGGCCGGTGCTGTGTTGCGACCTTCCGGTTCTAGAATAACCGGACAGTTCTTAACACCTATTCTACGCATTTGTTCTGCCGCAGTAAAACGCTGCTCCTCATTACAAACAATTAGAGGTTTTTGTAAGGTAAGATTTTCCAGACGCTGTACTGTCTGCTGCAGCATCGTCAAATCATTACCAAAAGAAAGGTACTGCTTGGGATACAACTTGCGGGACAAGGGCCAGAGCCTGGTGCCGCAGCCTCCTGCCATTATCACAGGTGTAAACATAAAGATTTCTCCAAGAATTATTTAAGACTTATATACGATTTACAAAATCAACGGCCTAGCGTTCAAAACCAAAGTCTTCAAGTCAGTGGGTATTCAGTTTTTTTCTCCCAAATAAGCTTCGTAAGCATCCATGATTCCGGCACGCAGATCGTAATTCGGCACCCAGCCAAGGGCAGAAATTTTTTCAATATCAAGTAATTTTTGCGGCGTACCATCCGGTTTGGATGAAAGCCAGGATGTCTCTCCGGTAAAATTTACACAATCGGCGACAATTTCCGCTACCTCAGCAATAGTGCAATCCTTGCCGCTTCCCACATTAACAAAAGATGAATGGGGATATGAAAATTTTTCCTGAGGAACGGCAAGTACCCGCAAACATGCCGCTGCCATATCGTTAACGTGTAAAAATTCCCTTCTCGGTTTACCTGTTCCCCAAAGCAGAACCCGCGGCTTATTTGCTACCAGAGTTTTTTTTTCACGCTGATAACCTATGGCCTCTGCGACATCATCGGGAATAATGCCATACTTGTTTTCATCCGCAATAATCGCTTCAATGGCTCCTTCTTTTGCCAGTTTTGCCAAATGGTGTTTACGAATCATTGCCGGAATGACATGACTGGTGCTTAAATTATAGTTGTCCCCGGGGCCAAAAAGATTGGTAGGCATAACGGAACGATATTTGGTGCCATACTGTCTGTTATAGGATTCACACATCTTAATTCCGGAAATTTTGGCAAGAGCATACGGCTCATTAGTCGGTTCCAGAACCCCGGTAAGCAAATATTCTTCTTTAAGGGGCTGCCCGGCAAACTTGGGATAAATACAGGAACTACCCAAAAAGAGCAGATGCTGTACTCCTGCCCGCCAAGCCTGATGAATAATATTACATTCAATCATCAAATTCTGATAGATGAAATCAGCAGGATAATCGTTATTGGCAGCAATACCGCCAACCTTTGCTGCCGCCAGAATAACAACATCAATTTTTTCACTTGCAAAAAAATCGGCAACTTCTTGCTGACAAGTTAAATCAAGCTCCTTGTGAGTTCTGGTAACTATAGAATTACATCCCTGAGTTCTTAATTGCCGAACAATGGCACTCCCTACCATTCCTCTATGTCCCGCCACATAAACAATTTTATCCCTGGATAACATATTTGCTCCTTGCAATAATTTTAATACAAAAACACTTTCTATTCATGACGGTTAAGAATGGTAAAGCCTCTTTTTTTACATAGTTCATCTCTTCGTGCTTCCTCAAGATCAGCACAAACCATTTCCGCCACCAGTTCTCTAAAGGAGATTTTTGGCTGCCATCCCAGTTTCTTCTTTGCCAAAGCAGGATTACCCAATAAACTCTCCACTTCCGTAGGCCGAAAATATCGGGGATCAATCCGAACAACTACCGCACCTGGTTGAAAGCAGCTTTGCTCCAGAAAAGCAGAAGGCTCAACAGAATCCACAATGCCAATCTCTTCCACGCCTTTGCCCTGCCAACGGAGCTGCACTCCAAGCTCCCCTGCAGCAGTCTCAACAAATTCCCTTACTGAATGCTGTTCTCCAGTGGCAATAACGAAATCACAAGGTCGATCTTGCTGCAGCATCAGCCACTGCATTTGCACATAATCCCGTGCATGTCCCCAGTCTCTCTTTGCATCAAGATTGCCAAGATAAAGGCAATCCTGTAAACCAAGCTGCATACGGGCTACAGCCCTGGTAATTTTCCGGGTAACAAAGGTTTCCCCCCTAAGCGGTGATTCATGATTAAAAAGGATTCCATTACAGGCATAAATCCCATATGCCTCGCGGTAGTTCACCACAATCCAATAAGCGTACAACTTGGCACATGCATAGGGAGAACGGGGATAAAAAGGGGTAGTTTCAGTCTGGGGAACCTCCTGAACATTACCAAAAAGTTCCGAGGTTGAAGCCTGATAAAATTTTGTTTTTTCTGTAAGACCCAGAATACGAATGGCCTCCAGCATACGAAGAGTACCAAGAGCATCGGAATTTGCCGTATATTCAGGCTCCTCAAAGGAAACAGCAACATGAGACTGCGCCGCCAGATTGTAAATTTCATCAGGCTGAATCTTTTCAACAGTATGAATCAAACTGGATGAATCAGTCAAGTCCCCATGATGAAGAATAAAACACCGATTCTCTGTATGCGGCTCCTGATAAATATGGTCGATTCTATCAGTGTTAAAAAGGGATGACCTGCGTTTTATACCATGCACCTCATATCCCTTATTTAGAAGAAACTCTGCCAAATAGGCCCCATCTTGCCCGGTAATACCTGTAATAAGAGCTTTTTTCATTTTATTATTCTCCTATTTATTAAAGTAGTTTCCTTCGTTAAGACAAAAAATTATTTTTGTCTCTTTAGATAAATTTGTGGGTAAGATTTAGCATCTTTAACTTGCCAATTCCGAAATAAGATCTTTTTTTTTTTGCAAATTATTATTTAGAAAAACGTAAGATTTTTTGATAGTCAGTTGTCAGGAGTTTACCCATTTTTATAACACCATAAAAACTAAAATATGGTATGAGTTTGCAAAATAATTAAATAGATTTTTGAACTAAATTATTAAAGAAACAGCATGTTAAAGATATAAAGACTTAACCCTTCGATACTTGAGATATAAAAACCAATAAAAAAAATAAACACACCGCAACAAGGCAGAGTTGCAATGTGCATAATGAATTTTACGTTCTTCCAATAATCTGTTTTTTATTCCTTCCCAATCTCTGCATGCACTAACTCCAATTTGTCTCATAACGGCTATAGGAAATTCAACCGACTTGGAACTTACTCCGGCACGATAACATCTTAATACAAAATCATAATCCATGTTGATTTTATATATTAAATCAAATTTCCCCAATTTTTTAAATATTGACTTTGATAAAAGTTGTCCTTGATGACAAGAGCCCATCTTAAAGTTGGTGTGCCACCACAAACTGTGATTTTTTGATACTTGTCTCTCTCCCTCGGAGACAAAATATACCTGGAAAAAATATATTCCCAAGTTATCTTGCATATAGCTTACAGCTTTTGATAAACAATCTTTATCAATCAAATAATCATCTGCATGTATAAAGATCAGATAGTCTCCCTCAGATAAATCAATCCCCTTATTCATGGCATCAGAAATACCATTATCCTTTTCAGAAATGAATTTATCAATTTGGTCTTCATATTTTTTGATTATATCAAGAGTATTGTCTGTTGAACCCCCATCAACGACAATATATTCAACATTTTTGTATGATTGATTGATTACGCTTAATATCGTCTGCTCCAAATAAGTTGAGTTATTATACACAGCCGTAATAACACTAATCTTGGGAGATATTGTGCCATCTTTCATTTTATTTGCTCCTCATTTTTATTTTTAACGGCAATAAATAATGCAACTTACCTCTGTGTCAATATAAATATCCTGTTTACATTAGATATATAGGACATGAAAAATGATATATGATTTTGAATAAAACCTTCGCCTTAATCAAAATCACGCCCTAAACACTTTCTTGTCGTCACTTATGTAAACACCTCTAGTATCAACTATCAACGAAGCATTTTTATAAATAAAATTCCAGTCAAATCTATCGTGATTTGTTGCTATTAGTATGCAGTCAAAATTTTTCAGGGTGTTTTCATTTATCTCGGTACTTGAAAGGCTTAATTGGTGCTTTCTCATTATGGGGAAGTTTGGTACATGTGGATCTGAGTATTCCGCTTTTGCTCCTTTTGCCATTAGTTTTTCTAGTAAAACTACGCTTGGTGATTCCCTTACATCATCGACATTTTTTTTATAGGCAAGTCCCAATACCAAGATTTTGGCACCATTCATCGCCAAACCAACTGTATTTAATGCCTCAATCGTTCTGCTCAGAACATAATCCGGCATTGAGACATTTACTTCCCCCGCAAGTTCTATAAATTTGGTCGTTATACCATATTCTCGTGCTTTCCAGGTAAGATAAAAAGGGTCGATAGGAATGCAGTGTCCTCCTAAACCTGGACCTGGGTAAAACGGCATAAAACCAAAGGGTTTGGTTGCTGCAGCCCGAATAACCTCAAAAATATCAACACCCATTTTTTCTGCCACTATTTTTAGTTCATTGACCAGTGCTATATTTACCGCTCTAAAGGTATTTTCCAAGATTTTAGCCATTTCTGCTGTCTGAGTTGAGCTTACCGTAACTACATGATCAATAACTTGTCCGTACATAGCCTTACCCACAGCAAGGCAATTTTCGGTGATTCCTCCGCAAACCTTCGGAATGTTCTGGGTGGTATAATCGGGGTTATTGGGATCTTCCCGCTCTGGAGAGTAAACTAGGAAAAAATTCTCGCCAATGGTAAAGCCAGCCCGTTCTATTTTCGGCTGTAATGTTTCGGCGGTAGTTCCGGGGTATGTTGTGCTTTCCAGAGCTAATAACTGACCTTTTTGTAAAAATGGTGCAATGCTGTGCACGGTTCCCATGACAAATGAAAGATCCGGCTCCCTATGAGCATTAAGCGGCGTGGGAACGCAAATTATTATTGCATCGGCATCCTTTATCTTTGAAAAATCACAGGTCGGAGTAAAACGTTTTGTATCATAAGCATTTTTTAGCGACTGAATATCCAAATGTTCAATATAGGATTTGCCTTGTTGAAGATAGCCGATTTTTTGTTTATCTATATCCAGCCCGATAACCTTAAAATTTTTTTTAATAAACAGCGAAGCAAGAGGAAGACCAACATAGCCAAGCCCAATAATGGCTATAACAGCATCTTTTTTTTGGTATTTTTCAATTATTTTCTGTATCATATCTGTATTGTTTTTTGTAAATTTAAGTTAGTTATATAAAGGTTATAGAAACTTATTTTAGTAAAGTGGCTTGGTTTCCTTTTTCCTGATTTACCAAAAAGTAACCCGATTAGAAAAATCATTGCTCCTGTAAAGAAAAAGCATGAAATAACTAACAGTATAGCAATATATCCGATTGTCTTCATAATTTTTATTATTGATGCTAAAATCATAACAAAATTTCAAAATAATTCCATAAATTCTCTGGTTAGGGCATAAAAATTCTTTATTGACAAAGTTTCTGCCCGGACAGACGGCTCAATTTTAGCCTTATCAATTAGTTTGGCCGTGATATTTTTTCTGTCCTTTTTAGGTATTTTATTAAGTTCAAAATAGGGATTCAGCCCCGAACTTAGATTATTAAGCAGGGTCTTTCTCCTTTGATGCAGGGCAGTTCTGACAATTTTATTAAAAACCTGCTCCAGCGGCGGCTCAAGCAGTAAGGCCGACCTGGTAAAGTCAATTTTTGCCGCCACCGAATCAATCTTGGGGCGGGGATGAAATTCTGCTGGTTTTAGGGTAAGCAGCCCCTCGGTTGCCGCACAGCTTCCTAGTAAAACGGTCGGTATACCGTAATCCTTGCTGCCCGGCTTGGCCAAAAGCCTGTCCACCACCTCTTTTTGCAGCATTATTATTG
>PDWI01010726.1_pt1 | contig 10387 bp, 7 predicted proteins | sample 1430891 | NCBI WGS metagenome assembly PDWI01 (sample SAMN01162508, study PRJNA174530) | Oral metagenome, whole genome shotgun sequencing project. | biome: Marine environment; feature: Marine mammal; material: Swab sample of the gingival sulcus; isolation source: swab sample of gingival sulcus... | reverse complement strand
GAACGCAGCGGTTTAGTCTCGCAAGTGGTTGACGATAAAGAAGTACTCGGTGAGGCATTGCGTATCGCCGGCAATATTGCCAAGCGCTCGAAACCCGTTATCCAGGCCGCCAGAGAAGCGGTTAACTTTGCCCAGCAATCGGCATTAAGCGACGGACTGGACTATGAAAAACAACGTTTTTACGGCACTTGTTGATAGGTTTTTCGACTGTAAAAAATTTAGGTTTTTAAGCCAAAAGCAATACGCAGATAACGGTTGCGGCGAATACCTTCATAAGCCGCATAGCTTAGTAGCAGTGTCGTTCCCACCAATAGCGCATAGTAGGCTGGCGTTGACCATCGGGGACTGTCCAGTGCCCAGCCCAAAATAATCACCAACGGATGGTGCAGCAAATAAATGACAATAGCGGAATTCATTAAATAGCGCACGATTCGACCACTTTGGTAGCGGCTGTGATAAAAGGCAAAAAACAACAGAAAAGCTATGCCCGCGGCGGCAAGCACATGTAACAGACGATAAGTTAAGCCGTATAAACGCGGTAAAACCTCAAAAAAATCAACCAGCCTCAAGCTTTGCAGATAGTCAACGGCTGCTGCCGACAGGGTAATCAAGCCAATAAAATACAGGTGTCGAGGCTGAATTTTTACCAATAAACGACGGTGAGCAAATAACAAACTGCCTAAAAAATAAAAAGGATAGAACTGTACCGTATTCAATAACAGAAAATTAAACAAATTTCCTTTAACCGGACCATAAAAATGCCAGCTATGAGCATTCCAATACAATACCGCCGTATAACCAAAAGTGGCAATGGTAAAAATCAACACGACTCCCAGCCAGCCCGTTTGGCGGTACAAACGCGTCGGTAAGAGCATATCAAGGCAGGCACACATAAATAGCGTAATCAAAAACCAACCGTGCATTACCCAGCGCCACATATCAAAATGTGCCCAACGGTAACCCATCCACTGGCTGCCAAAAATTTGCAGCAGTAAATTCACCCCGAAACAACCAAGCAGCAGCGGCAGCAAAACCCGCCGTAAGCGGGCGTGGAAAAATAGCCGCTTGCCCTTACGTTCGCGTACCATCAGTGCCAAAAAACCCGACACCAGAAAAAAGGCTTCCATCCTGAAAATATGTTCCGGGTAAACGATGGCTAATAAGGTGAAACTTTCATGCAGTTGGCTGTCATAAACAAAATGTGACAAGGGCGAGACCACCGACACGGCATGCCAAAAAACACCGATAATCATCAAACCTGCCCGCAGCATATCCAGGCCGTGGTAATAGGTTTTTTTCTCGGTGGTCATTTTATTGGTCGTTGGGTGAAAAATGCGGCTTGACCAAAGTGTGGTTCATCAGCACCAGTAAATCGGCATTGCCGGCAACGGCTAATTGTTCTTCTGCGCTTAAAAATCGTATTGCCTGAGATAAGTTATCGGCAGCTTCAATCTTGGCCTTGGCGGTAATGGCCAATAACTGCTGTTCTTCATCTTTGCTGCTACCTCCGGTTGTATCCAACGCCGCGATATGGGCGGCAAGGTATTGACGCTGTTGCACTAACGCTGCTAAAGTCAATGTACGGGTATGGATAAACTGTTGACGATATCGGGCAGCAGCGGACATAATGGCGGGTAAGTGTAATTCCTCCGGTGTGACCAACCAACGCCGATGCAAAAGCCTTTGCCCAAAACGCACATTACCGCTGTGCCGCGCCAGCCACGGTGCCAATAACAAGCCGGATAAGACCGGTGACAGCCAGATAATTTGCCGGGGGGCAAGCCAAAGTAACACAATTAACGGTAGAGCTCCGATAATAACATAGAAAAGCGTTAATCGCAGGGCATCACGCCACGTCATCACATCACCGCTGCGGCTTTGTGTTTGCCAACCTGAATCGCGTCCCAAAAGAATATCAACCACGTGATGCGTTTGAATCAACATCATCATCGGGGCATACAATGTGGAAAGTAATAATTCCAGCAGCACACCTTTGCTGACGGTTAAAGCGCCGCCAAAGGCCTGACGCCGTTTTGCCGACAGCATCACACCTATCCAGCTCATTAATTTAGGCAGCAGCAACAACGATAAGGCGGTAACAAACAACGCCAGCATTAAGCGGCTGTCAAAAGTCGGCCAGTTGGGAAATAACTGGTGCGTCAGCGGAAAATACTCGGGTTGGGTAAATAACGCCTGAGCGGTAATCAGTAACCCCACCGTCATCATCAGCATCCAAACGGGACTCATCACATAGCCGGCGATACCGACGGCAAAATGTGCACGACTGCAGGCATATAAGCCTTTTGCCCCGATTACCCCCAGATGCTGTAAATTACCCTGAGCCCAGCGCCGTTCCCGGCTAGCCAGGTCGTTGATGGTTGGCGGCAGGCCTTCGTAACTACCGGTTAAATCGGCATCCATGCGTACCGCCCAACCGCCGCGCCGCATTAACGCCGCCTCGACAAAATCATGGCTCATAATATGCCCGCCGATAGGACGACGACCTTTTAATACGGGCAGGCCGCAACACTCGGCAAAAGCTTGAGTGCGAATCAAGGCGTTATGCCCCCAATAGTTCCCGTCACTGCCTTGCCACGCATCCACGCCTTTTGCCACGGTTTTACCGTATAACGCGCCGGCAAACTGTACCGTGCGCGCCAACAACGATTCACCGTCAACCAGACGCGGCATGGTTTGCAATAAACCCAGGCGCGGTTCGGCATCCATCCGTGCCACCATTTTTTCAATGCTTTTGCCGTCCATCAAACTATCGGCATCAAGCATCAACATATATTCGTAGCGATTGCCCCAGCGTGCAACGAACTGCTCGACATTGCCCGCCTTACGCCCAATATTTTTTTGCCGGCGACGGTACCAAACCGGCAAGGGGGAAAGCGAACGCAATTGCTGAAAAGCCACCGTTTCCCCCAGCCAGGCATCGGCGTTTTGTGTATCCGATAAGATAAACACTTCGCAACGCCGGGCGACGGCCGTTTGCGCTAATGCCTGACTGATGGCCAACAACCCGGCAGCGGTCATTGACTGGTCTTCACCATATACCGGCATAACAATAGCGACTTTACCACCATCAGGATTAAGCCGTTCTTTTTTCCGCAAGGCCGGCAGCAGTCCTGCCAGTGCCCCCGAGGTCGAAAAAGCCACCCAGTAAAAAGTCAGCGAAAAAAGCACCAGCAATACCCATTGCAGCAGGGTTAAATTGCCGCTGCCCAAAGCGATATACATCTGCCACATACCGATACTACCGATAATCAATGCCCCGCCAAAAGCGATTAAGCGTGCCAAAACGGTACGCCAATGCAACGGTAATGCCTGCCGCTCGGGCTGGCATCGTAAATCTTGCTTGGGTATATCCAGCGGCGCGTCGGGTGGTACGGCAACAGCGGGCTTTAATTCGTCCATCGATATAACCACGTTTCGGTGACGATATGGCCGTCTTTGACCAAATTGGCTTGTAATTCGGCCAGCTCGCCTTTGACCGGCCGATAGTCAAAACTGGCACGTACGGTCGCCGGTTCATCCAGTAACAGTAAATGCGTTGATAAAATTTCCCCCTGGCTGGCCGTGGGGGAAAATCGCAAAGCCTCAATCGATACGGGGTGTTTGAATCGATAGTCAATATTGATTGTGTATGTGTCTTTACCGTTAACCGATTGGCCAATGCGACTGGCCGCTACTTGCGCACGATTTTTGCAACGCACTCCCCGCTGCGACCAAATCAGCTGATAGGCAAAGCGGTAGGTCATACCTTGTTCCAAGGCTGTGCTGCCCTGCCAAAAGGTAATCACGTTGTCATTAAATTCATTATCGGTAGGAATTTCTACCAATGCCACGCTACCCTGCATCCAGGCACTTAGCGGCTTTACCCACACCGACGGGCGTTTTTCATAACGCGCTTCCGCATCCTGGTAATGGTTAAATTGCCGGGCACGCTGTATCAAACCAAAGCCTTTGGGATTGTTGTCCATAAATGCCGAGAACTGTAATACCTCAGGATTGGCCAGCGGCCGCCACAAACGTGCCTCTCTGCCGGTATGTATTGCCAAACCCTCGCTATCGTGGACGGCATTACGGTAATCGTCAATATGATAACGCCGGGTCGGGCTGAAATAGTACATCGAAGTCAGCGGCGCAATACCGTATTTTTCCAGCGTTTTTCTGGGAAACAATTGACAGGTAACATTAAACAAGGTTTCTGCACCCGGATAAATTTCAAAACGATAGGCTCCGGTCACAGAGGGACTTTCCAACAACGCATCAACCGTTATCGCATGTGCCCCCGTCGCCGGTACATAAATCCAAAAACGTGAAAAACGTGGAAACTCTTCACCCGCCGGGTCACCGGTTTTAATCGCCAGCCCACGGGCCGATAAGCCGTATAGGGTATCGCGGGCAACAGCACGAAAATAGCTCGCCCCCTGAAAAACGACAAATTCATCGTCGGTTTCGTCATTGTTGATGGGGAAACGCAAACGAAAACCCGACCAGCCCAGCCCGTTTTTTTCTTCGTCCGTCAGGGAAAAACTTGTGGCAGGAAACAAGTTACTATCAAAATCAAAAACTTCAGAAGAAAATAAAATTTCTTTGGCGAGTTGTTTTTTATCCACCAAATAAATCCGCACGCGGTCTTGATAAAGCTGCCCGGGTGGCAACAAATCCATACTAAAATCATGATTGCTGGCCGACAGCGGGTCGGCATCACGACGAAAACGAATACCGCGATAATGGTCGTAATCCAAATCGGCAAACACGCCTGACAAGGTCAATCTATCGCTTTGGTATGACTCTTTGGATAAGCTGCTGGCCAAATCGACCACTTTGGCAAAATCGTGGATTTTACCTTGTGTTGTTGTATCAGCTGCTGCTACCTGATTGTTTTCCCGGGCAATCGCCTGGCCAAGCATCGTTGCGCCCAGCAAACCACCCGCCACGAAATCACGTCTATTCATAAAACTATTCGATTTAGTATAAAAGAGCGATTATATCGTAGTTCGGTAAAGTTTATCGTTAAATTTGTGTTAGTTTTACTATTTTAACCACATAAATGATAATGCTTAACAATACAGTCAATTGATGTATTGAAAATAAATAAAAAAACAATATCTCGTGACTACACTACCTAGCAAACCGGCTACTTCGTCATTTTATCCCAAAAACCCTTAAGGTCATCTAACCAACCCGACTCTTGCGGGGAATGGCGGTTACCACCCTGCCCCAGACTGGTTTGAAATTTTTCCAGCAAATCAATTTGTTCTTTATTCAAATTCACCGGTGTTTCGACAATGACGCGCACCAACAAATTACCGGTGGTATGATTACGTACAGACTTAACCCCTTTGCCACTAATCTTAAACAATTTACCGGTTTGCGTTTCCGCCGGGATTTTTAGGTTGCCTTTACCCGATAAGGTGGGCACCTCCAGCTCTCCACCCAAAGCCGCCGTAGCAAAAGATACCGGCATTTCACAATATAAGTCGTTACCCTTGCGGGTAAATATTTTATGCGGCTTAACCGTGACTTCAACAAACAGATTTCCGGCGGGAGCACCATGTTCACCGGCCTCACCCTCGCCGCTTAAACGAATACGGTCACCGTTATCAACACCTGCGGGAATTTTTACCGATAATGTTTTGCTGTCGTGGACTCGTCCCTGTCCGTGACAAGCCTCACAGGGATTTTCAATAACTTCTCCCGCCCCCTGACAAGTCGGACAAGTTTGCTGAACGGCAAAAAAGCCTTGTTGCATGCGCACTTGTCCCTGTCCGTGACAGGTGCCACACGTTTTCTTACTGCTGCCTTTTTTCGCCCCGCTGCCGTCACAGGCCTTACACGCCACCTGAGTAGGTACTTTAATGGTTTGTTGCGTGCCGCTGACGGCATCTTCGAGTGATAACTGCAAATTAAAGAGTAAATCGCTGCCGCGTCTGGCACGCGAACGGCCGCCACCGCCGCCAAACATATCACCAAAAACCGAACCGAAAATATCGCCAAAATCAGCCGCGCCACCGCTGTGGAAGCCACCGCCCATACCACCTTGACCGGTTGCCGCCTCATAACCGTATTGATCGTATAGCTGGCGTTTTTGCTCGTTATTTAAGATTTCATAGGCCTCTTTGGCTTCCTTAAATTTTGTCTCGGCTTCCTTGTTACCGGGGTTTCTATCCGGGTGATACTTCATCGCCAGCTTACGATAAGCCTTTTTCAGCTCATCTTTACTGGCTGATTTGCTGACACCCAGAATGTGGTATAAATCTTTACTCATAATTTTTGGATATTTTATTTTTTTCTGTTGCTCGACGAAATCTTGTCAATCTTCTGTCAACTCTTCCTCTGAACTATCGTATAAACTTTTTATCAAAAAATAATAGATAGTTATTATCTGAATCTTGTAGCGGCAGGTCGGGTGAGGCTGTGCCGTAACCTGACAATTCAATACCGGTGTCGTGTTACGTTTCACTAGCGCGACCCAGTAGTCGGGGAAAAAATAATCGCTGCGGTATTATGTCATCTTGCCGCATTCATTTTATACTGTCTTCGACGACAAGCCTGACATCGAATATTTTTCCCCGCGACTATACACACATGCATTATTTCTTATCGTCTTTAACCTCTTCAAACTCGGCATCAACAACTTCCTCGCCGGCTTCACCGCCCGCTTGATTAGCCGTTTGTCCGCCCGCTTGACTACCTTGCGCCGCTGACTCTTCGGCATACATTTTCTGGGCTACCGGGGCAAAGGCCTCCTGCAAGGCATTCAGCTTGGTTTCAATCGCCGCTTTATCATCGCCGTCAACCACCGCTTTTAAGTCTTTAATGGCAGCTTCGACTTTACTTTTTTCCTCGTCGCTGAATTTATCGGCTGATTCTTTCAACGTTTTTTCGATACTGTGCACCATACTGTTGGCTTGGTTTTTACTTGTTACCAGTTCCTGAAAAGCCTTATCTTTTTCTGCATTTGCCTCGGCATCTTTAACCATTGCCTCGATTTCCTCGTCACTCAAGCCGGATGAAGCCTTGATTTGAATAGACTGTTCTTTACCCGTACCTTTATCTTTGGCAGAAACGTGCAAAATACCGTTAGCATCAATATTGAACGACACTTCAATTTGCGGTACACCACGCGGCGCCGGCGGAATATCGGTTAAATCAAAACGACCCAACGATTTGTTACCACTGGCAACATCACGCTCCCCTTGTAAAACGTGAATAGTCACTGCGGTCTGGTTATCGGCAGCCGTTGAGTAAACTTGTTCGGCTTTGGTTGGAATGGTGGTGTTTTTGTCGATTAATTTGTTCATCAACCCGCCTTCAACCTCAATACCTAATGACAACGGTGTCACGTCTAATAATAATACATCTTTGACATCGCCACCTAAAACACCACCTTGAATCGCAGCACCCACGGCAACCGCCTCATCCGGGTTAACGTCTTTTTTCGGGGCTTTACCAAAGAATTCCTCAACCGCTTGCTGCACTTTCGGCATACGGGTTTGACCACCGACTAAAATCACATCGGTAATATCACCTTTGGATAAACCGGCATCCTTTAAAGCGGTTTGACACGGTGCCAGTGTGCGCTTGATTAAATCTTCGACCAGCGTTTCATACTTGGCACGCGTTAATTTAACATTCAAATGCTTAGGACCGGTGGCATCGGCAGTAATATACGGCAGGTTAATATCGGTTTGCTGACCCGATGAAAGCTCGATTTTGGCTTTTTCAGCCGCTTCTTTTAAGCGTTGCAAGGCCAGCGGATCATTGGATAAGTCCATCCCTTGGTCTTTTTTGAAGGCATCGACCAAATAATCGATAATGGCCTTATCGAAGTCCTCACCTCCCAGGAAAGTATCCCCGTTGGTCGCCAACACTTCAAACTGAGCGTCACCGTCCACATCGGCAATTTCAATAATAGATACATCAAAGGTACCGCCACCCAAATCATAGACGGCAATTTTAGCGTCTTTACCTTTGATTTTATCCAAGCCGTAAGACAGGGCTGCCGCAGTTGGTTCGTTGATGATACGCAACACATTCAAACCGGCGATTTTACCCGCATCCTTGGTGGCTTGGCGTTGGCTGTCGTTAAAGTACGCCGGCACGGTAATGACTGCCTCGGTAACCTCTTCACCCAGGTAATCCTCTGCCGTTTTCTTCATTTTCATTAACGTCTTGGCAGATAGCTCCTGCGGTGACATTTTTTTGCCATTGACTTCCACCCAAGCATCACCATTGTCAGCAGCAACGATTTTATAAGGCACCAAATCAATGTCTTTTTGTACGGCTTCCTCTTTAAAAGTACGACCAATCAACCGCTTAATCGCATAAATGGTATTATGCGGATTGGTTACCGCCTGGCGTTTTGCCGACTGGCCCACCAAAATCTCTTCATCGGTAAAAGCAATCACCGACGGGGTGGTGCGATCCCCTTCCGAGTTTTCGATAACGCGGGCTTTGTCACCCTCCATTACCGCCACACAAGAGTTAGTCGTTCCTAAATCAATTCCTATAATTTTTCCCATAATAATAAACCTCTTAAAAATGTTTTAATGTTAAATTCGTATGCTCTCTAATTGGGAGTGTTTTTACTGATTTCAAGTTATTTTTTGAAAAAATTTCATTGTCTTTAAACTGGCTATTTATTTGTTATTAAAATAATTACCAGCAAATTCAAGTTATTTAGCCAGCTTGACTTAACGGTCTGTCCCTCGTAACAGACACGACAAAGCACTTCGGCAAAGGCAGGAAATGACCGTGTCACTGCCCTTACCGTGATGACACACTACTTTTATCGATTATGTCGCCTTGGAGACAACCACCATGGCCGGACGTATCAAGCGCTCATTTAAAGTATAACCCTTTTGAATCACTTCAAGCACCGTATTGGGGGCAACATCCGGGTTAGGCACTATAGTGATTGCTTGATGAAAGTCAGGATTAAACACCTCGCCTTCGGGATTCAGCATTTCCACGCCCACTTTTTTCAGCGTATCGGCAAACATGGTAATCGCCATTTCACTACCCTCGATAAAACTTAACATCTGCTCGTCAGCGATTTCAGCCACTTTATCTTTGGCCGCCTTAGCCCCCAATTCCAGCGAATCCTTGACTGTCAATAACTCGGGAATGAATTTTTCCAGGGCATACTTGTGCGCATTGCTAACGTCACGCTCGGCCCGCTTTCTGATATTATCAGCTTCGGCTTTTGCCGATAAAAACTTTTCCCAGTTTTCGTTAACCTTGGCTTCTGCCGTTGCCAGCTGTTCTTTTAGTATCGTTAACTCTGTTTGCTGTTCTGCATCGTCCTGCACGCTTTCTGCTGTGGTTTGTTTTTTTTCTTCCACATTTTCCGGTTGATTTTGTTCATTAACCTTTTCTTCTTTCTGTTTTTTTGCCATAGCTATTTTATTTGTTAAAAAATATTAAAGTGAAATAATCAATGCATCAATGGGGACAGGTACTGAAATTACAATAGCCGAAGAAAAATCCGCTCTTAATCAAACGCTGCCAAAAATACGATATCGGCTGCTAGCGTCAGGTGACCTCCTCCCCAAAAACTGTAGTCGCTAAATTAGAAAATCATGGTTAAATATGACTAATGATCTCCCCCCCGCTGGGGGTAGAAATTGTTATTTTATTTTTGTAACCAACTGGATAATAATTTACTTTTTAAATGCACAACGGGTTAAAATAAATGATTATTTATTTTTTAGTATTATTTCAATTGATTGATAAAATTTGTAGTGGTGGAGATTGTGCCAGAATTCTTCATCCATTTTTATACCAATATCCTGTTCTACCACCCATATAGAGTCAGGAAGTAAATCATATTTATCTGTTAAATCGAAGCGAAGACAAAATGCTATGTCAGCAGGGTCTTGAGGTAAAAAAATAGGATTAGGCCATAATTTTTTCTTTTTATAAAGTTCAATAATTTGTTTGGCTAATTCTGAGATTTCTTTTGGATAGCTGTCCCATTCTTGCAGATCCGCTTCTGATCTCGTTTTTAATTGGGTGTTTATGTCTTTGTATGCTTTGACATCCGTCCCGATAAATGGCATTCCCATTAAAAATTTTTCTTTTGCAGTTAGATTTTGCCAATCAACACACCAAGTTAACGGCTTGTTGCTCATTATATTGTCCTTAATTTGCATGTATAAAATAAATGGTGATGTTCGTTGGTGAATATCTCCTAAGTTTCTAACGCTGAGTTCACCGGCGAGGGTACTGAGTCCGGTGAAACGATTTGTTATGTGATGTATGTTTCATTAATTATTGTTGGTTTTATTTCGGTTAAAAAACTGTTATGTGCTTGGCTCATCAGTGGAATGTGAATGTAATACCTCTGAGAGTCGGCGTGTGACTTTCTCCA
>PDWI01010469.1_pt1 | contig 10387 bp, 7 predicted proteins | sample 1430891 | NCBI WGS metagenome assembly PDWI01 (sample SAMN01162508, study PRJNA174530) | Oral metagenome, whole genome shotgun sequencing project. | biome: Marine environment; feature: Marine mammal; material: Swab sample of the gingival sulcus; isolation source: swab sample of gingival sulcus... | reverse complement strand
AATTTTTTTCAAAACCCTGGGGTACACCATTTCTCAAAGGGGCTCCATGGGGGAGGCAATTCAAAAAATACTTCGCCAGGTCTCAGGAAAATCCTTTGAGCAGGTTGTGAGTCTTGTTGTACTGAAATCACTCATGCAGGCATACTATGGCCCGGAACCAAAGGGACATTTTGGACTGGGGTTTGAGGATTACACCCATTTCACCTCCCCCATAAGGAGGTACCCCGATCTGGTTGTCCACAGGTCTCTCAAACAGTTTCTCAGTGGCGGTAAAAAAGGCTATAACAGGGAAGAGCTGGAAGCTATTGGAGAGGAGACATCAACATTGGAGAGAATTGCCCAGAGAGCTGAAAGGGATATGGTAAAAATAAAGTCCTGTAGAATAATGAAAGAAAAAATAGGCGAAGAGTTTGATGTCTTGATAAATGGATTTTCCAAGTTTGGGATTTTTGTTTCCCTAATGGATATGCCCATTGAAGGAATGGTTCCTCTGCGCAGTATGCTTGACGATTACTATGTATGGAAGGAAGACCTTTTCTGTGTGGTTGGGCAAAGAAAAAAGAAGAAGTTTCAGCTGGGTGAAACAATGCGGGTTAAGCTGGTCGCTGCCGATATTGAAACAATCAGAATTGATTTTATTCCGGCATGAAAATTCACCTTTCCCATAAATAGATAACCAGGGGGTTTAAAATGAAAAGGGCATTGATAGTGGGGGCAACGGGTTTTGGAGGTCTGGGATTAATTGAAATACTCTCCGGTCATCCGGCAATGGAGATTTCTCAACTAATTGCCATTGACCATGGTAAAAAAATTTCTCAGATGTATCCACACCTGAGAGGTAAATGCGATCTCACCGTTGAAAATCCGGAAGCCATTAGATACGACAATGTGGATATTGCATTTTTTGCCACTCCTGATAGAGTGGGCATGGCAATTATAAAAGAGTTTTTTGAAAAGGGCATTCCGATAATCGATTTCAGCGGAGACTTTCGGTTTAACAATGAAGAGGATTACAGGGTATATGCCGAGAACAGGGGAATGGAAAGCAATCATCTTTGTCCGGAAATGCTTAAATACTCCGTTTTTGGTCTTCCTGAAAAAAACAGGGATAAAATTAAATCATCGAATATAATCGGTAATCCGGGCTGTTTTGCCATGTCCATGATTTGCGGCCTCCTGCCGGCAATAGAAGCAGGCCTGTTTAAAGAAGGGACAATAATATGTGACGGTAAAACCGGGGTATCCGGGGCCGGAATAAATCCGGGCCAGGCAAACTCCTACCCTTTGAGATATGACAATGTAAATGCCTACCGTGAGGGACATCACCAGCACATCGTTGAAGTTGAGAAAACCCTGACTAAATACAGTGGAAACGCCGGAAAAGATATAAAAATTCTATTTGTTCCCCAGATTGTTCCAATAAACAGGGGAATTATAACCACAATATATGGCAAAGTCAATGAAGACTCTCTGCCATGTGATATAATTGAAGTCTACGAAGATTATTATTGTGATTCTCAATTTATTGAAGTAACCAACCGGTCCCCGGAGACAGTCTCGGTGAGAGGGACAAATAAATGTATCATAAAACCCATGATTGACGAGAGAACCGGATATATTTTCATCACTTCCGTTATAGATAATTTAATGAAGGGACAGTCAGGAAATGCCGTTCAAAATGCAAATATCAGATTGGGATTTGAAGAAAAAGCGGGACTGGAAATGACGGCATTTTATCCCTAATTTGAGTTGACATTATTTTAAGAATATTTATAAGATTATGGGTCTTTAATTTTATTTTTCAGGTTGGTCTATGTCGAAAAGAATAAAAAAAGGGATTATCGCTTCACCCGGAATAAAAATAGGAAAAGCTGCTGTTTTCTACGGGGAGGAGGAAAAAATCCCCCAGTACCATATCAATGAAGACAAGGTTGAACAAGAAGTTGAACGATTTGATAATGCGCTGGAAAAAACACGCCAGGAAATATACGATATACAGTTAAAGATAAGCGATGACTCATATGGCGATTTGGCTGAAATATTTTCGACCCACCTCATGGCCCTGGAAGACCCTGTTTATGTGGAGAAAGCCAGAAGTACAATAAAGTCTGAACGCAGAAATGCAGAATGGGTCGTAAATGACATATCCCTTGAGTTAATTCGCTCTTTGAGCAACATTGATAATGACTATTTTCAAGAGAGAATTACCGACATATCTGACATCAATAAGCGAATTATCGGACATCTTAGAAAAAAATACATAGTAACCTTTTCCAACATTGAACCCGATTCAGTTATATTTGCATCGGACATAACTCCATCTGAAACAGCCCTCATGAATCGCAAAAATGTTCTGGCCTTTGTTACAGATCACGGAGGCAAAACCTCCCACACAGCCATCATGTCCAGATCCATGAATATTCCTGCAATAGTTGGAATGAATGATATTACCTCATATGTAAAAAATGGCGACCGGGTTATTGTAGATGCCATTCACGGCGAAATAATAATCAATCCCAGCCAGGAGGAAATTGAAGAGTATCTGAGATATGAACAGGATATCTTTGAAATTGAACATGAATTAGAGAAACTATACAGCCTTCCTACCCAGACATTGGATGGTGTGGAAGTTGAAATTTGGGGAAACATAGAAAGACCGGAAGAGATGGAGTTGATTAAATCGCATGGTGCTCGGGGAATTGGCCTTTTTAGATCAGAATTTTTATTTCTCGGGGAATCCCTTCCCAATGAGGAGGAGCAGTGCAGTCAGTATTCTCAAGTGAGCAAATTCTTTGAATCCTTTCCAGTGACTATCAGAACAATTGATATTGGAGGAGATAAGATTCACGGTTTTACCAAGATGCACAGGGAGATGAACCCATTTCTGGGATGTCGCTCAATTCGTTTCAGCTTAAAAAACCCTGAGATTTTTATCACTCAGCTCAGGGCAATTCTCAAGGCCAGTGTAAACACAAATATAAAAATCATGTTCCCCATGATTTCTACTCTTGATGAATTATTCGAAGCGAAGAGTCACCTCGTGGATGTAATGCGGGAATTTGATGAAGCAGGAATCCCCTATAACCGTGATATTGAGATTGGAATGATGGTGGAGGTTCCCTCTGCAGTTGTAGCTTCGGACATTTTTGCAGAGCATGTTGACTTTTTTTCAGTTGGAACAAATGACCTGGTTCAATATGTTTTGGCAGTTGACAGGGTCAACGAAACAGTTGCAAATCTATATAATCCCGTGGATATAGCTGTACTCAGATACCTTAAGGTCATAACCGACATAGCAGAAAAACACAATAAGCCCGTTTCAATATGTGGTGAGATGGCCGGAGAACCCAAATACACCATGCTTCTTTTGGGACTTGGCTATCGCCAGCTCTCCATGAGTTCCAAAAATATCTATCAGATAAAGAAGATAATTCGATCGGTAACTTTAGAGGAATGTGAAAATTTGGCCGGGCGTCTGCTCACAATGTCTTCTGCCAGTGAAATTGAGCATGAAGTTGTAACATATATGACAGAAAAATTTCCGGATCTTATAATTCCATGAAGCTTTACCGGGAGCTCGCAGAGTTTTACTTTGATATAGAGTCTCAGCACCGTAAAATAGAACAGGATATTGATATAATCAGGTCCCTTCTGATGAGAAAAGAATCTCCCACTGTGCTTGATCTGGGGTGTGGAACAGGAGAACATCTAAATAGACTCAAACGCTATGGAGTTCACTGTACAGGGATTGACAATAGCGATGCAATGCTCGCCGTGGCGAAGAAGCGTTTTCCTAGGGACATCACTTTTGAAAATTCAGATCTGAGATCCTTCGACTACTACTCCAGGTTTGATCTTGTAATGTCTCTCTTTGGTTCAATGGACTATCTAATTGAAGATGATGAAGTTGATAGTCTGTTCTGGAACACATGGAGAGCCATGAAACCTGACGGATATGGTCTTTTTGAGTTATGGAATGCTGATCCTGTTCGAAAAATTGGAAATAAACCAATGTCTCCGGTATCCCAGAGTAAACATGGCCATAGTTTTATCTCCCGACACCGGGGATTTTCCATGATTGATTCGGAAGAAAGAACTGTGGTAAAAGTTAACTATCACTATGAAGTTCAGAAGAAAGATTCTGTTGAGATCTATGATGATACCCATGTTATGAGAGCCTTCACTCCCCGGGAAATCGAAGCTTTTTTAAATCAAAATGGCTTTGCTTTAAAAAATATCTTTGCCAATTCAGCCAAAGAACCCTACAGAGAAAATTCGAACAAGATGCTCATCATATTTCAAAAGAAACTCTAAAAGCCCCTTTCAATCACATTTTCATGGATTTATCTACCTCTTTCACATTATCAAAGTCCATCTTCCAATCGGAAATGGAGTTCTCCCATTTATCATAGAGATCTCGGGTCTTATTGTTATCTTTAAAAAATACCAGGGGACTTTCAAGAGCGAGAAAAAGAACCTCCTCCATGGTTGAAACCGGATGAAAAATAAGCTCTTCCTTTAGGTACCGGGGAATTTTTTCAAGATCCTTTTCATTTTCATTGGGAATAATGATATGTTTCATGCCAGCTCTGTGGGCTGCCAAAACCTTTTCCTTCAGTCCACCTATGGGCAAAACTTTTCCCCGAAGGGTTATTTCTCCTGTCATGGCCACATCTCTACGAATGGCAATTTTACTCAACAGGGAAGCCATAACCACAGCCATGGTTATACCTGCAGAGGGACCATCCTTGGGTATGGCTCCTTCGGGGACATGTAAATGGAGGTCATAGTCTTTTGCAATGGATTCCTTTATTTTAAAAAACTGTTGGTTTGCTCTCACATATGTGAAAGCTGCCTGGGCCGATTCTTGCATAACCTCCCCTATTTTACCGGTGAGTTTTAACTCACCCTTGCCTTTAATGAGAGAGGCTTCAACAGTGAGAGTATCTCCACCAACTGCAGTCCATGCAAGTCCATTGGCAAGACCTATTTCATTCTTCTCCTCCTTGACTCCAAACTTATACTTTGTGGGTCCGAGAAACTTTTTCAGAACTTCTTCATTTATATCTTTTTTAAAGTTTGAGTCATTTTCCAAAACTTCCCGGGCAACCTTTCGGCAGACCTTGGCAATGACCCGCTCAAGATTTCGAACACCTGCTTCCTTGGTATAATGTCTTATGACATAGAGCATGGATTCTTCCGAGAAGTTGATATTGTCTTCTTTCAGACCATTCTCTTCTATTTGTTTGGACAGTAAAAAATCCATGGCAATTCGAAGTTTTTCCGGTTCAGTATAGCTTGAAAGCTCTATGACCTCCATTCTATCCTGCAAGGGAAAGGGAATATCATGTTGAACATTGGCAGTGGTAATAAACATTACATCTGAAAGATCATATGGAACTTCCATATAGTGATCTGCGAAGGTTCCATTTTGCTCGGGGTCCAAAACCTCTAAAAGAGCGGAGGAAGGATCTCCTCTGAAGTCCATTGACATCTTATCTATTTCATCAAGAAGAATAACCGGGTTAACGGTTCCCGCTTTTTTCATCATCTGAATAATTCTTCCCGGCAGAGCTCCCACATATGTTCTTCTGTGGCCTCTAATTTCCGCCTCGTCTCTAACTCCTCCCAGAGACATTCGTACGAATTTTCGATTTAGGGCCTTGGCAACTGAACGTCCCAGGGAGGTCTTTCCAACTCCCGGCGGGCCCACAAAGCATAAAATTGGTCCTCGCAGCTTCTTGGAAAGTTTATTTACCGCAATATACTCCACTATTCTTTCTTTTACTTCATCAAGGCCATAGTGGTCACTGTTGAGAATTTCAACGGCATCTTCTATTTTATTAATGTCCTCGGTCTTTTCTTCCCAGGGCACATCTCTGAGCCATTCAATGTAATTACGAACGACTGCACTTTCAGATGACATTGGAGGCATATTTCCAAGTTTTTTTAGCTCATGAAGAGCCTTGGTTTTGACCTCTGTGGGCATGGGAGTTTCTTCGATGGACATTTTTAGCTCTGTCATTTCATCAAGGTCATCTCCTCCATGCCCCAACTCTTTTCTTATTATTTTCATCTGTTCGTTAAGATAGTACTCCTTCTGAGTATTTTCCATCTGTTTACGAACCTGACCATGAATTTTTCTTTCAAGGTGCATGACCTCTATTTCGCCATGAATCAATTTTGTCAGCTGAGCGATTCTTTCTATGGGGTCCCCAATATCAAGAATTGTCTGCTTGTAGTCAACTCGCATCTCCACATGCGATGCAACAACATCAGTCAGATGAGAGAGGTTATCAATACTCTGGGCAGAGGCTAATGCCTCACGGGGAACCCTCTTATTGAGTTTGATATAGCGATCAAATGAACTTAAGAGATCAGACCTTTTCTGATCAATGTCAACGGTCCTATCAAGTTCACGCTCGATCCGGCTTACCTGACCAGTGAAGAGTTCCCCCTTGGCTGTAAAATCTTTTATATAGCACCGGGCAATTCCCTCGACCAGTACCTTCACTGTTCCGTCGGGTAATTTTAGAAGCTGGAGAATCTCGACGATAGTTCCCACGGAAAATAGCTGATCTTTCGTTGGGTTGGAGGTCTGGGCATCTCTTTGAGTTACCAGCACCACATATCTGTCGTCCTTCATGGCCTCATCAAGGCCCTTTATTGACTTTTCTCTTCCCACAAAGAGAGAAAGAACCATGTGGGGAAAGATGACAACATCTCTTAAGGGAAGGATTGGATACTGTTTATCAAAATTAACTGTTTTTTTTATCATTTTTTCCTCATGGACTAATTAGGCAGACTTTTCCTTCTCTTGAGAAGTCAGTTTAATTTCCGGTTCATCGCTCTTTATGACCATGTCTTTGGTTATTAAAATTGAATCAATGTCATTTTTGGAAGGAGCATCATACATGAGATCCAGCATGAGGTGCTCTAAAACAGATCTGAGTCCCCTGGCTCCCGTTTTTCTCTTGAGAGCAATTTCGGCAATTTGCTTAAGGGCATCATCTTCAAATTTTAAATCAATATTTTCAAAGGAAAATATTTTTTGATATTGCTTAACAAGTGAATTTTTAGGCTCTGTGAGAATTTCAATGAGAGCTTCCTTATCCAGTTCATGGAGATGAGCCATCATGGGAACTCTTCCAACAAACTCAGGGATTAGACCGTACTTTATAAAGTCTTCGGGAGATAAGTTCCGTGAAATATCTATTTTGTTTATATCTTCGCTTGATTTAATGTCGGCACCAAAGCCCATGGATTTATTTCCCATTCGCCCCTGTACCACCTTGTCCAGACCGATGAACGCTCCTCCCAAAATAAAAAGGATGTTTCTGGTATCAATGGGAAGATATTCCTGATGGGGATGTTTACGCCCACCCTGGGGAGGAACATTGGCAATGGTTCCCTCTATTATTTTAAGGAGAGCCTGTTGAACTCCCTCTCCGGAAACATCACGGGTTATTGAAGGATTATCGGACTTTCTCGAAACCTTGTCGATTTCGTCGATATATATTATTCCAATCTCCGCCTTTTTAATATCATTGTCAGCATTTTGAATGAGTCGAAGCAGTATATTTTCAACATCCTCTCCCACATAGCCGGCCTCAGTCAATGAAGTTGCATCAACTATGGCAAAGGGGACCTTTATAATTCTAGCCAGGGTCTGTGCCAGGAGGGTTTTTCCCGAACCACTGGGCCCCGCCAAAAGGATATTGCTCTTTTCCAATTCCACATCATTTTTGGATATATTTTTATTGGCAAAAATTCTCTTGTAGTGATTGTAAACCGCCACGGAGAGTATTTTCTTCGCCTCCTCCTGACCAATTACATATTGATCAAGAACTTCCTTGATTTCCACAGGCTTGGGAAGAGTCTCAAGGGAGCCTTCAAAGCTGCCTTCAGCTTCTTCAATTAAAATTTCATTGCAGAGTTCTATGCATTCGTCACAGATATAGACATCGGGACCTGCAACCAGTTTTTTTACCATCTCCTGCCCCTTCCCGCAAAAGGAGCATATCAAGGCACTATCCTGTACATCGTTTTTATTATCAGTCATGGTAACTCCTATTTTTCAGCTTTTTCAATTACCTTATCGATTAAACCGTACTTTACTCCCTCCTGAGCCGTCATAAAGTTATCACGATCCATATCCTTTTCAATTTCTTTCAATGATTTTCCAGTATGTTTGGCGTATATGTCATTGAGATTCTTTTTAACCTTTAGAATTTCCTTGGCATGTATTTCTATATCAGATGCCTGACCATGGAAACCTGCCGAGGGCTGATGTATCATAATCCTTGAATTGGGCAGAGCTGACCTTTTGCCCTTGGCTCCTGCCATGAGGAGGAAAGACCCCATTGAGGCAGCCTGACCAATGCAAATGGTGGCCACATCGGGCTTTATGTACTGCATTGTGTCATATATGGCCAGACCTGAAGTGACAACTCCTCCTGGCGAATTGATGTACAAATATATATCCTTATCGGGATCATCGGCTTCAAGAAAGAGTAGCTGGGCTATGACCAGACTGGAAATGTGATCGTCAATGGCCTCACCCAGAAATATAATTCTATCCTTCAATAGCCTTGAATATATGTCAAAGGAACGCTCTCCCTTGCTTGTCTGCTCAACAACTATGGGAACTAAACTCATTGGAAACTCCTGTTTTTTATAGTGGGTTGGAAAAATTACTCTTATTATTTACTTATCGGCTAATGAGATATTTTTCCAAATAAATATCATAAAATCTTTTTTACAAAACGGGAAAAACTCACTGTCCATTTTGCAACTTTAGAAATTCACCGAAGTTCATCTCCTTTGATTTGGAAATATTGCCCTTTTCAATTACAAAATCCATGGCGATATCCAACAAGAGGTCCTCCTCAACCTGGGACTTGCTATTATGTTCTTCGATGATTTTTTTTATTTCATCCACAGTCTTGCCCATTTCCAGGGCATAGCCTTGAAGAGCCTCGTTGTATTTTTCTTCGGGAACGGTTAATTTTTCGTCATGTGCAATTTGTGAAAGAACCAGGGTATTTTTTATTGTTCTTTTTGCATCTGCTCGGAGCAGTTCCTTGTACTCCTCAGGATCCTGACCAATCATGGTTGCAAATTCATCCAAAGATTCGGTACCATAGCCCAATTTATCCTTAATTCTGGAAAAGGCCATTCCCATTTCTTTAAGAACCATGGTCAAGGGAATATCAAAGGTGCTCTTTTCAACTATTTTCCCAAGCACTTCTCCTTTAAGACTTGAAGAAATTCTGTCATTTACAACTTTTTCAAGATAGGATCTTGTTTGAGCCTTGAGCTCGTCAACGGACTCATTGCCTATTTTTTTTGCAAATTCGTCATCTATTTCGGGAAGAATCATGTCGCTTATTTCAAGAACAACAACCTCATATGTCACCGTATTGCCGGCAAAGTCACTGAGATAATAGTCCGAAGGATATTTGATGGAGACCTTTTTTTCTTCTCCCTTTTTCATGCCAAGAATGTGCTTGTCAACGGTGTATTTATCCTTGCTCTTGCCCACAAGAATTGAATACTCCCGAAAATCCACGCTTTCCAGTTCATTGGGCTCCACATTATCAATACGCCTGAGCTTAAACTTGACCAGTTTATCGTTTTCAACCACGGCATCTTCATTGTCAATTGGCTTGATTTCAGCATATCTCTCACGCATATTGTCAATCTCGTTTTCAATGTCTTCATCGGTGATATTGCACACCATTTTTTCGGCTTTTACCCCGATATAGTCTCCCAGCTCCACGGTAGGAGGGACATCCATGACTGCCTTAAATGTAAATGGAGCCCCCTTTTCCAAGCTACCATAGCTAATTCGGGGTTCTGCAATGGGAGTGTATTTTTTTTCTTCAACAGCTTCCCAAAATGCCTTGTCGGAAAGATTTTCAGCCACCTCAAACTTCACACTTTCACCATAGCGTTTTTCAATGATTTGGATAGGGGCCATGCCCTTTCTAAAACCATCTATTTTTACCTTTTTGGCCAGTTTCTTATAAGCAGCTTTATATTCCTGCTCCACCCTTTCAATGGGTACTTGAATTTCAACCTCAATAGCAGCATTTTCAAGTTTCTTTTCACTGAGAATTTCCAATTCTTTTACCTCTCAAATATAGTCAATCAAGCCCCCATCCCAAGGGAATAAGATTTCTCTTTCTATGAATTCACATGGCAAGATATAGTCAAACAATTTTTTTACGTTAAAAGGATTTGAAGAGAGTATAAAAAAAGAGCCGAAAAATCGACTCTTTTTTTTTATAGCGGGAAACGGGATTCGAACCCGCGACGTCAACCTTGGCAAGGTTGCACTCTACCACTGAGTTATTCCCGCATTCTGCGAGCGAAGGGAGTCGAA
>PDWI01010468.1_pt1 | contig 10388 bp, 12 predicted proteins | sample 1430891 | NCBI WGS metagenome assembly PDWI01 (sample SAMN01162508, study PRJNA174530) | Oral metagenome, whole genome shotgun sequencing project. | biome: Marine environment; feature: Marine mammal; material: Swab sample of the gingival sulcus; isolation source: swab sample of gingival sulcus... | reverse complement strand
TGAAACCTGGCGTTTTGCCGATGCAGAAAAAGTTGGAGATACAGAGAATACAGTTCTTGATCCAGATGCTTTGGATCCTCCTACGGTTTATGGGTTTGGACATTCTGCCCTTTTTGCGGATTTTATAGATGCTGTTGAAGAAGACCGCAAACCCATGATTGACGGGGCAGAAGGAAAAAAAGCCCTGGAGATTATTCTGGCCATTTACAAGTCTATGAAAGAAGGCCAGCCTGTGGACTTGCCCTTTGATTTCTCAACCATGGAGATGCAAGGGGTGCTGGATCGATGACTGTTCCCTTTTACACTTCTATCAGAGAATATGCCCAGTATAAACAGGAATTTGATTCTGCCATTGCTTCTGTTCTTGAAACCGGCTCTTTTATTCTGGGAAAGTCTGTTGCTGATTTTGAGTCAGCTGTCTGTGAATATACCGGTGCCCGTTATGCTGTCGGGGTCGGCAATGGCAGTGATGCCCTTGTGATTGCCAGTGATATATTGGGCTTTAAAGAGGGAGCCGAAGTTCTTACCCCGGTTTTTACCTTTTTTGCCTCTTCCTCCTGTATTGCCCGCTTGGGTGGAACGCCTGTTTTTACAGATGTTGATGAAGACACATTTTGCATGGACTTTCGGGATGCGGAAAACAGGATGACCAAAAATACCGCGGGTTTGCTGCCAGTTCATTTATTTTTGCAGACTGCAGATATGGCTGCCTGTATGGAGTTGGCAGAAAAATACAAGCTAAAGGTTCTGGAAGATGCGGCAGAAGCTTTCGGAATGAAAGAAATGTATGATGGTTCGTTACAGTCTGCCGGTACCATTGGAGACATGGGTGTATATTCCTTCTTTCCGACTAAAACCCTTGGAGGTTATGGCGATGGGGGCATAATTATTACGAATAATGAAGAATATTATACAAAGGCAAAGAGCCTGCGGGTTCATGGTGCCACAAAAAAATATCATCATGATTATGTGGGGTATAATTCCCGTCTGGATAGTTTGCAGGCTGCAATTTTAGGAGTTAAGCTGAAGTATATTGACAGGGGAATTACCCTGCGGGCCGCCCATGCAAAGCAGTATGAGGATTTACTCGGTTCTGTTTCAGAGCTTCGTCTACCCAAGGTTAAAAGTGCTGGTCAACAGGTCTATTATGTTTTTAATATTCTGGCAGAAAAGCGGGATGAGCTGCAGAGCTACTTGAAGGAAAAGGGCATTGGTACAACGGTTTATTATCCCAAAGGTCTTCATGAACAGGTGTGCTTTAAATACTTGGGTTATAAAAAAGGAGATTTCCCTGTTGCCGAGAAATTATGTGCTTCTGTTTTGGCTTTACCCATGTATCCTGAACTTACGGAAGATGAAATTTCCTATACTTGTGAATGTGTTCGGGCTTTTTATGAAAAGTAGGAGAATCGCTGGATATTTTTTTGATATGTTAATGTCAGTATCATAATTATGATGTTGCTGTTGGCATATTAGGTTTTGTTGTATATAGTTTGATATATGCTGAAAGAAAGGCTTAATAATATCTGCCGGCTTCAAAAAGATTTTATTGATGAAGTTGATGATAGTGTATTAAGAAATGCTCTTGATGATATGAAGATTATCCAGTCTTTTTGCCTTGGTGGTGAGCGGTGTTCGCCGCTGCGGTAAAAGTCAGGGCTTAGGTATGAAAGTTTGTAAACAAAACTTTATATCTAAAGTTATCATCAAAAAAACATTTCATTTTTTTGATTTTGGTCTTGAATTATCAAACATCTTCATTCTGTTAAAAGCAATTCTTCTTAGGGTTGCCATATTTTCAGCTATTATTTTATTTCTTAAGGCGCAAATTGGAATGTCATATGTGTTCCGGGAATTGAGTTTTACAATAGGCTTAAGCATTTGTATCTCCTTAGTTCTCTCTGAGTGGTCGAAACGGTAAAGACTCCTGAAAATACACCTAAAAACACACCTGCTGGTTTAGTAATATTTCCTTGATTAATGAAATAGCTCTCCTTTCTGGGGAAATGTGTATTAATATCTGGTAAGAGGAAGGGGTGGCCGGTAAAATTGGGGGGGCAGGCTTTTTACCGGAAGTGTAAAAATTAAGAATGTGGCTGGAGTGAGAATTATGAAATATGGAAAATTTTTATCTGGATGTAATGGTTCAATTCCTTGCAAGGCATAAGAAAGCAGGGGCCGCCCTTTTATTTGGTTCCCGCGTCCTGGGAACATATAGAAGAACTTCGGATTAAAACATAAAGAATTGATATTGATGAATATAGCATCCTGAGCTATAAAAGAGGTTTTACAGGAGGCGATAATGGCAATTCCCAAAGAGCATGAAATTTACAGCTGGCAGGACTATCTGTCCTGGGATGAGGGTGAGAGATTTGAGCTTTTTGAAGGAACCGCCTGGGCCATGAGCCCCGCCCCTTCACGTTTCCATCAGGAGTTATTGATGGAATTCAGCAGGCAATTTTCCAATTATCTTGTTGATAAACCCTGCAGGGTCTACGCGGCACCCTTTGACGTAAAACTTTCGGCAGATGATTTGGATTACGCCCCTACGGTTTTTCAACCAGACCTGGCTGTCTGCTGTGATGAGGAGAAACTGACTGACCAGGGAATGACCGGGGCACCAGATTTTGTTCTTGAGATCCTTTCACCCTCTACCGGCATAAGGGACAGGAGGGAGAAATTCGATACTTACTGTAAGTACGGTGTTGGAGAATACTGGATAGCCGATCCGGAACATGGTGTTCTTGAAATTTTTCAGCTGAAGGGAGGGAAATATGAAAGGATTGGTGCTTATAATGAAAAAGATAAGGTAAGTCCTGCTCTTTTCCCGGATTTGGCGATTGATTTAAGTATGGTTTTTAAAGGATGAGAAGTTGTTGGGAAGCACATCTTGGTTCCCGGTATTGCTCTTTATGAAAAACTGAAATTAATCAAGAAGGAACGAGATCGGTTGCATTTAACCAATCTTGGAATTTTATTCAGTAAATATAAGTCCGACTCGGAGCCATGATAGGCGAGATCTACAGGGAAAATCGGTGGGAATATCCTTTATTGGCGTTAAGGGAAGTTGTGATAAATGCGGTTGTACACAGAGATTATTCTGTATACGGAAGCGACATCAAGATTGCAATCTTTGACGATATGATTGAGATTATCAGTCCGGGGATTTTGATTATTGATAAAGCAAAACTGGGAAGGGGATATAGTGAACTCCGGAATCCAAATTTGGGGAACCTATTTAAAAAACTTGAAATTATTGAGCAATGGGGGACCGGTTATCAAAAGATAGAAGAGGCTTTGAAAGATTACCCGGAAATAAAAGTTGAGGTTGATGATAGTTCATCGTTTGTTAAGGTGAAATTTATAAAGGTGGAACGATTAGAAACCGCCCAAGAAAATACAAGGGAACGTATTGTTTCTCTTTTAATTGAAAATCCGTACTATACAAAGAAGGATCTGATGAGATTTCTAAACAAAGCGGACGGTACGATTAAGGAGCATCTGGCCCGGTTGAAAGGGGATGGTATTATTGAGAGAATCGGCAGTACCAAGGCTGGGCATTGGAAGGTTAATTATGATACCGGCAAGAATATGTGATAATTTTTAATGAATGCAGAGCTTATACAGACACTGAAAGATTTTTTCGCCACTAAAGATGCTGTTATTTTAGCTTTGGTTTACGGCTCCCAGATTACGGAGTGGTATAAGCCAGGCAGTGATGTGGATATTGCTGTTGCTAAAAAAACTGTTATGTCCTTTGATGAAAAATGTGAATTGCAGCTGGAAATTTCGCAGACTGTAAAAAAAGAAATTGATTTGCTTGATATTCAAAGCATTGCCGGTTTGGTTCATTATGAAGTTTTTACAAAGGGAATATGCGTTAAAGAGATGAATGAAGAAGCCTGGCTCCTGTATCATAAACATACCATGACTGCCCTATACTGGTATGAAGACTATTATCCCATTTACAGCAGAGAGCAGAAAGCTTTATTAAGCGGAGCTTAGGCAGACAGGATTTTGGCAGAGGAATGAAGTTAAATAAAATTATATTACAGGAGAAACTGAGCTCTTTGCGGCGGTGCATTAAAAGAATTAAGGACAATGCACCAAATGATCTGGAGGAGTTAAAATTAAATTATGATAAACAGGATATCATAAATTTAAACCTGCAGCGAAGTATACAGATTTCTGTAGATATAGGGTCTCATATTTTAAGCCGTGTCTGCGGGGAGCAGGTTCAAACCATGGCAGAGACTTTTTTGCTGTTAGGCGGGCAGGGCATTATACCTGAAACGCTTGCAGACAAATTAGGAAAAGCTGTGGGATTTAGAAATGTCGCTGTTCATGAATATACCAGGCTAAATCTGGAAATATTATATAAAATTGTAACAGAAGAAATGGGATGTTTCTCCGAATTTTCAAAGATTATTTTTGCGTTATGCAACAACGGTGCAGATTAAAAAAGGTTCTTAAAAGAATTGTGATTCTGCTTTGTGATGATGAATCTGAAATAGGCGGTACGTATCGTGTTTAATAAAATAAAAGTAGATAATTTTAAATCTTTTAAATCCTTGACAGTTGATAATCTTTCTCAGGTGAATATTTTTTTTGGAAAGAACAATTGTGGAAAATCTACATTTCTTGAATCTGTTTTTATGCTTTCCGGAATGACAAATCCTGAAATGCTTTTAAGGTGTAATCGTTTGCGCGGGTTTTCCCGAATAAGTGATTTTTCATTTTTTTTTCATAACTTCAATTCTGATTCTACAATAGAGCTTAGCGGGGAAAGTGAATATGAGATATTTAGTAGAAATATGTCGATGGAACTTTCTGATAATAAAAACTTAAATAGTGCTGATGTATATTCTGATGAATCTATTTCAAGTAATCAGGTTATCAGAAGTAAATTAAAAATTACAGCAAAGACCGGAGCTGGTGAGGTTTTATCCCCTGAGTTTTTATTGGATGTTAATGAAGCCGGAGAGCAGGGGCAGCTGAAAACTCCCTCCTCTTACAAGGAAATGATATACTGTGCATTTCTTACCCCTAGGAATCCTGGTAAGATTATGCATTTACTTGGAGAAATGATCGAAAATAAACAGGAAAAATTTATTGTATCTGCGTTGAAAAAAGTTGATTACAAAATTAAAGATTTTGTTCTTTCTAATGATTCCATTCTTGTTGATACAGGATTAAACAGAAGAATGCCGATTCAGCTTTTAGGTGATGGTGTTCGCAAGTTTTTTGACTTGGCCCTTGCTTTGTATAAATGTAAAAATGGGGTTCTTTTGGTTGATGAAATAGATAATGGTTTGCATTTTTCGGTGATGAAAAAATTGTGGTCTTTTCTATTACGGACAGCAAGGGAATTTAATGTCCAGGTTTATGCCACAACTCATAATATTGATTCTTTGATAGCTTTGTCTGGAATTTTAGGGGAGGAAGATGAGTTTCAAAAATCTGTATCCTGGTATAAATTGATTCATTGTGATGATGATACCATGAAGGTTTTGTACTATCCTTATGCCGGGTTTTCGACATTGCTGGAAAATGAGAATGAAATAAGATGACGCATATTTTTATAGAATCTTCAAGTAAATCATCAAATGAATATGCCTTTATTAAGGCCGTAGTTTCCAGGTCTTGCAAAAAAGATCTAGATGTGCATTATGACATTGTAACTGTTGGAGGAAAGGATAACAGAGGAGATAATTTTAAAAATAAACTGGAGGATCATGATTGTCAGAATGAAAAAAATCTAATTATATTTGATGCAGATTTTAAGGAAAATGGAGGCGGATTTAAACAACGTTTCAAAGAACTGGAGGCAGAAATTAAAAGAACAACAAAAAAATTTGAACTTTTTCTTTTTCCAGACAACGGGGATGATGGGACCTTTGAGAATCTGCTTGAGGATATCATCAATCCAGCTCATGTGTGCCTTTTGGATTGTTTTGAAAAATATGAAAATTGTATAAAAGAGATAAATGATAAAAAAGGAAAATATCAAAATCCCAATCAAAAAGCAAAAATGTATGCCTATAGATCCATGTTTAAAGAATCAAACAAGAAGAATGAAGCTTTTAAAAATAAGGGGGACTGGGATTTTAGCAATGAAGAATACTGGAATCTTGATTCTGATGCCTTAAATCCTCTTAAAAAATTTCTAAAAACTCATTTGGATGCTAATTGAATAAGAAGTTAATTTTTTATTTTTGATGCCTTGAGATGATTTGAAGAAATTATTAATTTTGTTCTGAAATAAAAATTTTATTTTTGAAGGATAATAAGGAATCCAATTTTCTTGTGCAGTCCGCCGGAGTTTGTATATTCAGCTTTGTGCAAAGTTTACACAGGGTAATCCCGATAAGGAGATAGACAGGTTTTGGACTGCAATGGATTTTTTTGATCTGAAACGGGGAATAATCCTTACAGAATATTCAAGTGAGCTTTTTCTCTGGGATGATAAGCAGATTAAAATTATCCCTGCTTGGGAATATTTTTCTTAAGGAATACAATGGAATTAAAAAATGAAAAATAATTATTTTATCCATGAATCAAGCTATGCCGATGAAGGCTGTAAAATCGGAAATGGCACAAAAATCTGGCATTTTTCCCATATTATGAGCGGGGCCGTTATAGGTGAAGGCTGTTCCATTGGGCAGAATGTGAACATCGGCGGCAAGGCTGTCATTGGAAACGGGGTGAAAATACAGAACAATGTTTCGGTCTACGATGATGTGATTATTGAAGATGATGTATTTTGCGGACCTTCCTGTGTTTTTACAAATGTCATCAATCCAAGAGCATTTGTAGAGCGAAAGCATGAGTATAAGCAAAGCTTGATAAAAAAAGGTGCCAGCATTGGTGCAAATGCGACAATCGTATGTGGGGTTACTCTTGGTTATTATTGTTTTGTTGGAGCCGGGAGTGTTGTTACTAGAAATGTTCCGGATTATGCTCTTGTGTATGGAAATCCTGCAAAGCAGTATGGCTGGATTTGTGAATGTGGTGAGAGCTTGAAGAATGAAATTGAATGTTTTTTTTGTGGTAAAAAATATAAATTGGAAAATGGTTTACTGGAGGCTATAACGTGAAAAAAGAGTTATTAAAAAAGATTGAGAGTAATGAAGAGTTGGTTGGAATCCTGGGGTTGGGTTATGTTGGCCTGCCTCTTGCGGTTACCTTTGCTTTGCAGGATGTTCATGTTCTTGGTTTTGAGAAAAATCAGGCCAAGGTCGATAAGGTGAATAATGCCCAGAATTATATTGGAGATGTTGCAGATAAAGACCTTCAGGCTGTTATCAAAAATAGAACACTTTCGGCAACATCGGACTTTTCCAGAATTGCAGAATGTGATGCCGTTATAATTTGTGTGCCTACACCTCTTGACAAGTTTAAAAAGCCCGATATGTCCTATATTGAATCCGCCTGCCGTGAAATAGGAAAATACATGAGCACGGGAACATTTATCTCCCTTGAAAGTACAACCTATCCCACAACGACAGAAAATTTCATGCTCCCCATCATTGAAAAAGAATCGGGGCTGGTTCATGGGGAAGATTTTTGGCTGGCCTTCAGCCCTGAGCGTGTGGATCCGGGGAACAAGGATTACAAAACCGATAATACTCCCAAGGTCTTCGGGGCCATGACCGAGGCCGGAAAAGAAATTGGCATGGCCATCTATCAAAAAGCCATCAAGCATTTGTATCCCGTCAGTTCTCCCCGGGTAGCCGAAATGGTAAAGATTCTGGAAAACACCTACAGGCTTGTTAATATTTCCCTGATTAACGAAATGGCCCTCCTTTCCGGGAAAATGGATATTAATATTTGGGAAGTGATAGAGGCTGCGGCCAGTAAGCCCTACGGGTTTCAGGCTTTTTATCCAGGACCGGGAATCGGCGGTCACTGTATTCCTCTGGATCCTTTTTATCTTGAGTACATTGCCAAGAACTATAATTTTGACCTTACCATGATTCATACCGCCGGACATATTGATAATCTGATGGCCCACCGCATGACCATAAAAATCAGTTCTGCCTTGAACAGGCAGAAAAAAGCGATTAACGGTTCCAAGGTTCTGTTTTTGGGTGTCGCTTACAAGCCGGATATTGATGATGAACGGGAAAGCCCTGCCTTGAAAATCATGGATGAAGTCTGTAAGAAAGGTGGAGAGGTTTGTTATCATGATCCTTTTATCCAGAAGGTACGGACTGGTGAGGGTCATGTCTTTGAAAGTGTAGATTTTGCGGAAGTGGAGAATGCGGATTGTGTGGTAATTACAACTAACCACAGTTGTTTTAATCCTGATGAGATTGTGAGAAAGGCGAAGCTTGTTGTGGATTTGCGAAATGTGATTAAAAAGAAGAGTGAGCAGGTGTATAAGTTGTAGGGGAAGCAGATCTTTCGCCAGTTTTTTTATTTGTGTCTCGTGTCTTGGGAACATATAAGGAGTCATCCGATGTGGATATTGTCTTTAAAGGAGAGAGATATTATCAAATGTTGTGGATGAAAAAAAGCATAATTCTTAACTTTTTTATGCAACATCTTCAACGAAGATACCATCCTTACAAAAGACCCCTTCCAGAACCTTCGGTATAAGCTTATATCCCTTCATCTTTTTCTAAGTCTTTTCAGCCTCATCGCATAGTTTCCAAACCATGGTGAGCGTAGCTATTTTGGAGCCATAGCCCTTTGTCCGACGGGCTCGTAGCCGAACAGTAGCGAAAGTTGATTCAATTGGGTCCGTAGTTCAGATATGAATCCAATGGGCTCTAAGGAAAGAATAAAAGTTAAAAAATTCCTGCTTGTTTTTAGTCAAGCAGTTAACGGCTTTCGGATATTTATCCTGATAAATCGAGACAAAATGCTTATAGGCTTTCAGGGTATCCTCTTTGGTCTCGGTCATATACATCTCATGGATATTTGATTTTGCTTTTACCTCATCTACCTTGGGCGCTTTTACTGTTATGGAGTCTATGACGGTAACTATATCCCGGGAAGGGTGATTTCCATTTTTTGCTACCAGACGGCTTCCGTTTTCATCGATGTGTAAAGCATGTTTTTCTAGGTATTCCTAAATTTCGTATTCCAGCGCCTGTTGAAGCATTTCTGTGGGCTTCCTTACGAAGTGTTTTCAATACAGACAAGGTGTTGGTAGCTTTCTCAAAATGATGTTTTGTTGTACTATGAGCCATAGGGTATCTCCTTTTTATGTTGGCTGATCTACTAAACATTATATAGAAGGATTTGCTTTTTTTTAATCCCATCCACAACTTTTGATTATATCTCGAAATATACCTTTTTTGCACATAAATCAAGTTAAGTAAAAAGTCCGACTAATAGGAACTTAGAGACTCGCCCATCCATGGGCTCGAAGAATAAGGAATTAATTATGAATACTAAACAGCTATAATGGATGAGGGATTAAATATGGAAATATCAATGATAAAATATAGCGAAGAATTTAACTTAACATTACTATTGTCAAATTTTTTGAAATTAGTGCAATTTTGGGGAAAATATTGCTATAAAGAAGTGGGCTTATATTAATAAAAGCAATAAGGTTATAGATGAAATAGGTAGCAATGAAAGTTAATTCAACGTTATACAGATACAAGGCGATAAAATGCAATTTGAGCAAAGTACAATATTAGGATTTTTTGATAGATCACAAACAGTGTATGAAATTCCTGTTTATTAAAGAGCTTATTCATGGGATAGGGATAACTGGAAAACTTTCATTGAAGATTTAAAGGAACAAATAGAAGAAGATAATAATTATTTTTATGGGAATGTGCTTTTGGAAGAAATTCAAAAAAATAAAAAATATGAGATTATTGACGGGCAACAACGAATTACAGCATTAATAATTTTTTTAGATCGATGCTAAATATACTTTGGAAAAGGAAGAAAGCTGGGGAAGTAATTGATATAGATCTTGATGAAAAAGAAGTTCTATATATAAAAAATAATGGAAAAATAAAACTACGGCCAGTTGCATATGATCAGGCTTGTTTTGATTCAATAATTATAGAGAATAATTCGGTGTTTAATACCTCAACACCCTCACAAGTAAGATTAAAAGATGCAAAAGATTATTTTCAAACACAACTTAGTCAATGTTAAACAGATACTTTAATATATTAATAAGCATCGAAGAAACGGAACTGACTATTATTAAACTTGAAGGGAAAAAAGATGCAGCGCTGATGTTTGAATTAGAGAATAATAGGGGGAAAAGATTTATCTAACATGGAAAAGATAAAATCTTATTTCATGTATCAAATGTATGTATTTAGTAAGGTTGATGATGTAGATGCAAATATTGAATATATTTCAAATATTTTTAAATCTATCTACTTAATAATAAATGATTTAAAGAAATT
>PDWI01012908.1_pt1 | contig 10390 bp, 2 predicted proteins | sample 1430891 | NCBI WGS metagenome assembly PDWI01 (sample SAMN01162508, study PRJNA174530) | Oral metagenome, whole genome shotgun sequencing project. | biome: Marine environment; feature: Marine mammal; material: Swab sample of the gingival sulcus; isolation source: swab sample of gingival sulcus... | reverse complement strand
ACGCACGACAGGGAACTTATACACGCCACGTGAACTGACTGTTGAGCAAGTCTCACTACCCAAGATATAGCCTTGTGGCATACGTTTGTGAGCTTCTTCTAACTTAAATGGACGATAGTTGAATCCAGGTACATCAATAATCGCAGCCATTCCGTTCTTCATCACGCCATCAGGATTGTCCATTCCGTTAGTTACAGGGCGAGTTGGGTCTTCTCTGTGGCAAATATCTTGCAACATCTTCTCAACCTTTGCCCCATAGTCTCTGTGTTGTTCTGTAACTTCATTACCGATACTCCACATAATAATAGAAGGAGCGTTGCGGAACTGATGGATTAGATTTGTCAAATCACGTTCACACCATTCGTTAAACTCAAGGTTATAGCCGTTTGGCACTTTCGCTCCCTCCCAAGAGTCAAAGCTTTCAGCCATTAGTAAGATACCCATTTCATCACAAAGCTGTACAAACTCAGGGGCAGGCATATTATGACTTGTGCGGATAGCGTTAGCACCCATATCTTGCATTATACGGATTTGACGACGCATAGCAGCAACGTTTACCGCACCGCCAAGAGGACCAAGGTCGTGATGCAGGCAAACGCCTTTGAACTTAATTTTGCGACCATTGAGGAAGAAGCCTTCATTCTGCTTCAAGTCTATTGAACGAATACCGAAAGGTGTAGTCAGCTTATCCAAAAGCTTATCCCCTTGATAGATTGAAACCTCATAGCGGTACATATTGCCCTGCTTAATATCCCAGATCTTTGGATTACGAAGTATCACAGATGAGCGGAAAACGCTATCAAGAGCTTTTGGATAGAAGGCATTTGTTGAGCGAGTTTCGCTAACAGTCTTACCATTGTTATCTATAATCTTTGCTACGACATCAAGTGTACCTTCTGTTAGTTGGCTAAGGTTTGCAACCTTTGTCTCCAACTCAATACGAGCATAATCCTTTGTAATCTCTGGCGTTGTGATGCGGTTACCCCATTGAGCAATGTGAATATCTGGGGTAATGGTCAAATGAACATTGCGATAAAGCCCAGCCCCTGGGTACCAACGGCTACTCTCCGTCTTATTTTCAAGGCGAACAGCAAGGCTATTTGCCCCCTCGTGAACGAAAGGCGTTACATCTACATAGAAAGTATTGTAGCCATAAGGCCAATAAATAAGCTCTTTACCATTAACGTAAACACGTGCGTGACTCATAGCACCATCGAAAGTTAACATAACTTTCTTGCCCAGTAAATTATTAGGTAAGTCAAGCGAATGACGATACCAGCCCGCACCAACGAAAGGTAAACCACCTGTACGCCCTGCGTGTACTGTTGCAGCCAGATTATCCTGTGCGATACCTAAATGCTGTTGGTCGTTGTTCTTGCTGAAAGGTCCGTAGATTGCCCAGTCGTGTGGTACACGTGAAACGCCAACCCTCTTCAAGTGTCTGCTCAATGCGTTGAGCCGTCAGACTTGCCAAACTCAATGTTGCTGTTAATAATAGTAATGCTAATTTCTTCATTTTATAATGGAATATATTAGTTATTTTGCCCCAAAGATACGCAAAAACGATGAGTTTTCCTTTGTAAAGTAACAAAAATGGCTTGCCAGAACGGCAAGCCATTTTCATAATTATATTAAGCAATCCTTATAGGTTATAGCGAAGGCTTACCATAAAGTTACGTGGCTTATTTGGAATAGGTTGTGTTCCATAAACTGCACCTTGTACTGTTTCCATATTTGTTACATTGTAAACATCAAAAGCAAGTGTCAAATGATTTTGAAGGAACTTATAACTAAGTCCAAGATCAAGTTGCGTATAACCCTCAAAGAAACGAGCAGGAGCATCTGATAGATACTTAGAAAAACGCTTACCTGTGTAGCTTACGCTATAATGAGCACCTAAGCCTTTCAATAAAGTCTTTGTTAGCTCATAAGAACCAAGACTATAAGCCTGATGCTTAGGAATCCAAACAAGCTGACGACCTTGTGTCTTCTTATAGCTATCAATCTGCGACTCGTTCATACGATCTGTGTTAGATAGCTTAGAAATTTGAGCATCAGTGTAGCTATAACCTGCTTCGAAGAGAAGTCCCTTAACTGGGTTAGCTACAAGACTTAATTCGCCACCGAAAGAACGAACTGTTCCAACCTGTGCAAGAACACTCATTTCAACATCCTTACCATTAACCTTTACAGTCTCTTTACCAAGACCTACAACATTGTTATTTTGGTGAATATAGAATCCAGATGCCGTCAATTCCAACCAGTTAGTTAGCTTAGCACGTGTACCAAGCTCTGCCTGCCAACCTGTCTTAGGATCATAAACAACGCCATTCTTTTCAGCATCCATCTTTTCGCCTTTGTTATTATAATAAATTGTTTTTTCCTTAAACATCTTATTATAAGGTTTGAAAAGTGTAGAGTAAGAACCATATAGGCTCACATCCTTAGTTGCTTCGTAAACAAGACCAAGACGATAAGTAAGAGCTTGTGTCTTTGTAACGTCATAGCTATCAGGGGACTTCAAACGAGCCTCACGTTCTATTGCAACTGTCCAATTCTTGCTATTTGGGATCTCTCCAAACTGACCACTACTATAATCATATAGGTCATAACGAAGAGCTGTAAGCATCTTTACCTTTGAACCAAACTCCCATAAGTTGCTTAGGAAGAAACCTTGGGTAAAGATTTGATTATTCTTAGCTTTACTGAAACGCTCAGACATTGGACCTGCACTCTTAGGATTGTAAGCATCTACAAGAGAGTTTACACCTGGACCGTAAACATCAGCTGTATTATCAGTAGCATTTACATTATAACCATAGAAATAATCCCAATTCAAGAAACTAAGGTCATAACCGACACTAAGATTATGCTTGATGTAGCCTGTCTTGAAGTTTGCATCAAGACTAAGTTGGTTCTGAATGTTTTTATCCTTGTGAGCAAAACGCAATGGAAAAGCAAGCTGAACGTGTGCCATATCAATGTACTTCTTCTTAGCACCCTTCATATAGTACCAGTCATACTTAGCATCATCACTCTTTGGATTATCCAACCATTCTGTGCTGAAATAGTCAATATGCTGAGCATTGAACGAAACATACTCGTTAAGCTTCAACCAACTTGTAAATGAGTGCTGATATTTAAGAGATGCCTTAAATGCCTTATCATACATAAAATCACTTTCATTGTTATAGCGAGCATCACGAGGATATCTTGCATCAAGTTCTCCGCCTTTTAGATAAAGAGAGCCATCTTTTGCATTAAAGATATCACGATATTGAAGTGATGGAAGACCTGTTTCAGTTGCATAATAGTCATTATTATAACTTGCACGGATGTCAATCTCGTCATTTTCCCAATGTCCGTTCAAAGTACCATAAACTTTGAAACGCTTATCGCCAACAGAACGCCAGCCATCTTGCTTACCATAGCTAACTGTCGCAAGACCATTCCAATGCTTACTTAGTTTGCCACCAACTTTAAGCACAGAATAAATGTTATTCCAGCTACCATAGTCAAGGCGAAGTCCAAGTGTAGTTTCATCTGTTGCCTTAAGACGAACGATATTAAGCACACCACCCATAGAAGAGTGTCCTTGAAGTACAGATGCAGGACCCTTAATTACTTCAATACGCTCTACATCACTAAGGTCAGACATCGGATAAGAGTTGAAAGTTGAACGCTCATTACGTACACCATCAACCATTACAGGCTGGTCAGAGAAACCACGAACATCAAAACGCAAAAATGCTCCGTAAGTTTTACGCATTGTTGCACCCGGAACGAAACGAAGAGCTTCCTTCACATCAAAGATATTACGATCTGCAAGTTGTGACATATCAAGTTTAGAAACTGATAGTGGCAACTTCTCAAGTGGAACGTTGTTGCGTGAGAGTGTCGAAATCTGCTCCTTTGGAGCTTCTGCCGTAACGACAAGGTTTGAAAGACGTCTAACAGAGTCCTTCTTTGTTGTCTGTGCGTTTGCAAGCATAGGCACAGCAAGTAATAATAGGGGTAATAACTTTTTCGTCATAAGAATAATTTTAACGATTATTTAGGATACAAAGTCCTAATTCATAATTTTAGATTGGATTAAAATCCAGCACAAAGATAATAAAATAATTTAACTATGTAAAAATAAAGCTTTTAAGCCCATTCTTTCCCTTGCCTATATCTGTTAAAAAAATAACGTATATCATTCAAAAAAGTTATATATGTTAGTTGAAAAAGTAATATATATCATTTTGAAATCTAATATATGCTATTTTTTTTGATGCCCTATCACAACACAAAGAACACACTTACAACATTAAAAACCAAGCACTTAAGCAGCACTCGAAAATTACACAAGTATAAGATCGATTATATTCCCTTGAATCATTCGTAACTTTGTAGCGTATTTCAATTATGAGTTAGAGATTTACACTAAACAGATGATTAAGAAAACAATTTTATACTTAGGGCTAATGTGCAGTACAGTTATCAGCAGCACTGCACAGAGCCTAAGCAAACGATACCAACCATATAGAGCTGAAGCCTTGCCACAAAATAGTCCTGAATGGATGCGAGAGATTGCTCAAAAGCCATCAGGAGTAAACTTCTACAAAATGGAAGCTCTCTTTAGGGATTGGCTGGCAAAAGATGTTAATGCTCGTGTCAAGACCTTAGACAAGAAGCCTGCAGTGAACTTCTACCGCCGTTGGGCTAAGGCTTACCGCCCTTACGCTCAGGCTGATGGACGAATCCTCTTGCCTACAATCGAAGAATACTTTGCTCAGCTGGATAGAGATAATCAAAAGCAAGAGCAGTTCCGTGCCACAAGTAAGAAGTGGCGAAACATAGGACCAAATACAACCTATAGCCGAGAGGGAGAGATTAAGGACTCGCAAGCCTGTATCTATCGCCTTGCTGTTGCTCCTTCAAATCATAAGATTATTTATTGTGGAGCAGAGACAGGTGTTGTCTTCCGAAGTGAAGACAAAGGTCTGACGTGGCAAGCCTGTGATGGCAGGCATAACTTTGGAGGGGAAATCTTCTCTGTAGCTGTACACCCTACTAATCCTAACATCGTTTATGTTGGCGGAGGCATTGCCCTCTGGAGGTCTACAAATGCTGGACAAGACTGGGAGCGAGTGCCAGATGTCATAGGGCGAGTGAACAGCATTCGCTTTGCTAAGAGCAAGCCCAATTATATTACGCTTGCGGTAGGTATTGGTAACGATACTGATGGAGCTTTCTATCGCTCTCTTGATGCAGGGCAGACTTTCAAAAAGACTTTTGATGGCATCTGCCACGATCATGAGCTAAAGCCTAATGAGGAAAATGTTGTTTATCTCATTGCAAAGCAAAAAGGCGAAACAAGATTTTCCATTTATCGCTCAGAAGATAAGGGGGCAAGTTTTACGAAGCAGGTAAGCCCTATTAAAAATATTGTTGCAGGTCGCTTAGCTATCAGTCAAGCTCCCAAAGGCGAAAACTATGTCTATGCCCTTGTTAATACAAGTACAGCATCTTTTGATGCGGGTCTCTATGGCGGAATGGGAAAACCTCATTTGCTAAAAAGCACTGATGCTGGTATCACTTGGCAGGATATTACCCAAAGAAATCCAAATAATTCACGAGATCCAAAGAATACCTTCGCCAGTTGGGGTGGAGATGAGATTCAAGGAGGGCAAGGCTACTTTGATATGTCTATCGCTGTATCCAATAAGAACCCTGAACATCTAATATGGGGCTTGTGTAATGCTTATCGCTCTACTAAAGGAGGAAAAGAGGGCAATCTAAAAACAGCCATTGGCGGTTATGCGAAAAGAGCGTGGTCTCACCCTGACATTCAAGACATTGTCGTGGCAGGAGAAGATACTTGGATAACAACAGATGGTGGGATTAAGTACTCGGCAGACTTCTTTGCTACAAAGGGGGAAGATAGAAATAATGGCATCTATGCAAGCAACTACCACGGCTTTTCACAAGCTTGGAACGAAGATGTGATGGCTGGTGGTCGCTGGCACAATGGCGATGTCGTACATACTGCTCGCTATGGCGAGGGTAAGACCTTGCATGTTACAGGCGTTGAGCAAGCGACAGGACATGTTATGCTATCTGATCCCAACAAGGTTTATTTCTCTGATGGCGGTATGCATACGATTCCACAGAAAATAGGGGGCAAACTTATAGACTCTTATGGCGAGTTCTTCAATATGAAACCTTATGAGGCTTTGACAACAAGTAATGAACTTGCTTTTGACCCTCGCTATGCTCAGCGTCTGATGATGCGTCCAATAGATGACAATAATTTTGTTTATATATCTGAGGACGAGGGGCGGAGCTTTAAGCGTTATGCCGATGCTGAAGATGAGTATATATCCAATTATCAATTCTCTCGTTCTAATCCTGAGAATGTCTATGTCGCAGGTATATTTACTACTCATATTTGGCGAGCTAAGGAGCGAGATATTTTTAACCAACCCTTTGATATGAGAGCTTCTCAGCCGGGGACTTATATTCAGATTGCCGTAGATCCAAATGATTCAGACCTTGTTTGGTGGACTTATTCTTTGGAAAAGGGAAAGATTGCCTATACGACAGATGCAGGAGCTACTTGGCAATATCCAAAGTCAGACTTATTTAAGGATAAGCACCTGCATTGGATTGTACTAACTGGAGATGAATATAATGGCGTCTATATTGGTACGGCAGACCCTAATCGTGCAGAAGTATTTTATAAAGATGATAGACTTGATGAATGGATAGACTATTCCAATGGTTTGCCAAAAGGAGCAAGGCTAACACGCCTGACACCTTTCTACAAAGAGGGAAAGCTCCGAGCAGCAACAAGTCAAGGTATTTGGGAAATACCTCTATATAATGAGCATTTCCGACCAACGCCTCAGCCTATGGCTCTGAACCTTGGCAAGGGCGACCTAACGGCTACCCCTAATAAAGAGGTGCAGTTTGACAGCTATTCTATCGTTAATCAGAATGATGTCATCAAATGGGAATGGTCATTTAGCCAAAAGCCAAAGAGCATCACAAACTTTAACGTTCGTAACCCTCGTGTAGTCTTCGGCTATAAGGGTAGCTATGACGTTACGCTTAAGATCACAACGGCAAAGGGAACGTTTGAGCGAACTATCAAGAATATGATTACTATCGGTGGTAATGCTCCAGAGAATCCAAACAAGGAGACAGAGGTCTTAGAGAAAGGCAAAAAGCCTGATCCGACAAGTGTAGAGCCTTTATCAAATACAAGAGAGCATGTTGCTATTTTGAATAACGTTTTAAGTGAAAACGGTACAATGACTTTGCAAGTTAAGGGACTAAAAGGCAAACCTATGCTTAGGATACATAATATAAAAGGAGCGTTACTTCGAGAACTTAGCTTCGCAAAAGGAGAAAGCCTCCTCAACGTTCCTGCAAAAGATATGAAAAAAGGAATCTATATCTTTGAGCTACGAAGCGAAGGCTATCGTTATTATGGTAAGTTTATCATCAAATAGATATTTATGAAGAAGATTATTTTATATAGTACAATAAGTTTATTATTCTTACTACAAAATCTATCTGCCCAAGGGCAAGAAACAAAACAGGAAGCTCATATACTTCAAGCTCCTGAATGGTTTGCCGACTTAGAAAATGTTGAGAAGCTCAATTACTTTGAGGTCTTAAAGAAATGGGATAGTTTCTTGGAAGCGAACCCTTCGGCACGTGTTAAGACACCTTACAATAAGGCAGTACTGAACTACTTTAAGCGTTGGAAGAGGCAGTACAAACCTTTTGTAAACAAAGATGGACGCATCATATTACCTTCGCAAGAAGAGGATATTGCCTACATTACACAAATAAACTCTAAGCCAGATGGCTTGCGTACTGCCACTATCGGCGATAAACTTAAGCCTTGGGAAGTGATTGCTCCCTTGCGAACTTATGATTACAAAACGAAAAAGCTAAAGGCTGCTCAGACAAATGTACAACGCTTAGATGTGGCACGCTCTAAGCCTAACATTCTTTATGCTGGGACACAGACAGGAATGGTTTTCCGTTCAGATGACAAAGGCGAGCATTGGCAACCAGTGGCTAAGAATCATTATTTCGGTGGTGAGATTACAAGCCTTGAGATTTCTAAGCAAGACCCAAATAAGGTTGTGCTTTGTGCAGGGGCTTTTGTTTGGCTTACAACTGATGGAGGCAAGAACTGGCAGATTATCACGCCAAAGGTTAATGCAATCAAAGTAAATGAGTGGAGTCAGCATTATAATAAGTATAGAAGACAATACCGCCGTGTCTATGATGCTGTCTTCTCTCCTAATGATGATAGGATTATCCTTTTAGCCAACAAGGATGGTGTCTTCAAAACAACAGATAGCGGAGCAAATTGGGACATGGTGGCAGCTGGCGAATGCCTTGACATCAAATGGCGAAAAAATAATGAAGCCATCTTTGCTCTTATTCGTGTGAAGGGCAAAATGATCTTACACAAGAGTACAGATCAAGGCAGTTCTTTTATTGCAAAAAGCTTTACGGACTTTGACGGACAGCTATCTTCAGGACGCATTGCCATCTCCGAAAGTGAGAAAGGTAAGAGCTATGTATATGTTTGGGGCTGTCGCTTAGACCTCAATCATCGCTACAATGGAGGTCCTCCTGTCCTCTTTAAGAGTATAAACGATGGAGATACTTGGCAGTATTGGGATAAGAAAGATGCAGTTGGTCAGTCCTGGGATAAGAATGGGGGACAAGGTTACTACGATATGGTTGTAGCAATGAATCCAAATAATCCTGAGCATGTCGTTTTTGGTCTCTGTAGCCTATACGAATCAAAAGATGGTGGAAAGACACTTGTTAGCCCTAACATAGGAGGTTACTTTGGACGTTTTAGCTTCTTCCACTCAGATATGCAGGATATTCAGGTCTTCAATGAAGGACAAGAAGCGTGGCTATCCACCGATGGAGGCATCATTCATACGAATGATTTCTTCAAGACAGATGCTTCTGTACATATTGAAGGTATTTATGCTTCTGAAATGTGGGGAATGGGAATGGGCTGGAACGAAGACGTAATGGTCGGCGGTCGCAACCACAATGGTAATATGGCTCAATTGGATTTGTATAATGGGGTAACAATTCATTTAGATGGCACAGAGACAGCAACAGGTCATGTTTTCCTAAGTAATCCCCGCAAAGTACTTTTCTCAGACATCTCGGATAAGTTCATTCTGCCTGATGACTGGGAAACAGGTAAGTTCACTGTACCATTTCAAGAGTTTAATGTTTGGACTTTCCCATTTGAGCAGAAAGAATATGGCATCAACTATGAGTTTGATCCTCGCTATGCAAAGAGTTTCTACTTGGCTCAGAATAATTCAGATAGGCAAACCTTGTGGAAAACAGTAGATGATGGTGTAAGTTTTACTGAAGTTCATCATTTTGATGAAGCAATCTCAGGCATTTCCATATCTCGTTCTAATCCGAATCATTTAATTGTTGGGACTTATGGCAGAATTTATCATTCCGAAGATGCTGGAGTAAGCTTTACGGAATATCAGAATCTCCCTGACAAACTGCAGAATGCAACCTATTTTTGTATACAAGTTCACCCAAGGAAGGACAAAGAATACTGGATTTCTAATGGAAATGAAGGTGTCATTTATCGCACTACAGACAATGGTCAGACTTGGGAGGATATGAGCAAAGGCTTAGAGTTCCCTAACTCGAAGCCTGTTCAGATGTCTCATATCTTTCGTTTCTTCCTAACGGGTAATGAGAAGAATGCCGTTTATGCTATAGGCTCTGTTCCTCGAGGTCTTGATAATGAAGGGAGTACCTTAAATAGTCGCATCTATTATCGAGATGATACTACTGATGGCTGGCAGTTGTATTCAGAGGGGCTACCTAACTTTATGACCATTATTCGTCTCTATCCATTCTACAAGAAAGGAGAGATACGTATCGCTACAAATAATGGTATTTGGTCTCGTCCACTTGTAGAGCCTGACTTCAAGCCTATTGCTCAGCCTCTTATTCTGAATGCTGGCACAGTGGACAACAAAGGAGAGGCTGAGATTCAGTTCGATAGCTATTCGATTGTCAATCAAGACAAGGCTGTTTGGAAATGGTCTTTCAATCCTAAGCCTTTAAGCATTTCAGCGGATAATATACGCAATCCGAGGGTACGTATTGCTGCTGATCAGTCTTACGATGTTACACTAACGATTACGACTCCAAAAGGAAGGGACAGTAAGACCATTAAGAATATGATTAAAGGTTCTAAGCCTGTCCCAAAGCAAGAAGAAGGTAGCGGCACTCATACGGCAATCGTTGGGGCAGAACAGCTTAATAAAGATGTTTTGCTCTATCCCAACATCTTAACTGCTGGTAAAAGTATTAAGCT
>PDWI01010467.1_pt1 | contig 10391 bp, 9 predicted proteins | sample 1430891 | NCBI WGS metagenome assembly PDWI01 (sample SAMN01162508, study PRJNA174530) | Oral metagenome, whole genome shotgun sequencing project. | biome: Marine environment; feature: Marine mammal; material: Swab sample of the gingival sulcus; isolation source: swab sample of gingival sulcus... | reverse complement strand
AAGAAATAGCGAAGGCGTGTATATAATAATACATAACTGAGCTATTTACTTGCAGTTTGCTGTGAAAGGGCTAAAATATCGAGCGACAGCGATAGCTCGGACGACTGGTAGCGACGTAAGGAGCGTAAGGGAGTTTCATTGCTTGAGAATGCCTATATAATAAATTCGCAAGAATCATTTGAAGTTCCTTATTCTATTGAAAGCGACAGGACACACAGTCCGACAGGGAGTTGCTCAGATATTCTACGTAAAAGTAACCTTAACCAAGCAGATATAACAACCCTTAAACATAAAACAAGCCTGAAACGACTTACTTTCTAATCTATTGTTATCTCACAATCACATCATAGAGCTGTTAAACCATATAAGTTTCTGAAAGTACTCTTAAGCGGGTTCGCAAAGCACGCAAGATCCACTTGCGAAGCAAGTTAGCTGGAGTGCTGCGTAGCGGTGCTTTCAGAAACTCTATATGGTGTACCCGTTTGCTGCGAAAGGGCTAAAATATCGAGCGACTATAGCGACTATTTAAAATAAAAATTAGTATAAAACAAAAGAGGACACACGTCCTCTACTATAAAAATTTCAAAACTAACCCCTAAGTGCCCACTCTGAACAGTCAACAACTCTAGTAGCCAGTCCATCATAAAAATATGGCTCATGGCATATTAATAAAATACTTCCCTTGTAAGCTATTAACGCTCTTTTTAGTTCATCTTTGGCTGCTTGGTCTAGATGGTTAGTTGGCTCATCCAGTAAAAGTACATTGCTTTCACGATTGATAATTTTACAAAGTCTTACTTTTGCTTGCTCACCACCACTAAGCACTCTAACTTGACTTTCGATATGTTCAGTTGTAAGACCACACTTAGCTAATGCTGCTCTTACTTCGTATTGCGAAAGTGACGGAAACTCATGCCAAATTTCATCTATACAAGTTGCTTTATTTATATCTTGCAGTTCTTGCTCAAAGTAACCAATTTCCAAATATTGACCTTTTTCAACCTCACCATTAAGCGACTTAGTTAATCCTAATATACTTTTTAATAATGTTGTTTTCCCTATTCCATTTGCTCCATTTAACACTATTTTTTCACCACGTTCCATAGTCATATTAATCGGTCTAGAGAGCGGTTCATCATAACCGATAACTAAATCTTTAGTTTCAAAAATTAGTTTACCAGAGGTACGTGCTTCTTTAAAATTAAATGTTGGTTTTGGCTTTTCGGCTTTCAACTTGATATCTTCCATCTTGTCTAACTTTTTCTGCCTAGACATCGCCATATTTCTCGTCGACACTCTCGCTTTATTTCTAGCAATAAAATCTTCCAGCTTAGCCTTTTCTTGTTGCTGTCTTTTATAAGCCGCTTCAAGCTGGCTCTTTTTCATCTCGTAGACTTCCATAAACTTCTCATAATCGCCAACATACCTATCTAATTTTAGACTTTCCATATGATAGATTATATTAACAACACTATTCAAAAACGGAATATCATGCGATATCAAAATAAAAGCATTTTCATACTCTTGTAGATACCTTTTTAACCATTCAATATGCGGTGTATCAAGATAGTTGGTAGGCTCATCTAGCAATAATATATCAGGTTTTTCTAAAAGTAATTTTGCTAATAAAATTTTGGCACGCTGACCACCCGATAATTGACTGACATCCTTATCAAGGCCAATTTCATCAATCCCAAGAGCCTTTGCCACTTCGTCAACTTTGGCATCTATTATATAAAAATCATGAGCAGTAAGTAAATCCTGTATCGTACCAAGTTCTTCTAAAAGTTGATCCATCTCATCAACATCAGCTTCAGCCATTTTATCACAAATTTCATTCATGTTTTTTTCTAGTTCAAACAAAAAAGAAAACGCACCTTTTAGAGCTTCCCTTACAGTAGTACCTTTTTTAAGTTCAACATGCTGATCCAAATAGCCAACCCTTGTATTTTTAGCCCACTCTATCGTTCCTTCATCCGGCATCAGCTTATCGGTAATTATGCTCATAAAAGTCGACTTACCTTCACCATTAGCACCGATAAGACCAATATGTTCACCTTTTAACATCCTAAAAGAAACATCCTCAAATATTGCACGACTACCAAAGCCGTGACTTAAATTTTTAACAGTTAATATACTCATATTTTCTCCATCTACATATCTTTTATATAACTTTCATCCCATAGTATAACATAGCAAACTATATCATTACAAATTAAATATCTTAAAATTACACAAAAATTACCCAAGTCGCATACACAACTTGGGCAAAATTTATAACACAACTTTTATTTCTGCATTTTTTGATAGATTTCAGCTAATTTAGCTTCACTTAATTCACCCTCGATAACCTCGACAAACTTGCCGTTTTTATCGATTACTATATGAGATGGGAATGCAAATACATCAAACTTATCTTTTATCACAGAACCTTCATCTAAAAGAACTGGAATAGCAAGTTTATTACGTTCTAAGAACTTAGGTAAATCTGCACCCTCACTACCATTACATACAGCGATTACATTAGGCTTTTTAGCTTTGCTAACTTTTTCTAATAAAGGAAACTCCTTCACACAAACTCCTCAAGTTGTAGAGAAGAATGAAAGCAATACGCCTTCGCCTTTATATTCACTTACTTTTTTCTTACTTCCATCAAACAGTTTCAAAGTAACTCCTGAAAGATCAACGCCTGGTTTAACATCTAAATCTTTAATATCTACATCAGCAGCGTCATCATTACTGTCATCATCATTATTATCGTCGTTACTGTCATCATCATTATTATCATCGTTGCTGTCATCATCATTATTATCATCGTTGCTATCGTCATCATTATTGTCATCAGGATCTGGTGAAACATCATTGCCATCATCATCGTCTGGATCTGGTTGATCACCATCATCATCAGGGTCTGGGTTTACATCATCACCATCATCTGGTACATCTGGATCAACTGGATCTGGATCAACTGGGTCAACTGGATCAACAGGATCGTCTGGATCATTAGGATCTGGTGTAATATCATCGTCATCGATGAAATCATCATCAAAGTCGTCATCATCGCCACCAATTAAATCAACATATGTATCAATCATATAAATAAGCTCAGCTCTATCTGCATCACTTTTTGGTAAAAATCTACCTTCTTCAGTCTGAATAATTTGGTTAGCAATTGCCCATTTAAGCGGCTTTTCAGCATAGCCAGAAACATCTTTATAATCTGGATAATCATCTAAACTACTAACACCCGGTTGTAAATCAAAACCTTGAACATTTGAATATCTATAAAGCATAGTCATAATCTGTTCGTTAGTTACGTTACTTTTTGGAGAAAAAGTAGTTTCACTTGTACCTTTGACAACCTTTTCAAAGAATGCCCATTTAATAGGCACATATGACCAATCATCTTCCGATACATCAGTAAATGGTATATCATCAGTGTACTTATCGATTGATTCTTCCCCACCAACTCTATAAACTACTGTTGTAAACGCTTCTCTTGTTGCATTGCCATTAGGATCAAAATTAATATCATCTACACCTTTTACTAATCCACGTCTTTGAGCACTCATCACAGCCTTATAGAACCAGTCTTTCTTATGAACATCTTTAAAGCCTTTTCTCTTTCTTCTATATCTACGTTTATGCTTCTTAGACTTTTTGGCCTTAGCTTTCTTTTTCTTAGAACCTTTTTTATAAGTTGCTTTACCCTTACGCTTCTTAAATTTTTTATGTTTTAACTTAGCCTTTAAAACTCTTGCACGCTTAAGCTTTCTAAGTTTTTTCAACTTATACTTTCTGTATAGCTTTTTGTAAAGAGCAGACTTTTTACTTAATTTTTTGCCTTTTTTAAATTTTTTATGCTTCCTAATTTTTTTATGTTTTTTAACATACTTACCTTTTTTAGCACCTTTAAGCTTTTTAGATTTTTTTAGTTTTTCAGATTTTTTAACACTTTTAGCTTTTTTATATTTTTTTGTTATTTTCTGCCTATTGTGCTTTTTACTCTTACTTCCTTGATCCGCCATACTCATCGGAGCAGTTGTAAGTAACATGACTAATACAATAGTCAATGATAATACTTGCTTAAACTTTTTCATATCTTCTCCTCCCACCAAATTATCACTTAAACTGACTTTTTTAGCAACAAAATAGGGTTGCAACTAAAAATATTTGCAACCCGACTTTCATACCTTTATGGCTTAGAATCGTAGTTTTGCGTCACTAGCTTTCGCTAGTTTTGCCTAAAACACATAAATATTTTTTATGTGTACCCATTACCTATATACATATATTATGACATAAAAAGTCCTAAATTAAAAGGGTTTTTTACGAAAAATTTATATTTTTTTTGATAAAATTTACACTAATTAGCTTTTTCAATAGTTTTAGCGATGATTTTTTTTAATATTTTTTTATATAATTATCGCTTTTTATGATAAATTATTCTATTTTCGTAATTATTAAGTCCTAAAATAATTTTAAAACAGTCCTATTTATATATAAAATACTAGACCTAATATAACATAGATAATTCTTATCAAATAAAAAAGTCTCTAGCAAGAAATCAAAACAAACCTTCCTAAAGACTTTTTTGTTACTTAAAACTTAATCCTAAACAATAAAGCTATCACTATTTCATCATCGAATAAATACTATTTAATGTACTTTCTGAAATACCACCAGCTTGTCCATATACATATTTACCATTTTTATCGATAGCAATGTTTGCCGGATAACCCGTTCCTTTAAACGCTCTAAACAAATCACCATCAGTATCATGAACCACCGGCATATTTAAACCATTTTGGCTTATATAACTACGCACAGCTGATAAACTGTCGTAACCACTACTTATCGCAATAACCTTTGGTGCACCTTTAGCGTTTGCTCTATTTAAAATCGGAAACTCCGTTCTACAATATCCTCAAGTTGTTGAGAAAAAGCATAGCAATACACCACTATCTTTATAATCGCCAATTCTTAATTTTTTGCCATCGATAGTAACAAGACCAAGTTTAGATAAATCTGCACCTTTATATACACTAATATCTCTGATATTTACAGTTTCATTGTCATCTGGTTTGTTATCGTCTGGTTTATTATCGTCTGGTTTATTGTCATCTGGTTTATTGTCATCCGGTTTGTTATCGTCTGGTTTGTTATCATCTGGTTTATTGTCATCCGGTTTGTTATCGTCTGGTTTGTTGTCGTCTGGTTTGTTATCATCCGGTTTGTTGTTATCAGGATTATCATTAGCTTTTTTAACCGCTACAACATAACCATTCAACATATAGGCAAGTTCCGCCCTTATTGAATCTCTCTTCGGTATAAAACGATTATTTTTAGTTTGAATAATTTTATTTGCAATTGACCATTTTACAGCTTTTTCCGCCCATGATGATGCGTTTTTGTAACTAGGATATTTAGCGAAATTTGAAATCGTTTTCTTAAGCTTACTTCCCTTTAACCTATTATAACGATACAACAGCGTCATTATTTGCTCGTTAGTAACATTTTTCTTAGGCGAGAAAGTTACCTTGCTCGTTCCTTTAACAATTTTATTAAAATATGCCCATTTTACTGCATCTGAACTCCACATGTTTTTTTCATAATCAACAAACGGAACTTTACCATACTTACTTACCGACGGTTTACCCGCTATCCTATATAGTATAGTTACAAACATCTCCCTTGTAGCATTACCACTTGGAGCAAACTTACTTTTACTGACACCTTTTACATAACCATGTTTTCGACAATTCATAACCGCTTCATAAAACCAGTCAGATTTTTTAACATCTTTGAACTTGCTTGAACCTGTACTTAAATCATCGCTCGGCTTATCATTGTCATTGGTATCACTCCAATCAGAACTATCACTATCACCATTATCAAAATTAGCTTCACCCTCACTAGTTAGGTAAATAAACTCAGGTGCTGAGTTGTCAGTATAATACCACAAAACGCCTTTTTTATACCTTATCGGCTGACAATCCGACAAGAAAACATTTGGTTTTTTATTTACTTTTGTAACATTTCCATTACTATCATACTTGACATAACATAGGTTATTTTTATCATCATTCCACAGCATAAAGCCAGTCTTAGAACTCAACTTTGCAAGCATCGGATTTGTACCTACCGAATTTATATTTTTAGTAACTACACCCGAACCACCCAACGCCGACTTAGGTGCGTAAGCAAGCTTAATTGGCGAATATGAATGGCCATTATAACCACCACCAGAAGAAGACGGATTATAATTATAAGACACCAAATAACCAGTATCTGTATCAGCAAAACCACCTAACTGCACACCAGTATTATTCGCTCCCACACCACCAGGAATTTTAAATATCTCAGCAATACCAGAATTATCGCCATAATTAACCTTAGCCATCTTTTCACTACCAGCCTTGCTTGAATATTTAACCATTACAAGACTTCTCGGATAAGCATCACCATGGTCAACCGACACAATATTATCATCCTTATCAATTAAAATAAATTGATTAAACGAATGCGAAACATAACCATAACCAAGCCCTTCTATCCCGTGATGACTATCTGTAATTTTCATATCAGATATACGGAGATTTAAAGTCATACTCGCTTGATGACCATTGTACATCTTATGACTAGTTTTTATGTAAAGCATATTACCTTTATCGGTACACCTTAGCGACCCAGCCGAAAATGGTTCAACCGTGTTCGCACCATGTACACTAGCAGAACCAAGCTTATTCCACGATTTATCATACTTTACAATCCTAATAACTTCCGCGCCATCAGAATTAGCAGTATTATTTTTACCAAAAATTATAAAGTTATATTTTTTAGTACTATAAAAACCACCCCAAATCGGCAGCTCCATATTTATTATTTTAGATGATTTAAGGTTATAATTATCATCATACTTTTCCGCTACAACATAGCTATTGTTATTACTCGCAATATATTCAACCCTAACAATATCTTTGCCATCAAGATACAAATTAGATCTAACAGGCTGACTCCAATTTCCACCCCAAGACTTGTATATATTACTCATTTTGTTATTACTTACCACTGACGAACCACCATCAGCATAGGCTAATCCGCTAGCGCCTACACCAAAATACGCAAAAACCATACTTAGCGAAAGCAGTATAGCCGTAACCTTTTTAAAATTCTTCATCATGTCTCCTTCCATAATTTTTTACACAATAAATAACGCACTTCTATCATACATCAATTTGATTGTTTTTTATATACAGTTTACTAATTCATAGCAATTGTTCAAATTATATTAACATTTATCGTTTTATTTGTTTACTTTTTACTACATTTATCTGAATAAAATATTAACAACATAAACAATTAAATTTCATAGCAATCTTTTTCTGCATACAAAAAATCGATAGCACCATGAAATAAATTTCACAATAACTATCGATTTTAAAATACATACTTTACTATCTAGATAGCACGATTAATTAACAATATTATAAAACGTAACACCGATCCCGACAGCAACCGCAAGTACACCTTTTAATCTCATAGCATCAAAATAAGTATCTGACGGTTCAAGATTTTCATATCGCCACCCCTCAGATATCTCATAGACAAACTCAGGAAAAGATATCAAGATAATACCAGCAATTAAAATTATTATCCCAACAAATATACCCATAATAGCCTCTTTTCTTTTTATACTTAAATTTTTAATTTTACAATAACAATAATCAGTATTTGCTAAACAAAAAACATGTTTGCATAACACTATTACAACATAATTTAAGCAAATAGTCAATCGTTATCACTTTATGTTACAAATAATTGTTAATTATATACGTTATTATCACAAAATTTTAAATATCCAAACTTAACCTAACAACAAGATTACTCCCTGTAAAGGTTAAACCAGTGATGCGGATTTAATTCCTTCAGCGTTGCAACTTTTAATTCATCAGAACCATCATCAGTATATGCAATATTTACATCTTCACCATATGTGAAAAGTCTTTCTTGACATACACCACACGGCACGACAACATTAACTTTATCGCTATCTTCGTTTCTGATAAGCGAAACTGAATGTGTAATTTTTTCGTCTTTATTGTAAACCTCTAAAATTGCACCTGTTTCAAAACATAACGCCACCGATTCAGATATCCCATCAAAATATTTACTATAATAAATATTTCCTTTATCAGTGTACACAGCACAACAACAGCCCCAGCCATCAGGGTACATCTCAACCATTTTTTCGTTTGCAAAATCATATAATTTATTTATCAAATCTTTATTATCCATATTTTACCTCTCTTTTTAATATTTCACTTTTAAAATTTGTCTGTTATTACAACTTTTCCGCCTGTATAAGGTTCCTAATTTTCTGACCTACAACTGTTACATCTTGCATTTCCCCCGCAGGCCAATTCCAAGAAAATCCATCTTCATTATAACGCGGGAAGATATGCATATGATAATGATTTAATTCATCACAACTCCCACCATTTTGCATCATCGAATAGCCATCTATTTTATAAATCTTTTTAAAAACTTTCAAAATTAGTTGAGCTGTTTTCATCACAGCCAAAATTTCATTATCCGTTAAATTATCAACATCTTTAAGATGCCTCTTAGGAACTATCAAGACATGACCGTCATTGATTGGGTCAATATCCATAAATGAACAAACCAATTCATCTTGATATACTATCGTTGCTTGTTGTTTGCCATTAACTATTCCACATGCTATACATTCCTCCATTATATCCTCCAAACTATTATATCTCACACATCTTAACATACCTTAGTATCAAAAGCAATGTCATTAAAATTAAAAATGTAATCATTATGTACTTAAACACTTTACCCGCCTTTTAATCAACATTTAGTTTAAATCAGTTTCAATCTTAAAATAGCCTAACCTGTCAGCCTCAGTAATCGCAGACTGTCGATTCGAAACGTACAATTTCGAATAAATATTATTTATATGATTTGACACCGTCCGCTTACTTATCCCAAACATACTACTTACCACATCAATACCATAACCCAATTTAAACTGATATAGTATATTAATTTCCTGTTCCGTAAGTTTGACATGTAGTGTACCATCTTTATTTTTTATTTCATTATTTAAACCCTTGCAATAATTTTGCTTAGCACTATCACTAAAACACTTAACACCATCATAGACGTCCAACACCTTGTCGATAAACATATTAGGCTCAATATTTTTATCAATAAAAGCACAAGCCCCCATATTGTAAGCCTCCAATTCATACATTATACGATTATACCCTGTAAGAATAGCAACCTTTACCATAGGACAAGCTTTAATTATCCGTTTAGCTAGTTCTAGACCACTCTGCTCAGTTAGGTTGTTTAAATTTATATCAACCAACACTATATCATACATGTTACTGCTAATAAAATCAATAATATCCGACTTTATCTCATTTATCGTATCCATTTTTGCAATTCGAGAATCAGACTCCAAAATAACTTTTAAACTCTTTGCAAACAGCTTATGGTCGTCTATCAATAAAATCTTCATAACATTTCACCCCATTCATCGGTACAATAATTTCAACTACAAAAAAATCACCAGTTTTAAAATGCATCTTACCACCTAAATCAGCAACACTACTTTTGATAAAATTTAACCCCTTACCCAACTTTACTTCTTTAATAAAACTACTTTCATTTTTAATACAAATATGTATATCATCATCTTCCACAGCTACATCAAGCATTATATCACCACCAGACGCATATTTAAACGCATTATTAACCAGTTCTTTTAGTATCCTGTATATAGCAATATCGTATGGCGGAAATAACATTAAAAACTCACTACAAGATAATTTCACAACTGTACCAGTTTTAAATTTCGTAGTAAACCTTCCAAGCATATTTACAATATTCTCTTTAAACGAAATATCTCTGGAAAAATCGGGAAAATAATTATCTATCTCTGTTCTGATACCATTAATTAAACTACTAAGTTCATCTATAATATCACTTTTAAATTCTTGCGAATTAGGCATTGAACTTAAATTTTTAACCGCTAATAAACTCTGCAATATATCATCATGCAGGTACCTAGCAACATCTACCTTGATTTTTTCAGCTTGGTTTAATGTATTTACAGTATATTTATTATAATTTAAAATGCTAGTTTTAGTTATAATAAAATAAAATATAACGCAAATTAAGCTGACGCTAAACAAAAAAACATTAATAAAAATATATTTATCCATAAACTTTTGTGCTGGTAAAACTAAAAAAACCATAGTCAAAAACAAGATAATGCCAGTATTAACCATAAATTTATTTAATTTGCAAACCGTTTTGATTTTTTTATATAAAATAGAATTAACAATTTTTATATGAAC
>PDWI01010466.1_pt1 | contig 10391 bp, 11 predicted proteins | sample 1430891 | NCBI WGS metagenome assembly PDWI01 (sample SAMN01162508, study PRJNA174530) | Oral metagenome, whole genome shotgun sequencing project. | biome: Marine environment; feature: Marine mammal; material: Swab sample of the gingival sulcus; isolation source: swab sample of gingival sulcus... | reverse complement strand
ATCCAAAAGCTTTTGGATGTTTTTGAGATATTTCACGAAAACCTCGTTCATCAGATCATACTCGCTGAAAAAACCATAACTAGACTTGGGGAAAACATAAAAGAGCTAGAACAACAGATAAACATCAACGAGCTAACCAAAATGCACAACGAAAAAAAGATGAAACTAGACCTAGCCGAGATACTAAACTTTGGCAAAGATAGAGATCTTGATGCATTTTTGATCACACTCAATGCGGACAACTTTAAGTCCATAAATAACGAATTTGGTCATATAGCTGGGGATAAAACTATCGTGTATATCTCATCCATACTCAAAGGAACCTTACGTAAAGGCACAGGCGTTTACCATACAAACGGGGATGAGTTTAACATTATCCTAAATAGAGCCAGTGAAGATGAGGCTAGAGCGACCATAGCAAGACTAGTGCACGAGATAGCAAATAGCAAACTATTTTACAAAGGACATAACATTCAGCTTACTATCAGTGCAGGACTTTCAAAACATAGACAAAATGACGAGGTAGAAGACTTTGTGCAAAGATCAAGACATGCCTTAGAAAAAGCTAAAGCAAATGGCAAAAATCGCTTTGAGGAAGAAATCTGATGGAAAAGCTTATGTGGTTTGATATACTTAGTTTAGGACTTGTTTTGCTACTTGCCATCAAAGGCGTTATAAATGGCTTTATCAAAGAGGTGTTTGGGCTTGTTGGTATCATAGGCGGACTTTACTTAGCATCACGTTATGCCTCACAGATGGGACGTTTTATCGATGCAAATCTGTTTGAGTTTGGCAACCGATCTGTGCTTTACATAGTGGGTTTTTTGGTTGTTTTACTTAGTTTTTGGCTTACTTGTTTGTTTATCGGCTTTTTGCTTTCAAGGCTTATATCTATGAGCGGACTTGGAGCCTTAAATAGGATAGCTGGATTTTTAGTTGGCGGGGCTAAGATATTTTTCATTTTTTCTGTGTTGTTTTTAACTATTTCAAATATCACTTTCATAAACGAGATACTAAAAGAGCATTTGAAGCATAGTTTTATGTATCATTCGTTCATAAAAACAGGCTCTTTTATAGTAAATACCCAGCCAGACTTGATAAAAAAGACAAAAAATATTACAATACAAACAAAAGAAAACATAAAAGAGTTGTCTGAACCAGCAGACCAAAACCAATCTACCAAAGCCAAACAAGAGTAGCGGTAATTGAGATGAAGACCTTAAAAAGGAAGATATTATGGTTGAAAATTTAGAATACGACAAGTTATTGGACAAATTTAAAACATTGCTAAAAACAAATAGCTTAAAATACACAAAGCAACGAGAGGCAGTGCTAAAAGTACTTTACAATAACCAAGACCACTTTTCCCCAGAGGATTTGTACTTGCTTGTAAAAAAGCACTATCCTCAGTTAAATGTAGGTATCGCAACGGTTTACAGAACCCTAAACTTGCTTGAAGAAAACGACATGGTAACATCCATCTCTTTTGGAGCTCAAGGGAAAAAGTACGAGATCGCAACAAAACCTCATCACGATCATATGATATGCAGATCTTGCAACAAGATTATCGAATTTGAAGATGACACCATAGAAAAAAGACAAAAAGCTATAGCAAGAAAACACAACTTTAAACTAACAGGTCACCTCATGCAGTTATATGGAATCTGCGAAGAATGCAATGAGGACTAATCTCAACAAAGGAACATTTTAGTGATATTTACCCACCAACTAGAACAGCAACGCATAGACAAATCAAACGCTCTAAAAGAACTTGGAGCCTATCCGTATCCACACAGTATCAAACGAGATACAACAGCAAGTGAGTTTCAAAGACTTTACAGTGACTTAGAAGACAAAGATGAGGATCTAACCCATAAACTAGCAGGACGCATAAAGTTTTTACGACACATGGGAAAGGCTGCTTTTGCTAAGATAGAAGACGAAAGCGGATCTTTACAGATATACTTTAACAAAGATGCTCTAGGCGAAGAGTGGTTTAAAAATGTCAAAAAACTCATCGAAGTTGGCGACATCATAGTCGTCAGCGGATACCCTTTTAGAACAAAAATGGGTGAACTTAGCCTTCATGCTAAAAGCTTAAATATAGCATCAAAAGCCATAACCCCTTTGCCTGAAAAGTTCCACGGACTTCAAGACAAAGAACTTCGCTATCGCCAACGATACTTAGATATGATCATGAATCCAGAAGTCAAGGATGACTTTAGAGTACGAAGTCAAGTTGTAAGCACCATGCGACACTTTTTGGAAGACAAAGGCTTTTTAGAGGTTGAAACACCTATGATGCATCCGATTGCAGGTGGAGCAAACGCAAAGCCTTTTGTTACGCATCACAATGCACTTGGAGTGGATAGATTTTTAAGGATTGCTCCTGAACTATACCTAAAAAGGCTCGTTGTTGGTGGCTTTAATGCCGTTTTTGAAGTAAACAGAAACTTCCGCAACGAAGGTATGGATCACACCCATAACCCTGAGTTTACCATGCTAGAATTTTACTGGGCATATCACGACTATAACGATCTTATGGATCTAACTGAAGAACTTATACATGATCTACTTAAAAAGCTAGACCTACCCAAAAAACTTCCTTTCGGGGAACTCCAGATAGACTTTTCCAAGCGATACGCTCGCATCAAATACCTTGATGCACTAACACAGATAGGTGGTATAGATAAAGATATACTTCAAGATAAAGAAAAGATACTCCAAAAGCTTAAAAAAGACGGTTTTGAGGCAAATGCCAACCTTAACCTAGGCTACCTTCATGCAGAACTTTTTGACAACTATGTGGAAGAAAAACTTATAGACCCAACCTTCATAACCCACTTTCCTATCGAGATAAGTCCACTCTCACGAAGAAGTGATGAGGATGAAAATATAGCCGAGAGATTTGAGCTTTTTATGGCTGGTCGTGAGATAGCAAATGGCTTTAACGAGCTAAACGATCCGCTAGATCAGTACGAACGCTTTGCAAAACAGATAGATGTTAAAAATGCAGGGGATGATGAAGCTCATGAGATGGATGAGGACTATGTTAGAGCCTTAGGTTATGGTATGCCTCCAACTGCAGGAGAGGGCATAGGTATCGATAGGCTTGTGATGATCTTGACAAATAGAGAATCCATAAGAGACGTCATCTTATTCCCTGCTATGAAACCCCTAAAAAATCAAATCCAAGAGGAAGAATAATGAGCCATCTAAAAGAATATGATGAAGAGATATATAAACTAACCAACGAAGAGTTTGAACGCCAGTGTGACGGACTTGAGATGATAGCTAGCGAAAACTTTACCTATCCAGCTGTCATGGAGGTTATGGGTAGTATCCTAACAAACAAGTACGCCGAAGGATACCCAGGCAAAAGATACTACGGAGGCTGTGAAGTAGTCGATAAGATAGAGCAGATCGCCATCGATAGAGCTTGTAAACTTTTTGGCTGTAACTATGCAAATGTCCAGCCAAACTCAGGCTCTCAAGCAAACCAAGGAGTATATCAAGCCTTACTAAATAAAGGCGACAAGATACTTGGTATGGATCTAAGTCACGGAGGACACTTAACTCACGGCTCAAAGGTTAGTAGTTCTGGAAAAACTTATGAGAGCTTTTTTTACGGTGTTGAGCTTGACGGAAAGATAAACTACGACAAAGTAAGGCAAATAGCCCAGATCGTAAAACCAAAACTCATCATCTGTGGAGCATCTGCTTACGCACGCGAGATCAACTTTGAGGCATTTCGTGAGATAGCTGATGAGGTTGGAGCTTATCTTTTTGCCGACATTGCCCACATAGCTGGTCTTGTGGTTGCAGGGGAGCATCCTAGCCCCTTTCCTCACGTCCACGTGGCAACTTCAACAACCCACAAAACATTACGAGGCCCAAGAGGCGGCATCATACTCACAAACGATGAAGATATAGCTAAAAAGATAAATTCTGCCATTTTCCCAGGCATCCAAGGGGGACCTTTGATGCATGTTATAGCAGCTAAGGCAGTGGGATTTAAGTACAACCTAAGCAAAGAATGGAAACAGTACGCAAAACAAGTGAAGAAAAATGCTAAAGTCCTAAGCGATGTTCTAAGCTCACGCGGATACGACATCGTAAGTGGTGGCACAGATAACCACCTTGTGCTTGTGAGCTTTTTAGACAAGCCTTTTAGTGGAAAAGATGCGGATATAGCCTTAGGCAAGGCTGGTATAACCATCAACAAAAATACAGTTCCAGGGGATACTAGAAGTCCTTTTGTAACCTCAGGCATACGCATAGGCTCCCCTGCCCTAACCGCAAGAGGCATGGAAGAAGGCGAGTTTGAGCAGATAGCAAACATCATAGCCGATGTGCTTGATGATATCGAAAACGAAGACGTACAGCAAGAGGCTAGAGCTAAGACAAAAGAGTTGGCTTTGAGATTTAGTGTGTATGAAAAAGCACTTTTTTAAGGAAATTTATGACTAGACACGACACTTCTTTGATAAAAATGCTCACAGACCACTACTGGATAAAAAGGGATTATATAGTAAATAAACTAGAACTCAAAGGTCGAACTTTTTTTAACAAATACGAAAAAATCAACGAGCATTTAACAAGCTCACTTATACGTCAACACGAAGCAGGAGAGATCACCATAGCTCACTCGCTCATCAACAAAAGAAACCAAGTTGAGAACATAGTCTTTGACTACAATGGTAGAAATACAGAGAGATTTTGGCATAGGGTACAGTTATTGCTTAGAGAAGAGGGGTTCATAAACTTTACAGGCTATGAAACAAAAACCCCTGGGCATTTGCACGTTTATGTGCATAAGGGTCATACAACCTTGCAAGAAGGCGAACAGATAGCCAAAATGCTTTCAGCTAAGCTAAGCCAAAGGATGCCAAAAGAGTGGAGGATGTTTCCCACTTCAGACCTGCCAAGGGAGTTTAACATACTAGCCTTGCCCTATGAGCTTTACCAAAAAGAACGTGGAGCGTCATGGTCAAAACATATGTAAAAGGATAAAAGATGGAAGGCAAAAGCGAATACAGTGACATTTTACTAGAAAAAGAAACAGACAACAAGGCATCAAAGTTTAAAAAATTCATACTATTAGTAGGCGTTTTAGTGCTTGTTTTCTTAGTTGTTCTTATATCTATGAAAGCCATCAATAAAACCCCACAAGACGACGAAGAAGCCATAGCAAAAGAGATGGGTCTTAAGCCATCAAAAAGAATAACCAAACCAGAAGATGACCCACTGTTTAAGCAAGTGCCTATCATACAAGAAGACAGCAAAAACGAGGGCTTTGAAGAAATGGTCAGAAAGCTCAAAGAAAAAGAGAAAAAACGCATCAAAGAAGAAAAGGTAAAACCAAAAGAAGAAAAGCCTATCAAGATCATAAAAGCCATACCTGAAGAAGAAAAGATCATCATCTTGCCTAAAAAGGTCGATACTCCAAAGCCTGTAAAACCAAAAAAAGTCAAGGTAAAGAAAAAGCCAGTTAAAAAAGCTAAGGCAAAGACTAGGAAAAAAGTACACAAAAACTATAACACTTACATTCAAGTTCTAGCATCATCTAAGCTAAACTCTGATGCAAGCTATATAAGGATGATAAAGTCCAAAGGCTACTCTTATAGACTATATAAAACTAGGGTCAAAGGAACTATGTATCTTAAAGTGCTAGTTGGACCTTATAGATCACGAGCAGAGGCAAACCATGCCTTACCTAAGGTCAAAAGAGACCTAAACCCAAATGCTTTCATCTTTAAAACAAAATAAACTTAGTCCATATTTGGACTAAGTTTGAAAGCTATGAAACTTTTTGCCCTCATCGGAAACCCCGTAAAACACTCCATCTCGCCTAAGATGCATAACCTTGCACTAAAAGGCTTGGGACTTGATGCACTATACACAAGATACTTGCTAGAAGATGGTAGCAAACTCAAAGAAAAGTTTTTACACTTAAAGCTTGATGGGGCAAATGTAACCGTGCCTTTTAAAGAAGATGCCTTTTTGGCGTGTGATGAGGTAAAAGGCATAGCAAATAAAACCAGGTCTGTAAATACCATCGTAAAAAAAGATGGTATGTTGCTAGGTTTTAACACAGATGCCCCCGGATTTTTGCTATCCATTAAAGACTTTACAGAGATAAAATCTGCTCTTATTATAGGAGCTGGTGGCACAGCAAAAGCCATCTTTTTTGCTCTAAAAGAACAAGGGATAGAAGTAGAGGTGCTAAACAGAAGTCAAAAAAGGTTGGATGATTTTAAAGCTTTAGCAAAAACTTACATCTGGGAAGATTTTAGCCCAAAAAAGTACGACCTTATCGTAAATACCACTTCAGCAGGTTTGCAAGATGAGGCTTTGCCTATGCCAAGTGAGCTCTTGATGCCAAGTTTAAAAAAAGCAAAGTATGCTTTTGATGTAATATATCACAAACAAACTCCCTTTTTAAAAGCATGCCAAAAAGCAAATATTGCTTATAAAAATGGAGCTGATATGCTACTATATCAAGGGGTTTTAGCACTTGAACTTTTTTTAGACAACAAGTACAAAAAAGAAGAGCTAAGCTTTTATATGAAACAAGCTTTTTAGGACTTTTTCTCTAAATCTTTTGGGATCTTTACGATAAGAGGCTCTAAAAGAGAAAATATCTCGTGATCATCATCAAGGTCTATCCTATACTTAGCAAACTGATCGCTTACTAGATATAACCACTCTATAAACTCATCACTAGCAGGACCTTTTAGGTTTTTAGCCTCCTCGACCACCTCTTCGGCTACGGATGCTAGTTTATGGATAGGATCTAACTCCACAAAAGACGAGGCTGACTTGATGTTGTGAAAGATATGAGATAGTTCATCGATGTTATTTTTGTAGTGCTTTTCACTTCCCAACTCTGCCACAAGAGGCTCCATATTGTCACACATTATGGCATAATGAGAGCAAAACTGCTCCACTAACTCCAACTCGTACTCTAGTTCCATATTTGCATATATTCCCATCTCATTTCCTTTTCTTAGGCAAAAAAATACATCATAAACGCCCATCTTGTGGGATCTTGGCTCTTGTCCAAGAGATTGTAATTGAAATTATACCATTTTTTTGCTAAAATGAAAAACAACTTTTACGCCACAAAGGGAAAATTTGAGCATTTTAAAACAAAATAAACACAATATAAAACTCATACAAGCTAAAAAAAACCAAGAAAAAATCACCATGATAACCGCTTACGATAGCCTTTTTGCAAAGCTTTTTGACGAGACAGTTGACATCATACTAGTCGGAGATAGTCTAAGTATGAGCTTTGGCTCTGATGCAGATACTCTTAGCATCACAATGGATGAGATGATATACCACACAAAGGCTGTTTGTCGTGGAGCTAAGTCTTCTTTGGTGGTTTTAGATATGCCTTATGGCTCTTACACAAACAAGAAAAAAGCTTTGAAAAATGCCATCAAAGTTTACAAAAAAACACCAGCACATGCAGTTAAGATAGAAGGCGGGGAAGATAAGGCTCATATCATCAAACATTTGACAAGTAATGGTATAGCCGTTATGGCTCACATAGGACTTTTGCCTCAAAATGTACGTGCTGAGGGAGGGTATAAAGTAAAAGGAAAGAGCCAAGAAGAAGCAAAGCAACTCATACTTGATGCACAAGCAGTAGAAAAAGCAGGAGCTTTTTGTGTGGTTGTAGAGGGAGTTGTAAGCGAAGTTGCATCACAGATAAGTAAAAGCATAAATATCCCAACCATAGGCATCGGAGCAGGAAAAGAAACTGATGGACAGGTGCTAGTTTGGAGTGATGCTCTTGGCTTTTTTGAGGACTTTAAGCCAAAGTTTGTGAAACACTATCTTGAAGGAGCTAAGCTCGTACGTGATGGGGTTAAAAACTATGCGGACGAAGTAAAAAACGGTGCTTTTCCTGATGAAGAGCATAGTTACTAGGAGGGGATATGGAACGCATCGTTGAGATAGAAAAAGTAAGCTTTGAAAACGAGTACGAAAGCTCTCTTCGCCCTAGCACTTGGGAAGACTATGTGGGGCAAGAGAAGATAAAGAAAAACCTACAAGTTTTCATACAAGCTAGTAAAAAACGAAATGAAGCTTTGGATCATATCTTGTTTTTTGGGCCTCCAGGACTTGGCAAAACCACCTTAGCCCACATCATAGCCAACGAAATGGACTCTTCCATCAAAATAACCGCAGCTCCTATGATAGAAAAAAGTGGCGACCTAGCTGCCATACTAAGCAACCTCGAAGAAGGCGACATCCTTTTTATCGATGAAATTCACAGACTTAGCCCAGCTATCGAAGAGATACTATACCCTGCGATGGAGGATTTTCGACTTGATATCATCATAGGAAGTGGTCCTGCAGCTCAAACTATCAAGATAGACCTGCCACGCTTTACCCTCATAGGAGCAACCACAAGAGCAGGGATGATAAGCTCACCTTTAAGAGATAGGTTTGGCATTCATTTTCGTTTGCAGTTTTATGATGCAAAAGAGTTAAGCAAGATAGTCCAAAAAGCTGGGGTAAAACTAGACAAGCCTTGCTTAGATGATGCAGGACTTGAGCTAGCCAAAAGAAGTCGCGGAACACCACGAATAGCTTTAAGACTGCTTAAACGTGTGCGAGACTTTGCGGATGTGGAAAATGAAAAACACATAAACTTAGAAAGAGCGAAGTTTGCTTTGGATGAGCTTGGAGTAAATGATCTTGGCTTTGACGAGATGGATCTTCGCTACCTCAATATCTTACTTGATGCGAAAAATAGACCCCTAGGACTAAGCACCATAGGGGCGGCACTAAGCGAGGATGAAGGGACGATAGAAGATGTCATCGAGCCTTATCTACTTTCAAAAGGCTACATCGAAAGAACAGCACGTGGACGCATAGCGACGGCAAAATGCTACGAGCTTTTTAAGCTCACGCCTCAGGGCGGAAAAAACCTTTTTGGAGAATATGATGGATAAAAATAAGATCTTTTTAACGACACTTTTTGTGCTAGTTTTATACGCTATGGTCGTACTTTTCAAGCCTTTTTTACTAAACATAGCCATAGCCTCACTTCTAGCTATAGCCACCATCCCTATACATAAAAGAATACTAAAACTCACCAAAAGACCCATCTGTGCGTCTATCATTACAACTTTTTTGATATGTATCTTGTTTTTTACACCCATTGTTTATGCTATCAGCGCCTTAGCATCAGAGGCTTTAAACTTTGATGTAAACATCATCAAACAAACTATAAGCTTTTTTAAAAACTATGAGCTAAATCTACCTGAAAGTTTACAGTTTTTAGCCCCTAAGATCAAAGAGGCTTTAGCGAGTATAAACTTGGGCGAATTTTCTAGCAAAGTTTTAGCAAATGCCGCCTCATTTGGAAAAATGGGAGCTGGATTTTTTACAAATATGGTTCTTATCGCTGTGTTTTTCTTCTTTGCAAATGCTTACGGACGAGACATCATCGAGTACATCAAAAGCGTACTTCCTATGGAAAACGAAGAGATAGAGATGATATTTTCCGAGATGGGAAATGTCATGAGTGTGGTTTTTTACTCCATCTTACTAACGGCATTTTTTGAAGGAGCTTTGTTTGCCGTCATAGGTATGTTTTATGGCTATGATGGCTTTTTACTTGGCATACTTTACGGCTTTTGCTCTCTTATTCCAGTCATAGGTGGAACACTTATGTGGCTTCCTATATCTGCATATGAGTTTGCTAACGGACACACCACTGCCGCCATCGTCATCATCGTTTATAGCATAGTTGTCATTTCTATCATAGCCGATACCTTCATCAAACCTCTCATCATCAAATGGATAAACAACACCATCCTAGACACTCCTGCTGTGGTAAACGAACTACTTATCTTTTTTGCTATCTTAGCTGGACTTTCCACCTTTGGCTTTTGGGGTATGATACTAGGGCCTGCTATCACGACCTTTTTCTTATCCATACTAAAAATATATAAAATGCTAAAACAAAGAGGCTAGATATGAAAAAACCATCTCTCATAGGCGGAGCTTGTATAGTTGCTAGTGTATGCGTTGGGGCAGGTATGCTTGCCCTTCCACTCAAAGGAGCTGGAGCGTGGACGAGCTTGAGTATTTTAACCTTACTTATAACTATGTTTATGCTAAGCATATCTGGGTGGCTTTTGCTTGAAAGCTACCAGCACTACGGATATGCTATATCTTTTAACACCGTCACTAAAGACCTACTAGGGCAAAAGATAAACGTGCTTAACAACCTAAGTGTGTATTTTGTGGGTGGGATCTTGCTTTATGCTTATACAAGTGTTTCTGGCGACATTTTGGCTAGTAAATTTTCTTCCATCTTAGACTTTGGAGAGTACTCAGCTAGGGTGTTTTCTTTTCTTTTTGTC
>PDWI01010465.1_pt1 | contig 10391 bp, 6 predicted proteins | sample 1430891 | NCBI WGS metagenome assembly PDWI01 (sample SAMN01162508, study PRJNA174530) | Oral metagenome, whole genome shotgun sequencing project. | biome: Marine environment; feature: Marine mammal; material: Swab sample of the gingival sulcus; isolation source: swab sample of gingival sulcus... | reverse complement strand
AAAAAATGAAAACTATATTAAAAATAGAAAATCTAAATTATTCTTTTGGAGAGAATAAAATTTTAAAAAATATAAATCTTTATGTTAATTCTGAGGAAACAGTTGCGATTGTTGGAGCAAGTGGAGTTGGAAAATCTACTCTCTTTAATCTTATTGCTGGGATTTTAAAAAAACAGGATGGAGAAATTTTTATTGAAAACTCTAAGGATTATGTGGGAAAAGTTTCTTATATGCTTCAAAAAGATTTATTGTTTGAGCATAAAACTGTAATAGAAAATGTTATCTTGCCTTTAATGATAAGTAAAGAAAGAGCGACTGCGGATCTTTCTCCCAAATTCCAAAACAAAAAATCAATTTTTAATTTTTTTGAAGATAAAAAAATTGCTCTCGAAGAAGGTCATAAAATTTTAAAAGAATTTGGACTTGAAGATTATGCTGATAAATATCCTAAACAATTGAGTGGAGGTATGAGGCAAAGAATTTCTCTTATTAGAACTTATATGATGAAAAAAAACATTTTTCTTTTAGATGAAGCTTTTTCTTCTCTTGATGCAATTACAAAAAGAGAATTACATCTATGGTATATGGACATAGCAAAAAAATTTAAATTTACAACTATACTTATAACTCATGATATTGAAGAAGCAGTTTCCTTAAGTAATAGAGCTTATATTTTAGGGAATAAACCTGGTGAGATTTTAGATGAAATTATTATTGATTTAAACCATAACGAAGATAAAGATTATCAGAGATTAAAATATAAAAAGAAAATTTTAGAGATTATGAAGATAAAATAAAAAGGGGGAAAGTGCGTTCGCTTGACTCATTGTTTCCCTCTCTTGTGGGGCAAAGCCCCCACTCTCCTAAATTATAATTTCTTTTTTCCATCAATATATACAGCTGACACTGTCATATCTTCATTTAAAATAGTTATATCTGCACATTTACCTACAGCAATACTTCCGATAGTTTTATCTAATCCAACAGATTTTGCAGGAGTAATACTTGCCATCTTAACAGCTTCAAAAGGAGTAGCAAGATTCCAATCCACTAAATTTTTAACTGATTTATTCAAAGTTAAAACTGAACCAGCAAGATTACCTGAATGAAGTCTAGCAGTTCCATCTTTAACTATTACATCAAAATCTCCCAAAGTATAATCTCCATCTTTCATTCCACCAGCTCTCATACAATCTGTAATCAATACACTTTTATCTGCTGTTTTAGTTTTTAAAACTAATTTTATTGCTCCTTTATGTACATGATGTCCATCACAAATAAGCTCACAATATGCATCAGAGGTAAGTCCCGCTCCTACCATTCCTGGTTTTCTATGATGAAGTGGGCTCATTCCATTGTACAAATGAACAAAAATATTAGCTCCATATTTTACTGCATCAATTGCTTGTTCATAAGTTGCATTACTATGCCCCAAAGCTATTTTTACTCCATCTTTTGTAGCTTCTTTTATAAAATCAAGACTATTTTCTCTTTCAGGAGCAATAGCTATTTTATTAACTAAATTTCCAGAAAGAGACTTCCATTTTCTTAAAGTTTTTATATCAGGGTTTGTCATAAATTTAGGATTTTGAGCTCCCTTATACTCTTCTGTAAAAAAAGGTCCTTCTAAAAAAATTCCTTGTATTTTTGCCCCATCACATAAATCTTTATATTTACCTACATTTTCACAGGCAATATTTAATTTTTCTACTGTATCTGTTAAGGTTGTTGGCAAAAATGAAGTTACACCATTTTCAACAATTCCACGAGATATTTCTATAATCGATTCTTTAGTTCCATCCATTACATCAAAACCAGCATAACCATGTACATGAGTATCAAAAAATCCAGGAGCTATAATTTTTCCACTGTAGTCTATAACTTCTATATTTTTTTCTAATTTTTCTTCTTCTTTAAAAATATTTATAATAATTCCATTCTCTATTTCTATATATCCACAAAAAATTTCATTTTCTAAAAATATTTTTTCTGATTTCATATAAAATCCTGCCATAATTTTCTCCCTTCAGATAATTTATTAACAACTTTTTCTATTTTATATATTTTTTATTTTTATATTTTTATATCTTAAATTTAAATTTTTATTAAAAATATAAATATATTTTAACATATTTTTATAAGTTTTCTTAAAAAATTTATTTGTTAAATTTAAGCAGAATTTTTAATAATTCAAATATTTTTTTGGATAAAAATTTAAAATGAAATTGGGAAATAGAATAAAAAATCTGGAGAATTTTTTGTTTTTTCTCCAGATAAATTTTATAAAGTTATTTCTATTTCTTTATCTAAATAAATTCCTCTCTCAGAAAATTCTATATCAGGTTTATACTTAGATTCTTCATAGACTTTAATTATAAATTTTTCTGATTCAGTTTTAGCTTTAGAAAGTTTTAAAATATTATTAATTTTTTCTTTACTATAAAATTCTTCCATTAAATTTTTTCCTATATAATAATTAATTTTTTCACCTATTGAAATACTTGTTATATCATATAAAAATCGGAATATTGTTTTTTCATTTAAAACTTTATCTATATATTTTTCTATTAAACCTTTATCTTTATTAATTAATAAGTATAAACTCACTATATTTTTCTTCATATAATATTTATCGTTATATAAATCAATATTATTTATAATATATTCAGCTATTTTATTTGTTAATTCTTTATACTTTTCTCTTCTATTTATGCTACTTATATTTTCATGATCATTTTCAAACCAATATAAAATTCCCTCAATTACTCCTATTTTTTTATATTCTTCTTTCATTTTTTTCATAAATTTAAGGAAATTTTGTTCTGATATCTTACTTAATAGTTCAAACATTATTAGTTCAGCTCTACGTTTAGCATTCAAAGTTAAAGGAATAAAACTATCATCTATTAGTTCAATATTATCAAATAAAATATTCAATAAATTATTTTTTGATTCTTCTCCTAAATCATCAATATATAATTGAATTTTTTCAAAAATTTCTCTGTGATATTCTAAACTTTGTTTTTTTAAAATTGTTTGTAACTCTAGAACTATATTAGACATTTGTTTTTCTAGAAATAATTTTTTTATAAATTTTTCAACAATTATCGAAATTTCTAAAAATTCATTACTTGTCTCTGTAAAATATAAATCAAAATATTTTAAACTACACATTCTTTTATATTTAGTAATGTTATAATATTCATTGTCTATAAATATTCCTTCCCTTTTTAGAAACTCATTATTCTTAAATTTTTTAACATAAGGAAATATTTCTGATAAAATATATTTATATTCTTCATTATTTCCTATTATAAATAAGCTCTCAAAATATTTTTTTCCTTCTTCGTTAAATTTACTTTGAGTAAATTCATATCTATATAATTCTTCACTATAATCCAAGTCATGAGAAATAAAATATTTTTTATTATTAAATATACTTAAATATAATTCAAAATTAAAAAATTTTATATACTCAATTATTAAAGTATCTTTTTCATTTAGATAATTAATTTCATAAAAATTAGTAAAAGAATTAATAAAATTTTTAAAATCTCTTATATCTCTTCCTTGTTTAATCATAAGATTTATAATTGAGTTATAATTTTTAATATTTATTTGTTCTTTTTTATAGAAAAATAATAAATTTTCCAAAGATTTCTGATATAAATTTCTCACAACATTTTCATCCACTTGAGGTACTTTAATTTTTAACTGAATTATTTTTTTTAAATAACTATAATCTATATTTAAATCACTTTCAAAAATTTTTTTTACTCTATTATCATCAAAAGATAAAATATAAATAATTTTTTTAAAATCTAAAATATTTCCAATAATTTTAAATAATATCAAAATGTTTTCTTTCTCTATTCTATCTATATTATCAATAAAAAATACAATCTTCTTTCCAGATAGTTCTAAATACTCATTTATTTTTAATTTTATACTCTCTATATCATCTTTGGAAAATATATTTTTTATAAAATTATTTTTAGCTTCTCCTAAAATTAATTGCGAGAAACTTTTTATTAATTTACTAGTAGATAACAAATCATAGTTATATCCTGTATTTCTTATAAGAACATTTAACATATTTATTAAAAGATTTTTTTCATTATTATACATCCAAGGATCAAATTCATTAATAGTAATAATATCATTCTCATCTTTTTGTTTTAATTTTTTCACAACATTATTTATAATTGTAGTTTTGCCACTTCCCCATTTTCCTTCTAAACTTATTACAAAACTATTATTAGGATTAACTTTATATATTGTTTCAAATAAAAAATTAATAATTCTATCTCTTTTAAGTAAATCATAATCTACTTCTTTTTCTTCAAGTAAAATCATTTTTTTATCTTTTAACTCTCCATAATATAAATCTTTTAAATCACAAAGAGTTGATTCATATTTAGATTTATTTTCTATTTTCTTTGCATATTTTTTACTTCTATAATTAATCATTACTAATGAAAATAGCAAGAATATTCCTAAAGATAACAATTTATAAAAGTAGAATTCTTTAATAAAAAATAAAGTAATAGAATACAGTATTATACTAATCATACTAACTATAAAAACTCCATCTAAATAATTTATTGAAGGAATTTCTACCAAATCAAATATATTATTTTCTAATAACTTTAATAAAATTAATAATATTAAGGCTATTCCTATTATTAAATTTAATTCTAATTTATAGCTACTTAATATTTTAGTTGGCAATTGATTTATATCTAATATACTAAAAAAAGATACCAATAAAATTCCAATACATATAATGTTATAAAATGAATAACTCCTATTCACTGACTCAAAATATTTTTTCATATTTCACCTTTTAATTATTTATATATATTTTTTAAATACATCTCTTATCTTAACCACTTTCTCAATAATTTTTTTCATCAACTCTTCATAATTGGAATGATTATCAAAATCTAATCCATCGATATAATAAGTTATTCTAGAAGATTTTTTCTCATTTAATCTTTGCCAGTCCATATTAAATTGTAATTCTTCATGTATTTTATCTTTATTATTAAATAAATTATCAAATAATTCTTTGTTATCATCAATAAGAATACCTACTCCAATATTATTATTTTTATTTACTAAAGTAATTATAATATGAACTCCACTTGTTCCTATTGCAACTGAATACCAATGGTCAGTTGTTGCTTTTCTAATATTAAATGGTTTTCCTTGATCAATAATTTCTTCATTAAATTTATTCCAAAAATATAATCTTTCGACTCTACTTTTATTCAATTCTTCATTCCCATTTATTCCCTTAATATTTTTAATAAAATCATTAGGTTGCTCTATAATTTCAAATTTAGGTGCTGGAATTGAATCTCCAATTTTATATGCATGAATTTCTATTAAAAAGAAAGAAATATTTTTTATTGTGTTATTATTTAACCATTCAATTGCACTTCTATGTTCTTCTCTTGCTTCTTTAACTATCCAAACAATAACATCTGCTTCTAACCCTGAAGCATAAGTAATTATTTTACCTAAATGATCGTGATTAGTTGCTTCAAGTTGATTTTCAATAATAACTTTTATTCCTGTTGTCTCATCTTTTCCAACTAAATCACAACGATAAGAACCAACATACACTTCTTCTTCTACATCTATCAAGCTTAACCCCAACATTTCATTTAATAACTCAATATTTTCTTCTTTCATTAGCCATTGAGAAAAATCATGCTGTTCATGCTTCCAAAGTTCTCTAATATTTACTTCTTCCAATCTTCCTAATTGCATAAATATTCACCTCTTATTTTTAAAATATATCTCTAATTCTATTTTATCATAAATTTTTATTTAAATAAAAAGCTAATATAAAATTATTTTTGAATTTTTTAGGGAACTTCAACTTAATTTTTTTTATAAAAAGTTCCCTAACTTTTAATTTAAAAAATTTCTAAAAAAATAGAACAGATATTTTTCTGTTCTATTAAAACTTTATTTTTCCTAAACCATCTTCTCTGGTTTAACTATATTTTCAAATTCTTCTTCCGTTAAAAGATTTAATTTTACTGCTGCCTCTTTTAAACTTATTCCATCAGCAAAGGCTTTTTTGGCAATTTTTGCTGAATTTTCATATCCAATATGAGGATTTAAAGCCGTCACCAACATTAAAGATTTTTCTATATTTTCATTTATTTTTTGATGATTTGGTTTTATTCCCACCACACAATTTTTTCTAAATGAATCACAGGCATCAGTTAAAAGTCTAGCTGATTCTAAAAAATTATTTATAATTACTGGCATAAACACATTAAGTTGAAAATTTCCTTGTGATGCAGCAACAGAAATTGTTGTGTCATTCCCCATAACTTGAACACAAACCATAGTCAAGGCTTCACATTGAGTTGGATTTACTTTTCCAGGCATAATTGAACTCCCAGGTTCATTTTCAGGAATAAAAATTTCCCCAATTCCACATCTTGGTCCAGAAGCAAGCCAACGAATATCATTTGCAATTTTCATTAAATCCGTAGCCAATGCCTTTATTGCACCATGTACATAAACTATTGCACTTTTTGAAGTTAAACTTTGAAATTTATTTTTTGCAGTTATAAACTCCTTATTAAGAATTTTACCTATTTCTTCGGCTGAAATTTTTCCAAAATCTTTTGGTGCATTCAGTCCTGTTCCAACTGCCGTTCCACCAAGAGCTAATTCCCTCAAAGCATTTGAAGATTCTTTTAAAAATTTAATATCATCATCAAGCATAGCTCTCCAAGCAGAAATTTCTTGTCCTAAAGTAAGAGGTGTTGCATCTTGCAGATGTGTACGTCCAACTTTTACAATATTCATATATTCATCTTCAAGTTTTTTAAATTCTGATTTAAGTTCAGATACTGCTGGAATCAATTTATCTTCAAGAGTACAAAGAGCAGCAATATGAATAGCTGTCGGAAAAGTGTCATTACTACTTTGAGATTTATTTACATCATCATTAGGATGTAAAATTTTTTCTCCCGCAATTTCATTTCCTCTATTTGCTATAACTTCATTCAAGTTCATATTAGTTTGTGTTCCACTTCCAGTTTGATAAACAGATAAAGGAAAATTATTAGATAGTTTTTCATCTAAAATTTCATCACAAACTTTTCCAATTAAATTAGATTTTTTTTCATCAAGGACTCCCAATAAAAAGTTAGTTTTTGCTGCTGCTTTTTTCAAAACTGCAAATGAAAAAATAACTTCTCTTGGAATTTTAGATTCTCCAATTTTAAAATTTTGAAAACTTCTTTCAGTTTGAGCTCCCCAATATTTATCTGCTGGAACTTTAACTTCACCCATAGTATCGTGTTCGATTCTAAATTTTTCTTTATTTTCCATTCTTTCTCCTGATATTTTTTATTTTAAAAATATATTTCTATTTATCTTTTTGTTGAGCCCAAGCCTCTTTAACTGCCTCTGCAACTTTTTCAACAACTAAAGGATTAAACCCATCTGGTAAAATATATTCAGCTGAAAGTTCATTTTCATTAATTATATTTGCAAGAGCAATAGCAGCCGCATCTTTCATTTCCTCTGTTATTCTTTTTGCTCTACAATCTAGTGCCCCTCTAAAAATTCCAGGGAAAGCCATAACATTATTCACTTGATTAGGAAAATCTGATCTTCCTGTACCAACTACTGCTGCTCCTGCTTCCTTAGCCAAGTCAGGCATAATTTCTGGAACTGGATTTGCCATTGCAAAAATAATTGGATCTTTTGCCATTGAACGAATCATATTTTGAGTTACAAGTCCAGCTTTTGATACACCTACAAGTATATCTGCTCCCTTAATTATTTCTTCAAGTTTTCCTTTTAATTTATTTTTATTTGTTATTTTAGAAATCTCTTCTTGAGCCTCATTATTAAATTCTGAACCTTCATAGATTGCACCATTTATATCACATAAAATTATATCTCCGAAGCCAAAACGGACAAACATTTTTGCAATTGAAATTCCTGCTGCACCCGCTCCACTAAAAACTATTTTTAAATTTCCAGCTTTTTTTCCAGTAACTCTCAAAGCATTTATTATTCCAGCCGTTGTAATTATTGCCGTTCCATGTTGGTCATCGTGGAAAACTGGAATATCACAGAGCTCTATAAGTCTTTTTTCTATCTCAAAACATCTAGGTGCACTTATATCTTCTAAATTTATTCCACCAAAACTTTTATGAATATTGTAAATTGTATTGACAATTTCATCTGTATCTTTTGAATTTATACAAATAGGTATAGCATCAATATTTGCAAAAGTTTTAAAAAGAGCACATTTTCCTTCCATAACTGGCATTCCAGCAACTCCGCCAATATCTCCTAAGCCAAGCACAGCAGTTCCATCTGTTATAACTGCAACTGTATTCCCTTTACCAGTATATTTATATGCTAACTCTTCATCTTTTTCAATTTCCAAGCATGGTGCTGCAACTCCTGGTGTGTAAGCAATAGAAAGTTCTTCTTTATTTGTTATTTTTGCTTTACTTTCAACTGAAAGTTTTCCTTGCCACTCGGCGTGTTTTTCAAGTGCAATTTTTTTGTAATCCACTTTTTCCTCCTTGAATAATTTTTTATTTAAAAATATGTTCTTACTTAATTTTTATTATATATTAAAATTTCTTCTAAATCAAAAATTAAATTTATTTGCTTTTTTACTAATATTTTTTGCAATAGAACTATACAATTTACTTAGATATAAAAAAACTAGAAGAAATATGTATATCTTCTAGTTAATTTTTTCTAAATTTATTTTTTAAAATAATTTTTTAAATTCTTCTTGTGCAAGTATAAGCTCGTGACTTAATTCTTCATCATAAGCAGTATGTCCACCTATTGGAAAAACTAATTTACAATTATTTAATTGTTTAGAAAGTGTATAAGCTTCAACAGGTCTACATTCCATATCATATCTACCTTGAACCATTATTGTAGGAATATCTTTAATTTTGTGAGCATTAGCTAATATAAAATTTTCTTCAAAGAAAAATTTATTTACAAAGTAATGTGTTTCTAAAACAGATGTCGCTATGTCATGGTCATCTATTTCTTCTGAAAGTTTTTTAGGTCTTAATTGAGATAAAGTATTTTCATAATCAGCGAATCTCTTTCCATATTTTCTTCTAACTGCAACATCTTCATGTTGAAGATATTTATAGTACGAACCAACAATATCTTTTCTTTCTTCTTCAGTTAAAATTTCAATATATTTATCATAAATTTCAGGGAAGAAATAACTTCCTCCTTCTTGGAATATCCAATCAACATCTTCTTGTCTACCCAAAAATATACCTCTTATAATTAAACCTATAACTCTTTCGGGATGATTTTCTGCATAGTATAGTGCTAGAGTTGAACCCCATGAACCACCTGCAACCAGCCATTTATCAATTTTTAATTTTTCCCTAATGGCTTCCATATCCTCAACTAATTTTGGAGTATTATTATCTTCTAATTTCAAGAACGGTTTACTTCTACCACATCCTCTTTGGTCAATTATAATAATTTTATAAAATTCAGGGTCATAAAATCTTCTAAGATTTTCATTTCCACCTGCACCAGGTCCACCATGTACATGAACTACTGGCTTACCATTAGGATTTCCAACTTGTTCATAATAAACTTCATGTCCATCAACTTTATAATAACCTGTATCAAAAGGTTTTATTTCCGAAAAAATTTTTTTTAATTCCATAACTTCCTCCTAATAAATTTATTTTAAAGTATCATTCCCCTGATTTAATTTAATTATATAACTAAAACAAATAAATTCAATTTTATTTTTATTTTAAAATAGAAATTATACTTCACTTCGTAAATCTATTTAATAGTACTCTAAAAAATATTTAGTTTTTTTAAGGCTAAACCTTAAAGTTAATGGACGGAACCATATCCAATCCGAGCCAGTGAGCAAAGCGAACGCAGGCGAGTCAAAAAAATTAATTTACAATTTCCTTAAAGATAAAAAATAGTTCTGAATTTAAAATCCAGAACTAAATAAAAAATTATTTCTCTTCAAAAGTTTCCTCAGTCTTTTCCTCTAATATTTCATCAACATCCCCATCTTTTACATCAAACCATTCAGATAATTTTTTAGATACTTTTCTTTTTACATCATCATCTATATATTTTGATATTCTAATAAGATTTATAGCCATAAATCCTATGTCATCTGTATAACCTATCCCAACCAATACATCAGGAACTAAATCTACTGGTAAAATAAAATATCCCAAGCAACCAATTATGAAAAGTTTATCTCCATAAGTAACTTCATCTTTTTGTAAAACATAAAAAAGTGTTAAGCCATATGCAGTCGCTTTTACCCCAATTTTTTTAGCTATCTTTTTTAATTTCTCCCAAAATTTTTCTTC
>PDWI01010464.1_pt1 | contig 10391 bp, 6 predicted proteins | sample 1430891 | NCBI WGS metagenome assembly PDWI01 (sample SAMN01162508, study PRJNA174530) | Oral metagenome, whole genome shotgun sequencing project. | biome: Marine environment; feature: Marine mammal; material: Swab sample of the gingival sulcus; isolation source: swab sample of gingival sulcus... | reverse complement strand
GCGAACCTCTCCCGCCGCCGAGCGGCGCAGCCACTCGAGCAGCTCACGGGGCTGCAGATGCCGCGCCTCCTCCTGCTCACCGGCAAGTCCGAGAAGCTGACGGATGTTGGCAATCATCCGCTCACCGCGCTTCTCGACCGCAAGGCGCTGCAGAACCTCCTCGGTGTGCAGCAGCTCGACCATCATCGCAAAAAACGAGCTCTCCTGCCAGCGCCGCCGATAACCAAGCATCCGCTCACGCCAGGCTCCGAGACGCTCCTCATCAGCGTTGATCCTGTCAATATCGCAGCCACTGAGGCCAAACCAGCCGCAGGCGAGGCCGGCGCGAAAACGGCCGAGATCACCGGGGGCAAGAATCGCCTGGACGACCAGCAGCAGCTGGCGGCACTGTTCGGACTCCCAGACCGACTGACGACTCAGGGTCACCGCCGGGATCCCGGCATCTGCAAGGGTGTCAACACACTCAGTGGCAACAGTGTTGGTGCGGACAAGGATCGCGATATCCCCCGGCAGCAGCGGCCGTCGCCTCTCGTGATCGACGATAACCGCCTCTTCGGAGATCAGCCGGCTGATCTCTGCCGCAACCCCTCTGAGCAGAACCGCACGCGCAGCTGCCGACGACCACCGCTTCTTCGGCGGCTCAGGCAGCAGCCAGAACTCAAGACCATCGGCCGGCTCTCCGCCCACCTCAAGATGGTCGCACTCGCTGAGATCACGGCTCTCTACCGGAACAAACGGGAGTTTTTCCGCAGCGTAGAGAAAGGGTCGCGGTGGACCCGAAAAGAGGTGATTGATCGCAGCAGTCACCTTCGGGTGGGAGCGGTAGTTTTTGTTGAGGGTGAGCAGGGTGTCAGCCGCCCTGCGCGCGGCAAAATAGCTGTGTATATCGGCACCGCGAAAGCTGTAGATCGCCTGTTTGGGGTCGCCGATCAGAAAGAGATGATGTGCCCCGTGACCGAACAGGGTCGAAAAGATGGTGTACTGCTCACCATCGGTATCCTGAAATTCATCGATCAATGCGGCCCCAAAACGCTGCGACAATCCATGTCGCAGCAGCCTGCCGTCGTCGCCCTGCAGCGCCTCGGCAAGGTTGTTGATCAGCGCGTCAAAGCTGAGCCAGCCGCGCTCACTCAGGCGGCGGTTTACACCGGCGCGCAGCCTGCCGGCAAGATCGCAGCGGACACTGAGCACAAGCTGACGCTCGCCATCACGCAACTGCTCGACCGGAGGAAAGATCCGTTCTCTGCAGAAGCTGACAGCATCTTTGACCCGGCGTCTGTTGAGCAGCTTCGTCCCCGGATCGCAGAGGCTCTCTGCAGAAAAGAGGTGAAGCTTCTCCGGGATCGCTCCGCCCCGGGCCATCTGATCACAGGCGCTGCCGACAGCACGCCACTCGTCTCTGAGCGCCGCATTAAAAAACCCGGCCGCCTCATCCTCCTCGTACTGGCGGGAAAAGCGGTCCCGGTTCTGCTGCCACCAGCTGCAGAACCGGCTCTTCTCAGCGTCCAGCTCCGCCTCCGCCGCTGCCGGGCTCTTTCTCTTCTCAGGAAGAAGAGCGCCGCTGCGCAGACTTCGGCGAACCGTCGCAAGCAGCTGCTCCGGCGCCTTCGCCTCCCGGCGTACCGCCGCCGCCAGCAGCCCGGAGGCCGGATAGAGGCACTCCCGCCAGAAATCATCGGCAACCTCCTGCACCACCGGGTCGATATCGGTAACCAGTTCAGCGTCAAAAGGGCCGCCGCTCTCAAGCGCCCGCTCCATCAGCATCCGCTGACAGAAACCGTGAATGGTGAAGATCGCCGCCTGGTCGATATTGGCAATCGCCAGCCGCAGCCGCAGGCAGATCTGCCCGCGTTCCGTCTCGGGGATGGTTTGTGCCCAGGCGGTCAGGGTCGGGTCAAACTCGCCGCTGCTGCCACTGAGGATCTCCCAGCCCTCGACCAGCCGTCTGCGTACCCGCGCCCGCAGTTCGGCGGTCGCCGCCCGGGTGTAGGTGACGATCAGGATGCGGTCGATCTCCAGCTCACGCTCGGCAATAAAGCGGAGGACCAACATCGCGATCGCATAGGTCTTGCCGGTTCCGGCGCTCGCCTCAACCAGATGTACCCCCGGTTTCAGCGGCTGGTTTACCGCATCGAAGATCTGAATCTCCTGCGTCTGTTTCATCTCCTCCCCCGCAGTCCCTCTCTGCAGAGGGGCAGCATAATCTCTTCACCGAAGCGGTAAAACTCGTCATCAAGCAGCCGCTCATAACGGTGATCGCCCAGAAGCAGCGTCAGCTCCGCCTCAAAACCGCTGTCAACAGCCCTTTTAAGCACGGCTGCCGCCTTCGCCTGCGCCTTTTCACGTGCCCGAGTCCCGGCCGTATCGCCGTTTGCCCCCGCCGTTGCGATCGCCTTTGCCCACGCAAACGCCGGCTCCACCAGGGCGGTGAGCGGCCGCCTGCACCCTTTGCGCCAGAGGTTGAGAAGATCGGCAAGGCGGGGACCGTTGTCGTCGCCGGCGAAACAGAGATCGGCATCGGCCGCCAGCAGAAAGCTGCCGCCGGTGAGCCCGGCGGCAAGACGCAGCCGGGCAAGCAGAGCGCAGTGGAGCAGATCACTGCCGCGCAGCGTACCGAACTGCAGCAGCAGACCGCCGCGCTCAAAGGTCCCCGGCAGCAGCCCGCTGACAGCAAGATCAGCTGTCGTCGCAGCGGGTTCGAGGTCGATCACACCGCTGCAGGGGCTGCCGAGACCAAGCGCCTGCACCCGGCTGAGATATTCGGCGACCGTCGCTGACACCTCGGCAAAGGCCTGACGTCCTGCAGTGCCAAGCGGCCAGCCCGCCTCCGCCTGCAGCCGGCAAAGCAGCTCCTCTTCGTCGCCTTTCTCCTGCAGGGTCTGAAAAAGCTGATGATGCGCCTGCCATCTCTTGAGAGCGTCGACCGCAAAGGGCTCACGGTCGGCAGAGTACGGCCCGCCGACATCAGCCAGCAGACCGAGGACTCTTCTGACAAAAAATTTCTGCGGATTTTTAAAAAAGGAGAAGAGCTCACACACCTCGACCCGCTCCTCTTCACCGCGCCCGCCGGCACACTCCCCCTGCCACCAGCCCCAGGGACCCTGCTCTGCAGGAACCGCTTTTGCCGGCGAAAGAGAGGCCTCCTGCGCCGCACGGCGGGCGCGGGCGACCGCAAAGGCGGTGCGACTGCAGGAGAAGAGCCTGCTGTCGCTGCGATCAAAACAGCGCTCACTGAAGGCGGAGAGCGGATGTTCGACCACCAGCCCCTCAACACCGTAGCTGCGGGCGAGTAGATCGAGCAGTTCCGCCACCACCACCGAGGGCGGCAGTGAGCCGCCATCTTTTTCCGACAGCCCCACGTAGCTGAGATAGAGCACCCGGCGGGCAGCCAGCAGGGCCTCGAGAAACTGATAGCGGTCATCGTTGCGCGGCGAGCGGTCACCGGGACGCGGACTGGCGGCGATAAGGTCGAAGGTATCAGCACGTTCGGTCCCGGGAAAGACACCATCGTCAAGACCGAGCAGACAGACAACCTGAAAGGGGATCGAGCGCATCGGCAGCATTGAGCAGAAGGTGAGCTGCCCGCGCAGAAAACCGGAGCTTGAGCGGGTCTCGGTGCTGCAGCGGGCAAACCAGTCACAGATGACCGCAAAATCGACCTCCTGTTCGCCGCAGAACGCCTCGCTCTCGGGCAGAGCAGTCAACAGCGCACGCAGCTCGCCGATCCCGGACGAATCGTCACCGGCAAGCAGCGCATCCATGCTCTGCACAAGACGCTGCGACCATTCACCGAGGCTGCAGCCGGTGCGAAACTGCTGCTCTGCGGCACTCACCACCGCAAGCAGCTCACAGAGACCGCCAAGAGCCGCCGCCCCTCTGCCCTCAAAAGCGGTGGCGGGAAAGATGCCGTCAACAGCGCTGTCGCTGTCGATCATCACCCCCATCAACAGTCGGTCAAGCCCGGCGGCAAATGTCCCCTCGGCAAAGTCGATCCCGGCAGAGGCGGCACGCTGGGCAGCCGAAAGTCCCCAGCGGATACCGGCCTCCTCCGCACGGCGGCAGACCTCCTCGACCTCTGTTTCGCTGAGGTCAAAGCGGGCGGCAACAAGCTCAAAGTTGAGCAGTTCAAGCACCTCGCTACGACCGAAACGGGCGCTGTGGCCGTCGCCGAACAGCCCCAGAAAATGGCTGAAGGCGGCAATGGCCGGGTTGCGCAGACGCAGGCTGCGATCGGCAATCGAGAACGGAATATCGCTGAAGGCGGCCGGGATCAGCCCCGCATAGTGCTGGATATCAGGCGCCATAACAACGATGTCGCGCAGGTTGAGGTCCGGATCCTCCTCGAGCAGACGCCTGAGGTGATCGTGGAGCACCTGCAGCTCCCGCCAGCGGGAGTGGGTCGCCTGAATACGCAGCGAGTCATCAGCCGCAAACCTCCCCGGGGTAACGCTCCCCTCAAGCAGGTCATGCTGCAGGCGCTCAAGCAGAGTCGGCGAACGCTGATCGGTTTTGGCATCGTCAAACGGATCGTGCCACGACGGAATCTCAAGGGTGAACTCGACCTCGTCAAGCATCAGCTCCTGAAACTCGCGGCCCTGGCGGCCGAGATCGGCAAGCAGCGGGTGGCCTCCGTCCGCATCCACAGGGGCGATGCCACTGGTAAGAGCCGCACGCAGCACCCGCTTCTGCCCCCGCTGATCACCCCAGTAATGGCGGCAGGGAGCAAGGAGATAGAGGTGGACATCACTCCACCGCGACAGTGAGGAGAGGCAGTTGACAAACAGCGGCGGCAGGGTGTGAACCCCGAAGATCGAGACCCGCTGCGGCAACTGCGCACACCCCGGATCACCGTCAAGGTGGTTCAGCAGCCGCTGAAACAGAGCCGCGCGATGGGTGCCGCTCTGCAGCTGCTCCTTCAACCGGTTCCACAGTGCCAGCTGCCAGCGCTCGGTCGCAACATGGCCTCCAGAACCCGGCCGCCCGCGCTCCCAGCCGAGTACCATATCGCTGCGCATCACCTGGTACTGATCGAAGTTATCGGCGAGACGGCAGGCAAGTTGAAAGCGCCTGCGTCCGCCTTCGTCGGCGTTCAAAAAGCGGTGCAGAGGCGCGTACTCGTCGCCGTCACACTCGGCAAGCAGGGCGTTGAGCCGCCAGCTGAGCAGATCACGGTCGTAACCGTCCGGGGTCACACCAATCCCGAGAAGTTCGCCGATATGGAGGAAAAAATGTAACGGGAAAAAGAACGTGAAATTGCAAAAGACCGAGAAACTGCGGGCAAGCTCGCGGGTGATAACCCGCTCCATCCCCTGGCTCTGGACGACGAAGATTTCGGGTTCGGAGAGGGTTGACAGCGGTCTGGTCTCGATCACTGCCGCCAGCTGCGCAAGAAGATGTTCGCTGCGGTTTGAGGTGTGCAGATAAAACCCGGCGTCCGCTCGGTTCATTCCGCCTTCGGTACGGCTACCGCCCCCATCTGCGCGTATTGAGAGATCGCCATCAGCAGCGAGGCGATGATACCGATCGCGAAAAAGATGCGCAGAACACGATCCCATGGTACCTTTTCCCCGCCGGAGAGCTGTTTCAAAAAGATGACAACCACCCCGGTCAGGCCGGCTGTCCACGGCAGCATGGTGAGCAGCTGCCAGGCGGTGCCGCGGACGATCGCGGCGGCACTCTCGCCGGTGACAAGGTTCATCACAAGATAGAGCAGGCCGGACAGAGTCAGGGTTATTTTTTCACGAAGAGTCCGCATCACAGGATACCGGCAGAGCCGGGCGAGTCGCCCGCACGCCACAATAATAAATGAAAATCAGCACTGACGGGATATGTACGCCCTCAATTCGGCTGATTACGGAAAAACCGGCAGAGCCGGACGAGTCGCCTGCACGCCACAACAATGAATGAAAATCAGCACTGACGGGACATATACACCCTCAATTCGGCTGATTACGGAGAAACCGGCAGAGCCGGGCGAGTCGCCTGCACGTCACAACAATCAATGAAAATCAGCACTGACGGGACATGTACGCCCTCAATTCGGCTGATTACGGAGAAACCGGCAGAGCCGGACGAGTCGCCTGCACGTCACAACAATGAATGAAAATCAGCACTGACGGGACATGTACGCCCTCAATTCGGCTGATGGAGAAAAAACTATGAAAAGCGTGCTGTTTCCCGCAACCGACCTCTGTTCGCCCCGCCTCTTTCCGCTGCTGTTGCCGGCATCAGAGGTAGTGATCATGCAGGGCTGGCAGAGAGAGTGCTCTGAGACTGTCGATACTTTCACGAAAGCGGGGTTCTGTCAAGTCGAGTGTCCGCACCCGATCGTCGAAACCACCGAAAAAGAACGCTTTCTGCATCTGCTTGCCGATATCACCGCAAAACATCAGCAGGCAGCGATGTTTCACCGGCTGACCCTCGCTGCACTGTCGGCAGAGAGCGATGAGGAGAAGAGAGGTTCGATCATCTCCGCCCTCAGCGGCAGTGGCGTTACGAGCAATGAGGAGCGGGCAGAGCAGTGGCAGTCGCGGCTGGTGCTGGCACTCGGGGAGAGGATCGACCGTGAAGAGGAGGAGATCGCCACCGCACTGGCCCGCATCGAAGACTCGACCCGGGCGATGTTCGCCTCGCTCAGGGGGCAGGCCGAAAAAGAGGCTGATCTCGACAGCAGACCCGGCGGTCCGGAGAACAGTCTCACCCCCGATTCCCGCACCGCCAGCAGACGCGCCGCCGCATGGCACCACCTCTTTGCAGAGGCCGCAAGCGATCGCCAGTGCACGCTGCTTCTCTGTGATACGATGCCGGCCGCCGACTGGCTGATCAACTACTGCGAAGCACAGGGGCGGCACCCGGTCGAACGGCTTGCCCTTCCCGCCCTCCCGGCCATGGTCGGTCACAGTGCCGCAGAGGCTGTCGACAGAATCGCCGCACTGCGGGCCCAAAACCCCGGGTTGACCGAAGAACTCGAGAGCTGGTTTGCTGCCGCCGAACCCGAAGAGCCCCCGCCCGCCGGCTGGAAGACCGCCGTTGAAACACACTTTCCCAAACAAAAGTGGGGACAGCTGCACGGCGAGGTCTACCTCTTTCGGGATGGTTTTACAGAACAACGCGGAGCCCGGGGAGTACTTTTTTGTGTTGCCTGCACGCCATAACAGCAGATGAGAATCTGTACTGACGGGACATATACGCCTGATTTTCAAAAAAAACCGGGAGAGCCCGACTGCTTGCCTGCACGCCACAACAACAGATGAGAATCTGCACTGACGAGACATGTACCCTTGACTTTCAGAGAAACCGGCAGGGCCGGACGAGCTGCTGCCCCCGGGCCAAAACGCCCCCTTACCGGAAATGTAAGGGGGCGTTTGTCAGTCGCATCCGCAGCAGCACACCTCAGGCGGCATCACCTGCGGAGGAGGTCTGCCCGCTGGTATACGGGTTGATTGTCATCACCGGGCAGGGGGCGTTGCGCACCACCTTGGCCGCCACCGAACCGAACATAATCTTCTCGAGCCCTTTGTATCCGTGGGTCCCCATAACGATCATATCCGCTTCGATCTCTTTTGCGTAGTCGACAATCTTCTCACTGACCTCACCCATAAAGACCTTGTGAGCAAGAGCGGTAACACCAGATTTTGTGCAGATTTGTTCGAATTCGCTGCAGAAATCCGCCATCTTTTTTTCGGCACTCTCAAGCAGCTCACTTTCAAGATTTGGCATCGTCATCTGCGGAACAAAAAAACCGGAGTAGTCCTCAAAGTTCTGCACCACAAAGATAAGATCCATCTCCGCACCGAACCTGCCTGCAATGTAGGCCGCAGATTCCGCAATAAACTTTGAATTATCTGAAAAATCGACCGGGGTAACAACTTTGCGAATCTCTTTAATGATACTCATGGTCACCTCCCGTTTCAGAGAAGAAGAGCGGCTCGCACACCACCACGGTATCCTTTGCCGCCCCTCTTTCAGCCAGAGAGACGCCGACAGCGTAAACACCCTGCGGCATCGACTCGGTTTCCACTCTTTCAAGAATCACATATTTTTATGAATAAATCAAATATTTCCGTTCTTTACTCCCCAGTGCACAGCAATGGTGCCCGCCATCAGCCGGCGGTATTCGACCTCGACAAACCCGGCGCCACGAAAGATCGAGGAGAGGGTTTCGGCATCATGAAAGGCGATGGTCGATCCGGTAAGGTAGCTGTAGGCATTTTCATCACCGGCCAGCAGCCGCCCCAGAAGCGGGATGCCGAAACGAAGATAGAGACGGATAAACGGATAAAGCAGACTCTTCTGCGGCGGGGTGGTGTCGAGGCAGACCACCCTGCCCCCCGGCACCAGCACCCGGGACACCTCACGGAGCACCGCTGCTGAATCATCGACATTGCGCAACAGGTAGCCGAAGGTGACCGCCTGAAAGGTGTTGTCTGCAAACGGGAGGGCATTGGCGTCACACACCTGCCAGTCGATATTCAGCGCACCAAAGCGCCGCCTCGCCTCGGCAAGCATTGCCGCCGAGAAGTCACCGCCGACCACCGTACACTGCGGAAAGCTGCGGGCAAAGAGGGCGGCGATATCACCGGTTCCGGTGGCAAGATCAAGCACCCTCCCCCGGCCCGGATCGCCGGCAAGCGCAACCACCCGGCGCCGCCAGCGCTGATCCTGACCGAGGGTCATCACCCGGTTCATCAGATCATAGCGCCCGGCGATGGCGTCAAACATGCGGCGCACTGCCGGCCCCTTTCCCGGTCCCCTCTCCTGCTGCGAATTCATATCAGGCTCAACACGGGGCGGAGCCCGGAGTTCTCGGGAAAGCGATGGTCTCGCGGATATTGCCCATCCCGGTCACAAACTGCACCAGCCGCTCAAAACCGAGACCGAAACCGGCGTGGGGAACACTGCCGTAGCGACGCAGATCGAGGTACCAGTCATATTCACTGAGTGACAGACCGGCTGCGGTCATCCGCTTCTCGAGCAGCTCCAGCCGCTCTTCACGCTGGCTGCCACCGACAATTTCACCGATTCCGGGGACAAGGATATCCATTGCCGCAACCGTTGTATTGTCAGCATTCATCCGCATATAAAAGGGCTTGAGCGCCGCCGGATAGTCGGTGATGATCAGCGGGCAGTTAAAGAGCTCCTCGCAGAGCCAGCGCTCGTGTTCAGACTGCATGTCAATCCCCCACCGTACCGGGCAGTCAAACTTTCGCCCTGAGCTCTGAAGGTGTTCGATCGCCTCGGTGTAGGAGAGCTGAACAAAATCTTTTTCGACCACCGCGGTCAGTTTCTCGAGCAGTCCTTTGGCGATAAAGGAGTTGAACAGCTGCAGATCCTCCGGGCAGTGCTCAAGGACATCGGCGATCAGATATTTGAGCAGGTCACGTCCAACCTCGATACAGCCCGCAAGATCACAGAAGGCCATCTCCGGTTCAACCATCCAGAATTCGGCAAGGTGGCGGGAGGTATTGGAGTTTTCGGCGCGGAAGGCGGGCCCGAAGGTGTAGACATCACCGAGGGCAAGGGCATAGACCTCGGCCTGCAGCTGACCACTGACGGTAAGCCCCGCCGGGTGGCCGAAAAAGTGGCCCTGCTCCCCCTTTTCGTGGCCGGTCCGCACCTGAAACATCTCCCCCGCCCCCTCACAGTCAGAGGTGGTGATAATCGGAGTGTGGAGCAGCAGAAAGTCGCGCTCCTGAAAGAAGGTGTGCACCGCGTGGGCAAGGTGCGAACGTACCCGGCTGACGGCACCGAGGGCGTTGGTACGCGGACGGAGATGGCTCAGTTGGCGCAGAAACTCAAAACTGTGGCGTTTCTTCTGCAGAGGATAGTCCGGCGGAGAACCGCCGACAATGGTGACGGCGGCAGCGTGCAGCTCGACCGCCTGCCCTCTGGCCGGGCTCTCCTTCAGTTCACCGGTCACCTCGAGGGCAGCTCCGGTACCGAGATTCTTTATCTCGCTGTCGTAGTTTGGCAGTGACGCATCGGCGATCACCTGGAGAGTGGCAAGACTTGAGCCGTCGCCCACTTCAAGAAAAGAGAAGCCGCCGGTGTCGCGTCGGGTACGCAGCCAGCCATGGATGGTCAGCGTCGTGCCGACCGGCGGATCATTGAGGATTTTTCTGATGCGCTGCTTCATGTTTCACCGTGAGAAGATAGTCATGTCGAACGTTCGAAAGTGCGGCAAAAAGTGAGTTTCCAACCTGCGGCTCGTCCGCGTAAAGGGTGGCGAGAAGATCACGGACCCGCTGCCTCCGGGTGTTGTCGGCAGACGGGCAGAGACTGGTCACCGGACGCAGCTGCCAGGCCGCGGCCAGCGCCCTGATATCGGCCTTTTCAAGATACGCCATCGGCCGGACAAGGGCAAGAGAACCCTGAAAAAGCTCCTGTTTTGG
>PDWI01031405.1_pt1 | contig 10392 bp, 14 predicted proteins | sample 1430891 | NCBI WGS metagenome assembly PDWI01 (sample SAMN01162508, study PRJNA174530) | Oral metagenome, whole genome shotgun sequencing project. | biome: Marine environment; feature: Marine mammal; material: Swab sample of the gingival sulcus; isolation source: swab sample of gingival sulcus... | reverse complement strand
ATCGGGGGTCTGTTCCGGCGTCAGCTCGGCCACGATGGGGTAGCGGCGCTGCATATACCCGCGCGCCATGTCGCAGGCGAACTTGATAGCCGCAGTGATTTTCGGCTCATCCAAGGCGCGACCTTCCTCGGAGTTGTGCGATCCGATCCCTGCCACCTGGGCAAGCTCGGAGCGATCAACATGCTCCAGAAGGTCATCTATGGTGAGCAATTCGGACATTGAGGGTCTCGTGTAGTGTCAGGTTGACGGCGGCGGGAGCTGCCACACCCGCCGCCGGGAAGAACCCGGCTGGGAGGTTAGCCGGATGCCTCCTGCTCGATTTCCGCAAGGGCCGCATCAACGTCACGGCGCTTCACGCCACGCGCATTCGCGCCCAGAAGTTTGCCGAGATCGGCCATGTTCATCGCCTTGATGTCATGGCCTTCGCCGATCAGCTTCAAGAGTGCGACCTTGAGGTCAAAGCCGGTGGCCTCGTTGCCGTCCAACGCCTCGCCGATGCAGCCGAAGGATTTGAGGCGCAGGGCCTCGGCCTCATCCAGCTCGATCTCGGCGCGCTCGCCTTGAGGTTCGTAAACGACGCCCGAGCGGCGAATGCGGGATTTGACGGGATAGGTTTTCAGATCAGCCATGACCTTAACCCGCCGTCGCATTCTGGATCAGGAAGCCCGCGCGGTTGGCGACGATTTTCTCTGCCAGCGTTTCGCCCGAGCGCACCAAGACACCGCCGCGCAGCCCCATGTTGGCCGGGAGCGTGCCCGCGACCTTCTGGCCCAGCGTTGCGGTGAAACCGAAGGTCAGACCGCCCGTGGTATCGGCGGTGCGGTCGATGAACTGACCGGCAACGATGTTGCCCCAAACCCGGTTGAGCACGGCGTTTTCGCCCGGCTTCTTGATATTGACCCGGCTGGCCCCGACGATGACGCGCTTGACCTCCAGCAGCTCGGCGATGGCGTCACGCGAGGCGCGGCCCTGATCACCGGAATTGCCATGAACGGCCTTGACCACCTTGGGGTGCTTGCGGAAGGCGCGCCATGCGGTCAGACCGAAGGTGATCTGGTTGGGGCGCACCCAGCAGGTATCCAGCATGTCTTCAATGATCGACACCGGATCACTGTTCGGATCGTCAAAGACATCCGTTCCGGCCAGCGCCTCGACATGATCAGCGTGATAATTGCTCGGATCGGTGATCAGGTTTGCCACCCGCACTTCACGGTCCAGCATCACGATATCGGTGGCACGCTCGGTGGCCTTGTTCTTGGGATCGTGGCCGTTCTTCGTCGCCTCATCAATCGTGGCATTGTCGAGCGGGACATCAATGCCGTAGTCATCGCAGGAGCCGTCTTTCTCGGTGCCTTCGATTTCCACCTGGTTGGGGGTGCCCCGCCGCCCGACGCGGGTGTTGGGCAGTGTGAAGGCATCGGCCTCGTTGTAGCTCAGCCATTTGAAGTTACGCCCCGGCGCATTGACACGCGGCAGAACCTCGTCGGCGATCAGAACCTGATCGGGGTTCCGGTAGGCAATCGCAATCGCCGTCAAGGTCGGGTTTTCGGTAAACTGGTCAGTTGCAGACATGGATCATGTTCCTTTGGAAATGGGTGAAGCAATCAGCCGGTGATTTGCTGCGGCTGGATCAGAACCTTGCAGACCGCCCCAGCCGGACCAGTCTCCATGGCGCGGCCCACAACCTGCATCTGCGCACCCGCTGTCGGAGCGGCGGGGATCGCCTTGCCCTCGGCATCGGCGGTCACATAGTCGCCAGCGGTAACGAGCGCCCCGCATTCGATGTCCTGAATATCGCTCAGATAGACATCCACACGCGCGCCAGCCTCTGCGCCGCGAATGCCGGAAACCCCCAGCACGCCCGCATCCGAAGTCGATTGGATCACCTGACCTTCGCTTGCGCCGAAAGACACGATGCGGCGTTTGGCGATGGCGGTTTCAGCGGTGAAGTTTTTCACGAGACCGAGCGCGTTCATTTGGAAGCCCCCTTTTTCTTGACGTGTTCAACAGCGTCGGAAATGGAAATGTAGTTGCCCGCATCGGCCTGACTTTTCTGGTAAGCGGATGCGAAGTTGGCGAGCTGGAGCGCGTTCTCGGCGATGTCGCCGGGGTCTTCGCCCAGATCGGTTTGCCCGAAGCTCACGACCCCCGGCTGCTCGGACATCAGCGCCATAAGCGCTTTCGTCACCGGCTCCTCGGAGCCTTCCGAGAAGGACACCTGCGAGCCTTCGGGCATCGCGTTGAGAATGGCGACAAACTTGTCCTTGTTGGCGGGCAGGAGCTTGCCTTCCGTGATCAGCGTTTCCGCGAAGGCCGCATGTTCGGCGCTGCGCTGCGCGGCCTCCTTGGATTTCAGATCGTCGTCGCGGGCGTTCAGCTCGGCCTCACGCGCCGCAAGACGCTCTTTTTCGGCCTGAATTTCTTCGGGGGTCATTGTAGGTTCCTCTTCTTGGGGGGATGCGGGCCGGGGAGACCTTGCTGCTTCCGAAAACAGGGGAGTGGGTTCCTCGCCCGAAAGCTCCCGATCCGAGAGCCAGTCGATGCGATAGGAGGGCAGCACCTTGTCAGCGGCCTCCAATCCGAACTTTTCGATGAACCAATCACGCATGGCCCGGAAGAGATCGGCGGTCTCTTCAAATCCGGCCTCACCGAAAGATGCCTCGAAAGTGACCGCTTCACCCTCCGCACTTTCCGCGAGTTGCACGGGCTTGAGACCAGACACCGCCGGAGCCGCGCCACCCAAGAAGCCGATATGCTTGGCATACCACTTGCCAGGTGTCGGGTTGTTGGGCGCGTCGGGCGTATGGAAAGACATCGACACTTTCTTGTAGCGCCCCGCCTTCACCGCCTCGGTGAATGCCGGGTCCAGCTCATCAATGTCGGCGTAGAGCCGGTCGGTATCGGCGTCGTATTCAAAGCCGGACACCCAGCCATAGGCCGGGGCGTCGGTCGAAGGGTGGCCAATCACAATGGGGGCCGGGGAATTGTCGGGGTCGTAGCCGCTGGCGATGCCAGCCAGATCATCCGCACCGTAGGAAATCTCGTCGCCAGACATTGGCTTGAATGTGCCGGTGCGAAACACCTCAATGCGGAAGCCGGATTTGCTGCCCGGATTTTTACCCGAATTCTTGATCGCCATGTGACAGGTTTCCTCTCGATTTGGAGGGACCATGCCTCATGGCGGATGCGCAAAAAGGCGGACCGATGTCCGCCACGGTGCCGCCACCTTCCCGGATTATGCCGGAGCCGTCATTTTGGGGGATTGGGCCCATTTGGGGCCGGATATGCTTGCCCTGCGGGACGTGAGGGGCGCAATACCCTCTGAGCGCGTTTTTAACGGGGGGTTAACGGGGGGGCTTGGTATTTCCGGGTAGTCCGGCCCCCAAAAAGGTCGGACGGGCGCTCTGCGGGCACCTGAGGCGGAGAAGCCTTGTTCGGGCTTTGGGGGTCATTTCAGTAGCGCAGAAAGTCTTCCGCCATCTCGGCGATAATCGTTTCATCCTGCGGCGACATCCCCAGCACCGGGCGCGGCGGGATCGTGACTTTGCGGTTACGGCCTGCCTTGCCGCCGAAGTGTTGAATGGCAGCATAGACGACAGGCGTGCCAATGGTCACCTGATCGCCCGAGGCCTCATAGCTGAATGATCCGGCCAGCCGCCCGCTTTCGCGCAGAATGGTCAACTCGGCGTTTCCGTGGCGCTTGAGCCGGTTTGCGACCGTTGCCGGTGCGAGAGGCGTCCAAGCGCTGCCGTCCGGCGCGGTCTGCGTATCGAAACGACTCTCAACTGAATTCATCATATGCTCACCCACGTTGACATAGAACGGGTGCAGGTTCTCCAGCTTTGCAATGCGGCTTTCGAGAAAAGCCTCCAGCTCGGCATTTTCGATGTCAATCCTGTAGCTGATACCAGACATGAGCGGTTCCTTTTCCCACTTGCGCGCCCGCTTCGCCACTTGAACGCTTGATTGCAATTTTGGGCTGGACGCCCTATATCTGTGTTGTCGGCAGCTTGCCTGATGCAGATGGGCCCGAACTCCTGGCGACCACAGACCGGTGGGGCATCCCAGCCGGTCTTTTCATTTCTAATCACGCTTATAGATCAGGACACCGGAGCGTCGTTTGTCGATTGCATTCACGCTGGTGGACGTGCTGTTCTTGTTGGTTGGGTTAAAAGCCGTTTGTTCGGCCCAATGTCCTTTGAGCAGTTCAAAAATCGCCAAGAGGCCAGTATTAGGGTCCACCCGGATATATTTTCGGTCAATGACCAACTCCTCCCCACCGCCCTGTTCTTCGGGGATGCGGATACTAGCTACACCCAGCCAGATTTCGTCAGGGTCTTGGATCGCCTCTGCAAGCTGTGCTGTATACACTTCACGGCCCCGTTTGAGGACTTTGTATTCCCCTCTGGCATTTCTGAACAACTTGTCAGAAATGGGAATGCCAACTCCGGTTTTGTCCTTGAACAGAGTAGCCTTTCCCTGTTTGGCCCCGAAGGCTGACAGGAAGGCATCAATGTAATACTCAGGTTCTTTGCCACGGCCTAAAACCTTTGCCTTGAGAGGTTTGCCGTTTGCGATCAGTTCGGCAATCGGTTCGGCGTCATCTACAGAGAAAGCGCTACGCGCAGCAAGGCGCTCTATCTGGCTCGGAACCAGCCCCCGTTCCCACAGAATGCCTTCGATCTGATCCAGATATCCCCCACGCTTTGGATCGTAAATCGTTCTGACCCGCTCTGGGGGCGAAGCGTCGGGTCCAGTCTTACCAAGGCGGTCCAGATCGCGCTCAGAAAGCGTGCGCACACCGCAAGAACACTTCCAGTCATTGGGCGGAAAGTGAGTGTCCCAGAATGGATCGTCATGGCGCAGCACCAGCTTGTCCCAAGCAAGGTGCTGGGCGCGCGGGTTTTTCGGTTTCCGGGTCGTAAGAGGTGCGGACATTGGTTTCAAAGATCACGCGGCTGCGCCAGCCACGCTCACCATTGTAGCTCCAACCGTATTTGGCAACGATCCGGTCAAAGTCTTTTCGGAAATCGTCCAGCGTGCGGCCCTCGCGGATGGCATCGCCAATCGCCTCCTGGAAATCGCGGAGCATGTCCATGTCCTTTGCCCCGGCGATGACAAAGGCGCGGTCGTGATCACCGCGCAAAATATCTGTCCACTCCGAGGTCGGGCGCACAGATTTTTGCAGGAAATACTCGATCTGTTCCTGAAAGGGCTGGCTCCAGACATCGGCATCGGCAAAGCTGGAGGTGCCGGCCACCTCATTCAAAACTGCGTCGCGGCCCGCATAGGCGCTTGCGGTCAGTGCCAAAGCGAGAGGTGTTGCATAATCCTCGGCGCGCCACGTTGTGGCCTCACGCAGGAGCCGCTTGGCAGCATCTTCCAGATCGGACGATGCACCGAGCACCGCTGACACGCGCGAGAGCCTGTTCTGATCCCACGCCTCGCCCATACGCTCAAGCTGGGCGGTGAGCACGTTTTGGATGTCTTCGTCACTCGCGGCTTCAGCACCGGCAAAGCCAGCGGTGTCAGCTGACTTCTGATCGTTCTCGGGCGTCAGGTCTTTTTTTTTATCCGCCTGCCCCTCGGCCTTTGCGCGGGCCGCGAAGGCAAAGCGGGCCTCGACAAGGCGATCCAGCATATCGGCATCCAGATCGCCCGGCGCGACCTCGCGGATATACTCACGCGCGTCATCGTCGTTTTCAAACTGCGCGGCCGCGCGCCGGGGAAGTTGTATCCCACCAGCCACCGGATCAGGGTTTCGCGCAGCGTGTCCGAGAGTAGATCAGCATCGGCATCCACCAGCATCTGGAGCATGTCGGCATGGACCTCACCCGCTGCCCGCGCGCCCTTGTCCTGCACATCGGTGGTGAGCGTCTCACCGTTCACACAGACCGAAATCTGCCGATCCCAGTATTCGCACCATTCCTTATAGGACACAGAGCCGGAGCGTGCAGCTTCCAGCAAATCGACATCCACCCCCAAGGGAGCGACGATGGCCGCTTGCTTGGCCATAGCCCCGAGCGACCGGAGCAGCGCGGCCTCCTCATCGTCAGACAGCCCATAAGGCGTCTTGCCGATCACCGTGGGGGCCGCGAACTTGTCAAGGAAGGTGAGCCAGAAGGCTACACCCTCGCGCTTGAACAGGGTCGGCCAGAACAGCCGGGTGCCAAGGCCGAGACCATATGGGTTGTTGCCCTTCACGCCGTGGCGATGGACGATGAATTTCCGGTCCGGCAGCGCGATACCTTCCATCAGGTTTTCTTTGGTGAGGAGACGGAGGTTCCAGTCCGCATCGAAGGTGAAGCGGCGCTGATCGTGGCTCAGGACGCGCTCCGGCACGATCTGGTTGCCATCGCGCGCCCAGACGATCTCGCTCACGGCAAAGCCTTTCAGCGTGGCGTCGAGCAGCTCCTCGCAAATGCGGTCGAAGGGCAGACCCTTGAGCAGCTCCTCAACGAACTTCGCTGCATCCAAGTCCCGCTGATCGTCACCGCCCGGCACCACATCCCAATCCCGCGCGACAAGCACTTTCTTGCGCTTCTGCAAAACCGCCCAGGCATGGGTGTCCCGTTCGATCTCGTCATAAAGGGCCAGCCCCTTGCCGCGCCCACGCTTGATGATCGTATCGTCGGTGGGTTGCAGCACGTTGGAGAAAAACGGGATGGTGATATCGTTCTTGGTGTTGGCAATCACCATGCGGGCATCTTTGGGCAGGTTCTTCTTGCCCGGTGCCGCATCGTCAGAAATGGCGTTTCCGGCCGAGAATTCCGCCTCGGGCTTGGTGGGATGATCTTGGGTCATGTGAGCCTGTATCCGTCGATAGTGGTGGCCGAACTGCGCGGGCCGGAACCCGACACCTTGCCGGTCTGTCCGCCGCCACGGGCAAAGCGGACGGCATTCTGCCAAAGCATGTCCAGACAGTCGGGGCCGTCATCGTGATCGGCATTCGGCCATTGCTGGAGCTGGTCGATGAGCGTTGTCTGGCCGTTGTTGAGCCGGATGAGGCCCGCCGCAATGGGCGGCTGGAGGCGCTCAATCCGCAAATCCTTGTCCGCATGTGGCGTGATCGGATGGGCGGAGAGCGGAATATGCGCCTTGGCGGCTTCTTTCATCAGCGACGTGCGCAGGAATTCTTGGAACTGGACGGCCTCGACAAACCAGAGATGGCAGCGATATTCGCGCTGGAGGGCAATGGTGTCGCTGATGATGAGATCGGGAAGACGCTTGCGGATCGACGCTTCCAGCACATCCATGACGCCGGTCTCGGGGTCGATCCCGCCCACCAGAATGGCGCTCGGATCGCGGCCCTTGCCCTTCTTGCCAAGGGACGGGTCAATCGCGCCGAAGTGAATAAGCGCCGGGCGGCGCACCACCCAGAAGCTCAGATCGCCAAAGGGGTTGTTTTCGGAAATCGGCTTGTTCTGATACTCGGTCGCAAAGGCGGCATGGCTGGCGGCGCGCTTCTCCATGAGAAAGACGAGAGGCTGCATCGACGGCCAATTGACGATAGCACCCTCATCCATTTCCGGCTTATGCGCTTTATAGAAGGCGCGGGCTGCGTCAGGGCCTTCATTGTGCCAGATTTCCTCGAAAGCGTCCCAGAGGTCCATGCGATCCGGCATTCGCATGATCGCCTGAAACTGCGTCACGGCCCAAGCCGGTGATTTGGATTTGCGCGCCAGCACCGCGTCAAAGTGCAGGATCGTGCCGACATAGACGATGCGCAGGGAGCCATCGGGCGGTCCCACTTCGGATACGGCCTTGTCCACCCAGCTTTCCAGCTTCTTGCGCTGTTCAAGAGAGCGGACATTCTCATCGTTTTCAAGATCGTCCAGGAACACCAAACCGGGACGAAACGGACCATGCCGACGCCCGCGAATCTTCTGGAGCGCGCCCACGCCTTCCACGCGGATGTCGTTTTTGGTGACGATCTCACCTTCGCGCCAAACGCGACCTAAACCGCAGGCATGGGGGAAATCATGGGCAAGGCGCGGGTTGGCAGTCAGCTCAGACTTGATCGCCTCAATCAGGAGTGCGGCCTGCGAATAGACATCGCAAATCTCAAGGATGTAATGTTCCAACCCAAGGCAGATCACATAGAGCGCGCCGCCCAGCGAAAGATGGGTCGATTTGGAAGACCCGCGTGGGGCGACAAAGCAGTCTTTCGCGCCCTTCTTCTTACCATCCTCTTTCCCGTGGATGATCTCTGGGAAGCGCTGGAACACCGCCTCATGGAACAGGCTGGCATCGCCTTTGACGTAGTGAGGCAGATAAGTTTCCACGAAAAAGCGAAAACCACTTTCCGGGTCGCACACCCGCTCCAAACGATTAGCCTTACTGGCTTGGTCACTGGGAAAGGCATCAACGGAAAGCTCAATCCAACGATCCAGCGCCGCAGCATGGGCGGCGATGGCCTTCCTGAACTCGCTGGCGGATAGGTCGGGTTGAAGCTTGGGGCGCTTCATCCATAGGCCTCCACCAAATGCTCCGAAAACGGCTCGGAAATGCGCAGGAGGATATGGGCGTGTTCGGGATAGTTTTCTTTCACGAATTCGATCAGCCGCAGAATGACATCCTGTGCCACACCCAGCTCCGAGATTTTCGGGGCCAGCTTGCCAGCCGAATTGGTCATCTTGGTCATTGCATCGGCAAGCGAGGTCATCATGGATATACGCTTGTCGATGGGCATCTGTTCGGCCCGGTCTTTTCGGGCGTCGACCTTCAATTCCTCAATGGCCGACTGCGCCATGATCATGAATTCTTCGACGACCGTGGTGATCACTGCGTCCAGACCTTCACCGGCAATCATGTGGGCAGCGCGCGCAGTGTCCCAATCATCGCCAATGGCCTTGGCGGCGCGCTTCCAACGCCCCACCGTATTGGCGGAGACGCCAACTGAAAGGCCGATCATCGCCAGCGTTTTCCGCTTGTAGATGTATTCGGAACGCGCTTGCCGTTTTCTATCGCTATCAGCCGCCATCACGCCCCTCCACAAAGCCCAGATGTGCGAAATGAAACGCCAGAATGATAAGGCCGTAGTCTTTGAGCGCCCATAAAGGCATTTCCAGATACCTTGGGTCGCTTCCCGTCAGAGCGAAAACCAAGTTATGGCCGAACTGCCCCAGAAGACCGCAGGCTGCGATTAGAACACCAAGCCGATGCCAGACCGATGCAGCCTGCAAAGCGCGATTTTTCATCGTGGCCATGATCATGATCCCTGCCGCAATTGGGTTCAGGACAAGGATCAACCAGATCGTCAGAAACTCAATCATTGCCGGGCTCCTTGAGGTTTTTGATATCGCGCAGGGTTTCCAGGGGCTTTTGCTGGAACCTCTCTGAAATTCTGAAAAAACCGGCCAGTATATTCATACCCATCAAGCCGGTCAGAAAGGCAACGGCATGCTCCAGCTCATATTCCAATTCGAACCCCCGAACGATCAGAGGGGTAATATAGGCAGCCGATGCAGCGCCCGTTAGCGTGGCCAGAATAGCTCTCAGAGGTGTCAGGTTGCGAATAAAGGACAAGCTAACAATCCCGCCAATCAGGCCTGCAAGCGCACCGCTCAGTTTGATGCCGAAATATGTTTCAACGGGACCGTTCACGACACCTACTCCTGTGTGGCGCTTGCCTGCGGGGCAATGACGCCTTGGATATCTCTATATTGGGCAACAACCCGTCCATGACGGCGTGCACAATCAGCGAGCGCGACGCGGGTGTCCGCAATGACCACAAGGGCGTCCGCGCCATCGGGGACACCGGGGTCGTAGCAGGAGCGTGCAGCTCCCGCCGAAAGCTCGGGGATGATGAGCGTCGTGGCCGTGCCGGGTGGGATTGTAGCCGTAGGCTTATTGCCCAATCCGGCGCAGGCGCTCAGCGTCATCAGCACTGACAGGGCAGTGATGACCGCGCGCGGCGACTTCTTGCCTGAATGCATCGGCTTCCTCTCTTTCTTGTTCCAAAATGGCCGCATCACGCTCGGCCCTCGCGCGGGCCACGTCTCGCGCTTCGTGCGCGGCGATGAGCTGTTCCTGCATGCGAGCAATCGTGGCGTTCTGGGCTGCAATCATCGCTTCCAGATCAGCAGCATGACACGCCTCGCGCGCCCGCTGCCCTCCCTTGGAATAGACAAAACCGCCCGCCGCGATCACCGCGACAACGAGCAGGACCGACACCGTGCCACCACCCATCAACGCGTGCATCACAATGCGCAGATATTTGACCAGCCCCAGCATCAGAGCGTCTTCGCCGAGCGGTGATCGTCGCGGCGGGCGCGACCCGCCTTCATGGCTTGAAGCACCACAAGAACGCCACCCACGACAACCGCAGCGCCAATGATCGGCCCGAGATCGCCCAGCACCCCCTTGAACACGCCAAGGCTTTCGGAAATG
>PDWI01010463.1_pt1 | contig 10392 bp, 11 predicted proteins | sample 1430891 | NCBI WGS metagenome assembly PDWI01 (sample SAMN01162508, study PRJNA174530) | Oral metagenome, whole genome shotgun sequencing project. | biome: Marine environment; feature: Marine mammal; material: Swab sample of the gingival sulcus; isolation source: swab sample of gingival sulcus... | reverse complement strand
GGGCGGGCTTGAAAACCTGCCCGCCGAGACCATCGCCTTTTCGGAAGCGGTGGAGACGGTGCTGGCCTGGGGCGAGGCGGCCTTTGCCGAAAGCGCGCCTGTGGCGCGGCATCCGCAGACCGGGGCGACGGTGGTGAGGCCGGAGATTGCCGCGGTGATCCGCGCGGCCTATGACCCGGTGCTGCCCGACCGGGCGGAGGATCCGAGCCACGCGCTGAGGCTGTTTGCGCGGATCGGGCGGGAATGGCGGGAATGATGCGGGTCTTTGTGGCGCTCGATCTGCCCGAAGGGATGGTCGCGCCGCTTTTGCGGTTGCAGGCGGGGCTGCCGCTGGGCCGCGCGGTGCCGGAAGAGAACCTGCATCTGACGCTCGCTTTCCTGGGCGAGGTGGCGGAGGGCACGGCGGAGGCCGTGGCCGAGGGGCTGGAGGCCGCCCGGCTGCCGGCGGTGGCGCTCGCGCTCACGGGGCTTGAGCTTTTCGGCGGGCACAGGTCGAGCGGGCATGGGCCGAACCTGCTCGCGGTCGGGGCCGGGGGTGCTGGGCTTGAGGCGCTCCACGCCAAGGTGATGCGCGCCGCGCGCGAGGCCGGGGCCGTGCTGCCGCGCCGCCGCTTCCGGCCGCATGTGACCATCGCACGCCTGCCGCGCGCGCTGGGGCCGAAGGAGGTGGGGCGGTTGCAGGCGTTCGTGACCCTCAACGGCCGTTTCGCCCTGCCGCCGGAGCCTGCGCCAACCGTCACCCTCTACCGCTCCCACCTTTCTCATGAGGGCGCGCAATACGAGGCTCTGGCGTCTTTCGCGCTGAGCGGCTAGGGCTCTGCCATGACCGACACCCTCTCCTTGCGCGTCTATTACGAAGACACCGACCTTGCGGGCATCGTCTATTATGCCAATTACCTGAAGTTCATCGAGCGCGGGCGGACGGAATATGTCCGCGCGCGGGGGATCGACCAGGCGGCGCTGATGCGCGAGGCGGGGCTTGTGTTTGCGGTGCGGCGGGTGGAGGCGGATTATCTGGCACCCGCGCGCTTCGGCGACGATCTCGAGGTCGAAACCGGGGTCGAGGCGGTGAAGGGCGCGAGTCTGGTGATGCTTCAGCGGGTCTGCCGCGCGGGCGAGGTGCTGTTTTCCGCCCGGGTGGTGCTGGTGGCGATCGGGCCCGGGGGCGGGGCGGTGCGGCTTCCGGCGGATATTCGCCGCAGGCTTGGCTGACCGCGCGGCGAATGCGGCGCCGATACCGGCTTTGTTGAAACGGGTTGCGAAATCGGCTAGCCTGTGCGGAAAGTGGCCCTCCGGCCAACGAGGGGGCTTTGCGGATCGGGCAGACAATCAGGCAATACAATCAGACAATACCGGGCACAGGCAGATGGAAACCGAAGCACTTGCAGCCGCGCAGACGATCGACTTTTCGGTCTGGGCGCTCTTCTTTCGCGCGACGCTGGTCGTCAAGCTGGTCATCGTGCTGCTTCTGGCGGCGTCGGTCCAGTCCTGGGCGATCATCGTCACCAAGTTCATCCAGTACCGCCGGGCGCGGGCCGAGGCGGCGGTGTTCGACCGCTCCTTCTGGTCGGGCGACCCGCTCGATGAACTGTTCGACGAGGTCGGGCCGGCACCCACGGGATCTTCGGAAAAGGTCTTTGCCGCCGGAATGCTGGAATGGCGCCGCTCGCACCGCCCCGACGGCGGGCTGATCGCCGGGGCGCAGGCGCGGATCGACCGCTCGATGGATGTGGCCATCGCCAAGGAGGCGGAGAAGCTCAACCGGGGCCTGCCGTTTCTGGCCATCGTGGCCTCTTCGGCGCCGTTCGTGGGGCTGTTCGGCACCGTCTGGGGCATCATGCACAGTTTCATCGAGATCGCCCAGCATGAGAACACCAACCTGGCCGTGGTGGCGCCCGGCATTGCCGAGGCGCTGTTTGCCACCGGGCTCGGGCTGCTGGCGGCGATCCCGGCGGTGATCTTCTACAACAAGCTCACCGCCGATTCGGACGGCATCGCCGCCGGCTGGGAGGCCTTTGCCGACGAATTCGCCACCATCCTCAGCCGCCAGCTGGACAGCTGAGATGGGCGCGAACGTTTCCGCCCAGACGCGCCGCGCCCGCCGCGGGCGCCGCCGCGGCAAGCACCGCGCGATGATGGCCGAGATCAACATCACCCCGATGGTCGATGTCATGCTGGTGCTGCTGATCATCTTCATGGTGGCGGCGCCGCTGATGACCGTGGGCGTGCCGGTGGAACTGCCCAAGACCGCCGCCACCCCGCTGCCGGCGGTGGAGGAGGAGCCGCTGAGCGTGACCATCGCCGCCGACGGGGCGATTTCGCTGATGGAAACGCCCATCGGCCGCGACGAGTTGATCGGCAAGCTGCGCGCCATCGCCGCCGAACGCAATGACGACAAGGTGTTCCTGCGCGCCGACGGCCAGGTGCCCTACGAGGCGGTCGCCCAGGTGATGGGGGCGCTCAATGCCGGCGGGTTCTCGAATATCGGCCTGGTGACCGACACCGGCGGGCCGAAGATGGACGGGCCATAGGCCCCGGGGTTCGTTCGATGCGCACGGGCTACATCATTTCAGGGATCGGGCACGGGGTTCTCATCCTGTGGCTGCTGGTCGGCGGGCTGTTTGCCTGGCGAAGCGATGAGCCGGCGCTGCGGGTGGCGGAAGTGTCGCTGGTTTCGGGAGACGAGTTCGCGGCGCTGGTCAAGGGGGCGGAGCGCGCTGACGTGCCCGCGCCGCCGGTGCGCCCGGTGCCGCGCCCCGTGCCTCCCCCGGTGCCGCCCGCACCGGAGCCTGAACCAGAGCCGGAACCAGAGCCGGAGCCCGCCCCCGCGCCTGAACCGGAGCCGGAGCCGGAGCCTGAACCGGAGCCTGAACCGGAGCCTGTCCCCGTGCCTGAACCGGAGCCGGCCCCTGAACCCGCGCCGGACCCTGTCCCGGACCCGGACCCGGTTCCCACCCCTGCGCCGGAGCCTGTGCCCGCACCGGCCCCTGAACCCGCGCCCACACCGCCTCCGCCGCCGCCGCCCGCGCCGGAACCGGAGCCGGAGCCGGAGCCGGAGCTTGCACCCATCCGCAGTCCGCGGCCGAAGCCCAGGCCCGCCCGGCCCGAGCCCGCCCCCGCGCCGGAAACCACGATCGACGCGGAGCCGGAGCCGCGCCGCGATACGGCGATCGAAGATGCCCTGAGCGAGGCTCTGAGCGGGGCCGGGGACGAGACCGGTACGCCGGGCGCGCCGGGGGGCGTTGCCGGTCCGGTGCTCAGCCGCGGCGAACGCGACGGGCTGCGCATCGCCGTGCAGCAATGCTGGAACGTCGGCTCGCTCTCGACCGATGCGCTCGCCACCACCGTGGTGCTGCTGGTGCGCATGGCCCGCGACGGCAGGCCGGAAACCGTCGAGATGGTCAGCTCCAACGGCGCCACCCCCGCCGCCACCCGAAGCGCCTACGAGGCCGCGCGCCGCGCGGTGATCCGCTGCGGTGCCCGCGGCCTTCCCCTGCCCGCGGAGAAATATGACCAGTGGCGCGAGATCGAGATGACCTTCGACCCTTCCAGGATGAGTATCCGCTGATGGCGCATCCGAAATCCCCGTCCGGTGCCGCTTTCGCCCGGCAGTTCCCCGCCAATCCCCGCCCATTGCTGTGGTACACAGAGAAAAACCAGATTACGCCTGAGACCGAGAGGACCAGATGACCGCATTCCGTTTCCTGACCCTGACGCTCGCCCTTCTGCTGGGGCTCGTCCATTTCACCGCCCCGGCCCGTGCCGAACCCCTGCGGATCGTGCTTGAAGAGGGCGTGACCGAACCCTTGCCCTTCGCGATCCCGGCCTTCACCAGCGACGGCGAGGCCCGGCAATACGCCGCCGAGATCACTCGGGTGATCGCGGCCGACCTCGCCGGCACCGGGCTGTTCCGCGAAATCCCGGAGGCGGCCTATATCTCGGCGGCGCCGCGTTTCGACGCGCCGGTGGCCTATGCCGACTGGAAGGCGATCAACGCCCAGGCGCTGGTGACCGGGGCGGTCGTGGTCTCGGGCAGCCAGCTTACGGTGAAGTTCCGGCTGTTCGACGTGTTCTCCGATACCGCGCTCGGCGACGGGCTCCAGTTTACCGGCACCACCGCGGGCTGGCGGCGGATGGCGCACAAGGTGGCGGATGTGGTCTACAGCCGGATCACCGGCGAAGGCGGCTATTTCGACAGCCGGGTGGTGTTCGTCAACGAACAGGGTCCGAAAGACGCCCGCATCAAGCGGCTGGCGATCATGGATTATGACGGGGCGAATGTGCAGGATCTCAGCGACGGCGCGGCGCTGGTGCTCAAGCCCCGGTTCTCGCCCACCGGCGACCGGGTGCTTTACACCTCCTATGAAACCGGCGCGCCGCAGGTCTTCCTGCTGGAACTCGCCACCATGCACAAGGTGCCGCTGGGCGGGCTGGGCGGCGACATGACCAGCTTTGCCGCGCGCTTCGCCCCCGACGGCCAGTCGGTGGTGTTCTCGCTCGAACAGGGGGGCAATACCGACATTTATGCAATGGCCCTGCCGGGCGGGGCGCTGCGGCGCCTGACCGATGCGCCCTCGATCGAAACCACGCCCTCCTTCAGCCCCGATGGCACGCAGGTCGTCTTCGAGAGCGACCGCTCCGGCATTCCGCAGATCTACGTGATGCCCGCCCAGGGCGGCGAAGCGCGGCGGATCAGCTTTGGCGAGGGGCGCTACGGCACCCCGGTCTGGAGCCCGCGGGGCGACTACATCGCCTTCACCAAGCAGAATGCGGGCCGGTTCCACATCGGGGTGATGCGCACCGACGGCTCCGGGGAGCGGCTGCTTACGGCTTCCTTCCTCGATGAAGGCCCGAGCTGGTCGCCGAACGGGCGGGTGATCATGTTCACCCGCGAAACCCAGGGGGCGGGCGGCGCGGCGTCGCTGTTCTCGGTCGACATCTCGGGGCGCAACCTCACCCGGGTGAGCACCCCGGGCGCCGCCTCCGACCCGGCCTGGGGGCCGCTTCTCGACTGAGATGCCCCGCCGGGGTCAAGGGCGATTCCCAAGCGCGTCCGGGTCTGATAGACTTGGCGCCGAGACGACGAAATGAGCAGAAACAAAGGCACAGGATGGCCCAGATGAAACATCTCGCAACCGCCGCGCTCCTGATCGGGGCGCTCGCGCTGACCGCGTGTGACAAAGGCAGCCGCTTCGGCGAGGACGGGGCGGGGGACGCGGTCGGTGGCGCGGCCGGCGCGTCGGGTACGGTCTCCGACCCGGCGAGCCCGGCCTATTTCAGCCAGGTGGTCGGCGACCGGGTGCTGTTCGAGGTCGATCAGTCGACCCTCACCGCCACCGCCCAGGATGTGCTGACCCAGCAGGCCCGGTGGTTCGGCGACAACCCCGAATATACCGCGATCATCGAGGGCCATGCCGATGAGCAGGGCACCCGCGAATACAACCTCGCGCTGTCGGCCCGGCGCGCCTCCGCGGTGCAGGCGTTCCTGATCGACAGGGGCGTGGCGCCGTCGCGGCTGAAGACCATTCCCTATGGCAAGGAACGCCCGCTCCGGCTTTGTTCGGAAGAAAGCTGCTACAGCCAGAACCGCCGCGCGGTGACCGTGCTGAGCACCGGCGGGATCAGGTAGACAGACCGGGGGACGGTGACATGGGCTGGAAGACACTCGCCTTTTCGGCAGCGCTGGCGGCGGCTCTGCCGCTCGCCTCAACCGCGCAGGACGGCGCCCCGAACCGCGCCCCGAACCGCGCCCAGACGCTTGCGGACATACGCCAGGAACTCACCGTCCTCTATGTCGAGCTGCAACGGCTCGGTACCGAACTCAACACCACCGGGGCGGTGCAGCTGCCCGCCGGCGGCGGTGGCACGCTCGACCGGGTCAACGCGCTGGAGGCCGAAATCGGCCGCCTCACCGGCCAGATCGAACAGATCGAACACCGGATCTCGGCCTTGGTGCGCGATGGCACCAACCGGGTGGGCGATCTCGAATTCCGGCTTTGCGAACTGGAGACGGATTGCGATGTGGCGAGCCTTGGCGACACCCCGACGCTTGGCGGCGGCGCGTTGCCGGAGGTGCCCGCCGCGCCCCTGCCCACGACCATGCCGCTCGATCCGGGCGCGGGCAGCATCGGCGGTGGCGGTGGCGGCGAGCTTGCGGTGGCCGAGCAGGCGGATTTCGACCGCGCCAGAGAAGCTTTCGATGCGGGCGACATGGCCGGGGCCGCCGAAGGGTTTTCGCGGTTTGCCGAAAGCTATCCCGGCGGGCCGCTGACCGCCGATGCCAGCTTTTTCGCGGGCGAGGCGCTCACCCGGCAGGGCCGTATCGCCGATGCGGCGCGGGCCTATCTTGCGGCCTACAGCGCGGTGCCGCCGGGGCAATACACCACCCAAGCGCTGCTCAAGCTCGGCGCGGCGCTGGGGGAGCTTGGCCATGTCACCGAGGCCTGCGTGATGTTCGACGAGCTTCTGGCGACCTTCCCGATGTCGGATGAGGTGGGCGATGCCGAAGCGGCACGGGCGGCTCTGGCCTGTCCGTGACCGTGACCGGGCTGTGCGCCCGGCTGTGCGAGGCGCTGGCGCAGAGCGGGGTGACCCGGCTTGGGGTTGCCGTGTCCGGCGGCGGCGATTCGATGGCGCTGTTGCATCTGCTGGCCGATTGTGCCCGGGCGCAAGGGCTGACGCTCGAAGCGGCGACGGTCAATCACCGGTTGCGGGCGGGTGCGGACCGTGAGGCGAAGCACGTCAAGAACGCTTGCGAAGCCCTTGATATACAACACGAAGTCCTATCGTGGGAAGGCTGGGACGGGCGCGGGAATCTGCAAGCCGCGGCACGGCGGGCGCGCTACCGGCTGCTTGGCGGCTGGGCCGGGCGGCGCGGCCTCGACCGGGTGGCGCTTGGCCATACGATGGACGATCAGGCCGAAACCGTGCTGATGCGGCTGGCGCGCGCGGCCGGGGTCGACGGGCTTTCGGCGATGGCCGGGCAGGTGCGGCGCGACGGCGCGCTGTTCTGGCGGCCGCTGCTCGGGGCGACCCGGGCCGAGCTTCGGGCCGAGCTTGAACGGCGGGGCGTGGCCTGGTGCGAGGATCCGACCAATGAAGATGCGCGCTTCGACCGGGTGAAGGCCCGCAGGGCGCTCGACGCGCTTGCCCCGCTCGGCATCGGCGCACAGCAGCTCGCCGCCGTTGCCGCCAACCTAGCCGCCGCGCGTGAGGCGCTCGAACGAGCCGCCCGCGAGACCGCGACGCAGATCGCCCGCGAAGACCGGGGCGACATCGTGTTTGACGAAGCCGGGCTCATGGCCGCCCCCGACGAACTGCGCCGCCGGCTCGTGGGCGCGGCGCTGGTCTGGGTGTCGGGGGCCGGGTACAAGCCGCGCCGCGCGGCGCTCGCGGCCTTTTACCCGCAGGGGGGCGGCCGGCGCAGCCTGCACGGCTGTCTCGTGATCCGTGACCGGAAATCCCTGCGCATCGTTCGCGAATACAACGCGGTGAAACGGCTCCGCGCGCCTCTCGGCGGGCTTTGGGACGGCCGCTGGCGCGTAACCGGACCGGCCAGCGCCCATACCAGCGGGCCAGCAACCGGGCCCGGCAACGCGCCAGCCAGCGGGCCAGCGATCGGGCCAGCCAGCGTCCGCAGCAGCGGGCCGGCAACCGCCCCCGGCAACGGGCCGCCGCTGCAAGAGGCCGAAATCCGCGCCCTTGGCGAGGGCATCCGCCATTGCCCCGGCTGGCGCGCCACCGGGCTGCCGCGCGCCTCCCTCATGGCCGGCCCCGCCGTCTGGCGCGGGGAGACGCTCCTTGCCGCGCCGCTTGCCGGGTTTTCGGCCGGATATTCGGCCGAACTTCTCCCTCCGCAAGGTGATTTTGCCGCGAGCCTTCAAACGCATTGAACCTTGGGCCGCGATCCCTATTTTAAGGGCAACCGCGCCCGGGGGGTGCCAGGAGATTTCTGAGGAGACCGAAACTTTGGGCAACGCGAGAAACTTCGTTTTCTGGATCGTGCTGTTTGTGCTCATCCTGACCTTGTTCCACCTGTTCTCGAACAACCAGGCGGGGATTGCGTCGCAGGGGGTGAACTATTCGGACTTCGTTGCCGCGGTGGATGGCGGCGAGGTCAAACAGGCGCTGATCGACGGTGAAAACCTGCGCTACACCGGAAAGGACGGCAAGACCTACACCACGGTGGTGCCGGGCGATGCCAAGATCACCGAACTGTTGATCGACAAGGGCGTGGTGGTGAAGGCGGAGCGGCAGGAGCCATCGGCCTTCGGCGCGATCATGACCATGCTGCTGCCGGTGGTGGTGCTGGTGGGGCTGTGGTTCTTCATGATGAACCGGATGCAGGGCGGCGGGCGCGGCGGAGCCATGGGCTTCGGCAAGTCGCGCGCCAAGCTGCTCACCGAACGCGAGGGCAGGGTGACCTTCGACGACGTGGCCGGGATCGACGAGGCCAAGGAAGAGCTGGAAGAGATCGTCGAGTTTCTGCGCAACCCGCAGAAGTTTTCCCGCCTCGGCGGCAAGATCCCCAAGGGCGCGCTGCTGGTGGGCCCGCCGGGCACCGGCAAGACGCTGCTGGCGCGTGCCATTGCAGGCGAGGCGGGGGTGCCGTTCTTCACCATCTCGGGTTCGGATTTCGTCGAGATGTTCGTGGGCGTCGGCGCCAGCCGGGTGCGCGACATGTTCGAACAGGCCAAGAAAAACGCGCCCTGCATCGTGTTCATCGACGAGATCGACGCGGTCGGGCGCCACCGTGGTGCGGGCTATGGCGGCGGCAACGACGAGCGCGAACAGACGCTCAACCAGCTGCTGGTCGAGATGGACGGGTTCGAGTCGAACGAAGGCGTGATCATCATCGCCGCCACCAACCGCAAGGACGTGCTCGACCCGGCGCTGTTGCGCCCCGGCCGGTTCGACCGCCAGGTGACGGTCTCCAACCCCGACATCAAGGGCCGCGAAAAGATCCTTGGCGTTCATGCCCGCAAGATCCCGCTCGGCCCGGATGTGGACCTGCGGGTGGTGGCGCGCGGCACGCCGGGCTTTTCCGGTGCCGACCTCGCCAATCTGGTGAACGAAGCCGCGCTGATGGCCGCCCGCGTCGGGCGCCGGTTCGTCACGGCGGAGGATTTCGACGCCGCCCGCGACAAGGTGATGATGGGCCCCGAACGCCGCTCCATGGTGATGTCGGACGAGGAAAAGGAAATGACCGCCTATCACGAGGCGGGCCATGCGCTGCTGGCGCTGAAACTGCCCAAGCACGACCCGATCCACAAGGCGACCATCATCCCGCGGGGCCAGGCGCTCGGCATGGTCCAGCCCTTGCCGGAAAACGACCGGCTGAGCTGGCACAAGGACGAGATGGAACAGAAGATCGCCATGGCCATGGCCGGAAAGGCGGCCGAGATCTTCAAATATGGCGAAGACCAGGTGTCGGGTGGTGCCGCCAACGACATCATGCAGGCGAGCCAGATGGCGCGCGCCATGGTGATGCGGCTCGGCATGTCGCCGAAGGTTGGCAATATCGACTATTCCGAGGCGGCGGAGGGCTATTCGGGCAATACCGGGGGGTTCTCGGTCTCGGCCAAGACGAAAGAGACCATCGAGGACGAGGTGAAACGGATCATCGACGAGGGCTATGACCTCGCTTATGAGACGATTTCCGGCAATGCCGAGGAGTTCGACCGGATCGCCCAGGGGCTGCTGGAATACGAAACCCTGTCGGGTGAAGAACTCAAGCGGGTGATGGCGGGCGAGCCGCCGCATGTGGACCCCGACGACGATGACGGCACCCCCGGGGCGGAAGAGGAACCCTCGGTGCTGGCGATCCCGAAGACCAAACCGCGCCGCAAGCCCACGGGCGAGGGCGGGATGGAGCCGGAACCCACGGCCTGAGCCGGGGCGGGCCGGGGTGAGCCGGGGCGGTTCACGCGCGCGCTTCGGAAAGGCCCGCGCGTCGGCGGAGCCGGGATGCGGTTGGCCGCCATGCCGCCCGGGGCCGGCGCGTCGGATCCTCTGGCCCCGGTCTTTGGCCCGGCGCCGGTCAGACGCCGCGAAACGTCGGATTCCGCTACGGTCCTGCCGCGACACCCTCTGTAAACTGAAACAATTCCGCCAAGACGAGGGAGACTGCCCGTGACCGTCAAATCCGACATCGAAATCGCCCGCGAGGCCCGGAAAAAGCCGATCCAGGAGATCGGGGCCAGCCTCGGCATTCCGCCGGAAGCGCTGCTGCCCTATGGCCATGACAAGGCCAAGGTGAGCCAGAGCTTCATCAATTCGCTGGAAAGCCGCGAAGACGGCAAGCTGATCCTCGTGACCGCGATCAACCCGACGCCGGCGGGCGAAGGCAAGACCACCACCACCGTGGGGCTGGGCGACGGGCTCAACGCCATC
>PDWI01010462.1_pt1 | contig 10392 bp, 7 predicted proteins | sample 1430891 | NCBI WGS metagenome assembly PDWI01 (sample SAMN01162508, study PRJNA174530) | Oral metagenome, whole genome shotgun sequencing project. | biome: Marine environment; feature: Marine mammal; material: Swab sample of the gingival sulcus; isolation source: swab sample of gingival sulcus... | reverse complement strand
TACCGCCTTTTCCTGAACCTACTGAAATAGTTATTGCCATGTTTTTTCTTCGTTTTATCGCGGTGGCACCTGGTTTTGTTTTCTCTTGGAGCGCATCTGATAAATACGTTGCGCATGATCCAGGATTTTTTGTAAAGAAACGGTTTTATTTACAGGGCCGCTCCAAAGAATCCAGCCTTCCTGAGATTTGAGGGTTAGCCGGTTGTTTTCACATACAAAGACAGCCTTTGATACGGCGTCATTTTCTGTAAACATTACGGTATCTGGCTGGCTGGTCTTTTTTTCACACGAACGGCAAAGTTGCTCGTCGTTGGTCTCAAAAAGGTGCAATGCGCCACCGCATTTTTTACAAAAGAGCATAGAGCGATCCGGTTCTCAGCATTTTGCGAAAGCTACTAGTTTTTCTAAAAAAATTAAAAAATATCTGGGCAATTCAACATTTTTTGTCGAGAATGAATTCTCCTGGCCCAGACCATTGCCATGCTTTCCTTGGTGTCTGTGCTGTATCGGCGTCAGCACTCTAAAACTTGAGAAGAACTTACATGGCAAAATTATCAAGGAGCTTGTTTGTTTTTTCCAGGCAGTTTTGAAGAATCCGGGCATGAAATATCTTGTGAGCTTTCTGACGATGTTGTATCTGAGATAACGGGTGTTTTGAGATGGTGCTGGAAGTGACCATAAGAGACATCTCAGCGTATTTTTAAAAAGAGAGTTTTTTCAAAAGAGCCTTATATCATGACATATACATATCGAATGAATCGCTTGCACGAAGAGCTGGCCACCTCTGGATTTGGGGCAATGGTTTTCAATGCCGGACCAACTCTTGGCTATCTCACCGGATTGGATTTTCATCTTATGGAGCGGCCGGTCGTTTTGCTGGTTTCTTGTGGCAAACGTCCCGTTCTCATCCTGCCCGAGTTGGAGATAAAAAAACTTGAGGGAAGAAATCAGGACTTTCAGGTCTTTGCCTATGGTGAAAATCCAGAACAATGGCCGAATGTATTTCGTGATGCACTACATGGCCTTGCCCTTGCCGAACAAAAGATTGCTATGGAACCCGGCCAAATGCGGATGCTGGAATATCAGTATCTTCAGGCAGCGATCCCTGGTCTCGAACTTGTTGATGGCAGTGCCAGTGTTGCCAGGCTACGGGCTCGTAAAGATGCAGTCGAAATTGCCGCAATGCGCAAGGCGGTGCAGATTGCGGAACAGGCCCTGGAAGCAACCCTGCCGATGATCAAGGCAGGGATCACCGAGCAAGCCATTGCCGCAGAGCTGGTGGTACAATTACTACGCCAGGGCTCCCAGAGTTCTTTACCGTTTGCTCCGATTGTGGCTGCCGGGGAAAATAGTGCCAATCCCCATGCCCGGCCAACGGAGAGGAATCTTGCAGACGGAGATCTTCTTGTTATTGATTGGGGTGCCCGATACAAGGGATATTGTTCTGATTTGACGCGAACCTTTGCCATTGGCCGCCCGGATCAAGAGAGTCTGCGCATCCATCAACTGGTTCTCGAGGCAAACCGGGCAGGACGTACTGCGGGAGCAGAGGGTGTCTGCTGCGCCGATGTAGATCGGGCTGCCCGAGAAGTGATTACAACTGGTGGCTATGGAGCGCAATTCATACACCGTACCGGCCATGGTATTGGTCTTGACTGCCATGAACATCCATACGTCCGTGGAGACAACCCACAGCTTCTTGAAATTGGCACCACCTATACCGTAGAACCAGGTATCTACCTGACCGGGCACAACGGAGTACGTATTGAGGATGATGTACTTATTACCGAAAATGGTGCGGAATCTCTGTCTACGATGAGCCGGGAATTACGGTTTTTATAAAAGCAGAAGTTTGTGCTTCACCGCTGGCAGACTATCATCTTTAAGAATGATGTTTCGCCAGCTACTCACAAACACTTCCTGTTTGAACCACGAATAAACACGAATGAACGAACACAAATAAATCATAATTCTTCAGCGTATTGAGCACTTCCATAGCACAGCCCACAAGCTAAGACATGTCCTTTTTTAATAATAATTCGTGTTTATTCGTGTCCATTCGTGGTTCCTGTTTCCGACATCAACAGCCTTGCAGACACTTTCACGTACCACACTATATTTCCATGTTTACAACCAATCAAGAAAACTTTCAAAACCGCAGAATTGGGCATCCAATGGTTCCTGGCCATTGGACAAACGCGTTATCTGATCATGTGTTAAGCGAAAGAAATAAACATTTCCGTTTGTTTTTATTTCACTTCCTACTTTTGACACTGTGTTAACGCAAACCATGTAATAATCAATGCCAAGATCTATAGTGGCATCGACTATTTTATGCAGTGCATGGGCTCCATTAGGTCCTTGCCAAGAAGGCCTTCTATTCATCTTGGAAACAAGTTGACCCGCTCTTTGTTTGTTGTAAAAGTTCATCCAAAATGTTGTTAACTCAAAACCTTTGAAACTTCTCTCATCTAACCACACATAATCAAGGTCGACTGTGGAATAAGGAGAGTTTATTATATAGTCGTAGCTACAGGAATACCTCTCAGCGATGAAATCTGATAAATATGATGAATGAGGACTGATTACTCGAGGAACGACAGTATAATCAATCAAATGTGACGGGATGCCAGATTGGCTGTCAGGCCTAATATCGCTATACAGGTTTGTCTTATTCCTGGAATTTATTTCATAGAGGTAAGCGATCGTTTTATCACCCTTGCTTAAAATAATTGGCCAGGAAATCTGCCTACACCCGTATTTCCGAATCAGCTCCCTTACAATAGGTTCTTCGGATTTTCCTGTTGCTATTGCATATGCAGGGATTACTTGAGCAGCCATAAAAAAGCTCCTTTAAATATCTTCCATTCTTGTCTTTGCGTAATCGTACCACATCAGAAGTTTTTGATCTTCTTCAAGAATATTGTTGGGTATTTTGTCTGCAACAGTAATAATGACGCTGTAATCACGCTCCTGCCATGCTTTCTTAAACCCGGTACGAACTGCCTCAAGTCGAAATATCCTGAGTTTCTTTTTAGCCTGTTTATATTCTTCAAACTCTTTGAGAAGGGCTTTTTCGCGCAGTTTTTCGAGGTCACCCGCTTTGTTTGGATCAGGCACGTACCAGCGCCCTTTGGCTTTGGCAACCAATGCTTGGTCATCTTTAGCGAGATTACGCATATCTTTCCAGTTCGAGGAAAGGTAACTATGGATCTGATCTGGAACCGGCCCGTTACCGTCATATGAGAGGAAATTTTGTTCCAGCAAGATGGAGAGTTCCAAGCCGACCTCGTTTTTACTCCAGCCACCAATCTCCTTCATGAACAGCGGATTGATATTCTGAAAACTTTGCGGCTTATCACGCAACAGGTTGCGCAGCCATTCGATGGCCGAGGCTTCATCGGAAATAAACAACGACCGTTGCAGTGGTCTGCCGCCGCCAATCATCTTTTTGCGATCGTATTCCGCCACCTGTTCAGGAAGAAAATACATACCATCACGCTCAAGGAAACGCTGAGACAATCCAAGTTGGAACTCCTGGCTGTCAATTGGCAGGTTATATCCCTTCCGAACATAGTATGCGATCACTTGATCGTATATTATTCGAGGATCTCTTTCAGGGATTGCGATCAGGTCATGGCCCTGTTTCTTTATAATCGGAAGATACTTTAAATGAGTTCTTACAAAGTCCCAGACACCATCTTCTGATTGCGCCTCCAATTCAAATCGGTCTTCAAAACCATCACTTGGCTTATATGCAGAGATGACAAGATCCTGCTTCACTGCAGTCGGAGTTGTAACAGCTTTAAAACTACCTTGCTTTTTGTCCAAAGCCGACACATTAGCAATAATAAAACCGGCCTCTGTTAATGCTGTTTGAATACTATTCCATACAGCTGCTTTTGTATTGGAGAATTCAAGAGTCATCCAGTGCCCAGGCTTGGTTACTTCATACGCCTTTTTGAAGCACTCAACCATCAATTGGCGATATTCACCAATCCCTTTTCCTTGCGATGAATTTTCGATTGCTTCTTTTAAATTGTTAGTACGAACTTTCAACCAATATTCCCAAAGCGAGCTCAATTCCGAATAATTGAGATTTGCACCAAAAGGAGGATCAATAAACACATAATCTGCCTTAACCCCTTGAAGGTCTGCAGTCGACATCGTGCTTACCAACGAAAATGAGGGTAACTTCTTAAAAGCATCTACGATTTTTTTTATCTTGTTATAAAATGCAGTAAATACATTGGCCTCTGATATTTGCGACCCGACATACATAGTTCCGCTTAATGGATTATACGGAAATGAGACCCCTGGCCTATACCTGTTCAATTTGCTCACATTGATAAGTTGCGAATTAAACATTAACAGTGCCTGGTGGTTTTTTTGACACCTTTCCCGTATTGCAGAAAGAATTATCAAATTGCGCTTTGAATAAAAATGGTGCACATGAGTCAGGCCGATAGAGTCATTGCGACGAGTTTCCTTTCCCTCCATCATTCGTTCGCAAGGAATCCATGTATTGATCTTCAAATTATCAATTTTAGAAATTAATTCCAGGTCATGTTGATCTATTTGCTTTTGTAACTTTCTCCTGTTTCCGGGTAAGCTGTAATTTATCAGTACAGGCTGTTGCTTTGCCTGCTTAACAGGATGGCCTAAAACTTGATCAAATAATGTAACATAGGCCCTTTCAATCTTTCTTTTTGTCAGGGTGGCCTTACAGTTTTGGCATTGAAATTCTTTGAGAACCTTGTTTGATTCTTTACATACCGCAACATCGTAAAAAACAACTTCTGAACCACACTCAGAGCACAAGAATACATCTGAAAAAACTGTATAATTTATCTTTCCTTTTGTCTTTCCATCTATGTGAATTGTCTCATACATCCAACCAAATTCATTTTCGACTTCAGCGAGAATCTTTTTTGCGTCTTTTTCAAAAGCCTTGACATCAACTGGCGTATTATAATTGTAGGCAATAAACGTCGCGGCCGGTGACAGATCATTCAGTATGGCTCTACGAACTCCCAATTTTGAAAAACGCTTCCAAATTACTTTGCCTTCTTCATTTTGTTCCGCTTGAAAAATTGTTCCATCGTCATCTACTTTGTAACCAAGAGACTGGACTTCATTTTTATCACCACACATCTGGGCAGCGACACCTGTCATACCGGTTCCACAGAAACCATCAAACACAATATCTCCCGGCTCAGTATAATGAAGAATGTAGCGCATGATCGCCTTATGCGGCACCTTGGTATGATAGGCGTGCGCATTATAAATCGGGTCATTTTTCCCTTCACTGACATCCGCTGCAAAAGGCTCCCGGAGGTAATGATAATCCGCAGGTTTTTCCGGCTTCTGACTTTCCCATTCATCAATAAACTGACCAATCCATGGATTCGGACAGGCGGTATAATATGGGGGATCGCTCAATTTGAGAATATCTTCATCTTCACCAATTGGAAAACCTTCAATTTTATGAAATTCGGGGTCGTACAGTTTTTTACGCAACTCCTCAGTAAAGTGACCACGCCGGGCATCGTCGTTTTCAAACGTCTGTCCTAAACAGGTCACGGGGCCAGATATTTTTTCCTCTGCCTTCAACAATGAATATGGACAATTTTTATTTTTCATATATTCATTTATATTTTTTGCGCAATTTGCACTGCAAGATTTTTAAAATCTTTGCCGTCTACGGTTTACAACCGTTCGCCGGTATCAACCAGCCATTTTATATGCTCCGAAGTCCAAGGCATTCTCTTTTCATTCCTTTTATAAATCCTTCAATTTCAAAAGCTCATCATCCAGCCCGTAGCGGACAACATCGATGGTATTACTCTGCTGTGAAATGTAGCCACCTGTCAAAACAGGCAATTGAAACGGGAAGAATGCCGGGTTGTTTTTCAATAATCCAAGAGCGGCTTTCCCTTCCCTATCAGCATACAGAGCGGCTTCGTATAATAGTATTGTAAGGTTCGGCTCACTGATTCCCATTGGTCTGCTTTGTTCATAGCATCCCTTGACTCTGGAATCCTCTAATACGCCCCATGCAACAAAAGATCGAATTGCGTATCGGGCATTCCTGGCCACTGTTTCCCTGTCGCCGTACTGATCTTTGAGCCGAGAAAAAACTTGTGCCTGCGTGATCTGATCCTGCAAGTTGAAAAGCCTCCCTGCCTGTTTTGCGACATTGAACCAAAAAGGATATGATGCAGAGATCACAGCCCAGTGGTATGGAAGCCAGTTTCCGGGGTCTTCATGGCGGATGAGTTCAAAAGCATGATCCCTGAAGGGAATTAACTCTTTGTCCGGTGCAAACCATGATGCGAGAATACTGATGGCCATACCATAGGTTTTTTTGCCTCGTTCACCAGTACCGCCGCTTTGTTTCTGAGTTGCTAAAAACTCGTCTAATTCAGCTCGAATCTCTTTTTCTTTGAGGCCGGCTAACATCATTTTAACGACATGGTCCATCCAGTGTTTTTGAATGGTTTGCTTGATGCCCAGTTTATCGTGTCGCTTACTCATTACCTAAGTCCTCCTTTCTACTTTGATCAGAGGCACAATAACTTCTTCAATAGCAATACCTCCATGGCCGACAATTGAGTCACCCTCTTTAACAAATGCATCATTCCCGGTAGCAACTAATGGGAAATAATCGTCAGGCAGACCTGTTGGCTGCCATTCACGCGCAAAGGTAAAGGTCGAAGAGATCTGTGAGCGCAGTTCCGGTGTCGGATATATGCGAACCCTTTCTCCACGGCTTTCTGCAATAGCTCCTTCAGTTGGTCGTCCTTTGCCGATCGATTCTATGTTGCCGTGGTCTGAAGTTATCCAGATTTCATAGTCATAGCTGCTCAGGTAATTCAGCATGGAAATCAGGTATTCACCTCGGCACCATTGATCTATCTGATTATGCATGCCTGCGGCACCGAGCTGCATCCCATGCATGATCTTGTCCACTTTATCAATCACCAGCCCAACGACCTTGGTCTTTGCCGGATTGATAAAACCATCCATCGTGGCTTCGGCATCACCATCTCCGAGGCTGCGTTTGTAAGCGATATCCAGCTTCGAAACGTCATGGCCTTGCCAAAACTGTTTCCACAGCTTCTCTTCGCTGTTTGTGGAGTTAATGGAAGACGGAAAATAGATCGGCGGCTTGCCTGAAAATATGGCTTGTCGAGAAACAGATGTGAGTGTTGGTATCCATGCGAATGTTGCAGATTCTCGCAGGACAAGGTCGCTGTTTTGTTTCTGGATTATATTTCGAACCGTTACCCACTGATCCAAGGAAAGCCCGTCGACAACAATTAGCGCCACCTTTTTGTTTTTCTGATCTTCAATATATCGAGCCAGATGTCGCGGAACGTGGTGCAACATTGCCGGAGCCTTCGGCGGCAGGTTTATCAGGCTGGCATAATGCGTTTCCAGCCAATCAGCAAAAAGACCATTTACCCTTTGCCCCATTTCACTATAACATTTCTTATGATCAGCATTATTTGCGGTGTGTATAAGCGCTGAAAGCTCCGCCCATTTCATGGCAAACGCTATCCAGTCAGTGTATCTTGACTCCATTGATACATCGGCGGCATCAACAATCTCAAACAGTCGGGAAATCCTGAGATCATCGCCATCTGATTTGGCTGCTGAAATGCCGCTTAAAATCCATGCGTCTTTGGTTATCTCTATGTCGGGCAAGTCAACCGGTGTAAGCTTTCCCTCGACAAATAAATTATCGATATAAACCCGTATGTCTTGATGATCAAATGGCAGTGCCACTGGTCCTCGAACTTTTAAACCATAGACTTCAGAATTTTCTTTGAGCTGATTTGCTTGATTCAGGTTTTCAAGGAATATTGGCCAGCGTTCCTGTATGAAAGCAAAGAACTGTTCCTCATCCGGGATGATTTGAGACAGGCTCCAGCCTTTAAAGCTGCCGCTGTTTTCAAATACCTCAACCAACCTGTCTGCCAGCATTGAAGGGATTGCCAGACTTCCGTAATGTAAGCGCAACAGAAAGCGGAGAAGCTCAACCTCCGTGGATATGAGTTCTGCTGCCACACCAAATACATGCCGAAGAATAAAATCCTTGGTGGCATTGTCGCCCATGCGGTCGGGAAATGTTTTCTTTTGTGCATCAAACAATGAATCCAGCAAGCTGCGATCAAGCTGCTCAACAACGGGATAACTCATGTTAGGAAAAAGGTCTCCCAAACTGAAAGACAGCTTTCTTCCGGCCTGCAGCAAATCATAAGGCAAGGCTGCCAATTCCGCATCCTGCGATCTCAGGATCACAACAAGGTCAGTGTGTTCACCCCTGTCCCAAATAGATCGATATTTCGATTCATAAGCATATCTGAACTCAATCGGGTCATTAAACTCGATGAGATCAAACCCACGGTTCCTCAGTTCCATTGCCAGTTTTTCTTCAGTCAACAGGCAATCCGGATCAGATACCAATGTCAATTTGGCAACGTTTGGTACAAAATCTTTAAGGATGGTGTTTCGCCAGCTACTCACAAACACCTCCTGTTTGAACCACTAATAAACACGAATGAACACAAAGAAATCATAAGACAATTCGCTCCCATTCGAGTTTTGCATGCTTGAAATTAAGAATTATACCAACACGTAAACCTGTAATTTTTAGAGAATTGATTACTTGACCACGCTCAATGTCAGTAATGCGATCAATTGTCTTTGTTTCGACAACAATCTGATTAAAAACAATAAGATCTGGAATGTATTCTCCAACCTGAACATTTTTGTAGATTACAGGATGTCGAATCTGTTGCCTGTATTGAATTCCCCTTAAATTAAACTCCACAACCAAAGCATTTTCATAAGGTTTTTCCAGCAGACCATGCCCCAGCGTGTTGAGTACTTCCATAGCGCAGCCCACAAGCTGGTACACGTCCTCCTTTAATAATAATTCGTGTTTATTCGTGTCCATTCGTGGTTCCTATTTCCAGCATTAACAGCGGCCGAATTTCCGGTACTATCTGCCGGGCGGATTTTAGCTCGCCGCGCCACTGCGATTCGTCTTCATCCAGGCGGGCTAGCCTGAACTGCCGAACCTCTGGAAGTCCCAGCCGATCAATGGCTTTACGGCGCGAGGCAAAGACTATCATGCCGCGCTCTTCTTCACGGGTCACTGCTGCGAAATGAGCATCCTGCATCGTCTCAAAACTTTCCTGACCAGCCTGTTCGGCAGCAGACAGAAGTTTTTCACCCGCCGCAATGGATTTATTCGAATCTTTGAGGCAGTCGATGCAGAAGTCATCGGTTAACAACTGGTCCCAGATATGTCTTGCGGTTGGCATGAACAGCTTTCCTTCATTGCTCATGAAAACAGAGAGATAGCTTCGTCTTGTCAGAGGTATTCTGATCTGAGAATTGGCGGGTTGCTGAACAGACATGCAGATTTCAAAAAGACCCCACAGACCCGAAACGGTTTTAGGCAGTCCGTTTATGGATACACAAGGTAAAGGCTGCCCGGGAATGAACTGCGGCAGATTCATGGCCAAGCCGCGAATCCGGGCATTTTCAAGCGACAGGAGGTTTCCATCGGATGAAAGGTCTCTGGATTGGAAAACAGCGCTTTGCACTTTCTCGCCATCCGGCCATGTAAAGTTCCAGCCGAGCAGATCCTTTTCGAGTTTACATTCTTTCGTTTGCAGATAATGGGTGGTCATCTGCTCTATCCAATGCGGCAGAGGATGACTGCGCAGTTTTTCAGCCGCCGGTAAGTCCGGTTCTTCAGAAATTCTATAGACAGCACACTGCTCTCGAACCTGCTGCATCTCTTCCTGAAGATTCTGCACAGTCTGATCCACCTCGGCGTCCGGATCGGCGTCCTCCATAATGACGTGCGTCATCATCTTTTCGATCATCTCTCCGGATAGCGAGGTATCCAAAATATCACTCTCTTTATCGATACCCATTTCATCGAGAATGATGGAGAGCTTGCTTTGAAGTACTTCCCGCACCCGGCCTTCAACCGAGTTTTCATATACAAAATTGATCGCCCGGACTATTTTGCTTTGACCGATACGGTCAACACGGCCGATCCGCTGTTCAATACGCATCGGGTTCCACGGCAAATCGTAGTTAACCACCACATGGCAGAATTGAAGGTTCAAGCCTTCACCACCGGCGTCAGTTGCTATAAGAACCCGAGCACTATCACGAAAATCACGCTGAGCCATCCGTCGCTCATCCATGCTCATCGAGCCATTCAAGATGGCACATGAGATTCCTCGTTCCTCAAGAAAGGTTCGCAGCATTGCCTGCGTCGGAACAAATTCAGTGAAAATCAGCAGTTTCAGCTGATCATCGTTTTCCTCACCCTGCAGCTGAAAAATGAGGTTCATCAGTGCT
>PDWI01013344.1_pt1 | contig 10394 bp, 7 predicted proteins | sample 1430891 | NCBI WGS metagenome assembly PDWI01 (sample SAMN01162508, study PRJNA174530) | Oral metagenome, whole genome shotgun sequencing project. | biome: Marine environment; feature: Marine mammal; material: Swab sample of the gingival sulcus; isolation source: swab sample of gingival sulcus... | reverse complement strand
GGTTTAAATCTAACTGTTACGGTTTGAGCCATAATAACCTCCTATATCTTTATTGTAAGACAAAAAAACAAAATAATCAAGTAGACAACTATACTTTTGAAATCTTATATTACGCCTAACATCACTGTATAATAATCTCGCCTTAGACTTTGCTTATATTTAATAAGAGGGCTAAATATGTAAAGGCTCGGGAAGTTTTAAATATTGATTAGAATCTCGTATGCTTCGCGCTCTGTTTTTGCTGACAGTAATTTTTCTGCAAGCCCGTCATTTTTTAGCTTACAGCTGAAATAAGAAAGCAACTGAAGATAATAAGCATGTTGCTCGCTTCCGGCAACCATCATAAAAACAAGCCTTACCGGTTTTTCGTCAAGTGCATTAAAGTCTGTAATGTCTTTTTTTGAAACTGCCACAGCCATAACCAAATCCGTAACCGAGCCGAGTCTTACATGAGGCACGGCTATCCCGTATCCTATTGCCGTTGACATTAATTCTTCGCGTCTTAAAATGCCTTTTTTTAACTCGTTTTTGTTTTTAACCTGGGGAGCGGTAGAGAGTAAATCTATCAATGTGATCAAAGTATCATGCTTTGTCGAATAGTTTGTGAAAACTGTTCTTTCCGGCGAAATAATATGTTTTAGTTTAATTTCGTATTTTGTGTCGTCAGGCTTTTTACATTGTGAAAGCTGTGAATCAACCCATTTTTCAATATCCGTTTTTTTGAAACGCCAAACATTCCCTATTTTTCCTGCGGGAATTTCGCCTTTTTGAGCCCACTCGTATACAGTTCTTTCGGAAACACGCAAGTATTTGGCAACTTCATCAATTGTTAAAATTTCATCAGACAATTTATAACTCCATAGCAAAATATGTAAGTATTCTACAAGCAACTGCAAAAAAAGTCAATATACGCCGGAAAATTATCTTTATTACGGTATACAATATTTAGGAGGGGGAAGTCTCCCCCTCAATTGCCTTTTTTCTTTTTTAAAATTATATCGAGTCTTCCTCACGTCAGCCTCGATTTCTTAAAAATTTAAACAAGGCAATTGTTTTTCCGCTACCCCCTCGACAGGCTCAAAAGCCGCTTGTCGAAGTGCGGGAACTGCCCCTCGGCTTTTTTCGACTTACTATATGCAAAAAGTGGACATCCTGCCTATTTGAGAGGCAATAAATAAAATTAAGCGAGCTTAGACGGGCGTGGTTTTAAGCAGCAGACCGGCCTATTATTTTTCATCGTTGGCCTGATTTTAAGCTCGCCGGTATCCTTTGTGGCGATTTTTGAGTTTTAAAACAGAGGCAATTGCAATTTTTTTAACATTGCTTTTATGTACTTCTGTGCAAAAAGCCTGTTTGCTTGTTATAAAAAAAGGTGGTTGGAGCGAGAGCGGAAAACACCGTTTTATTTAAGCAGAAAAGCCGCAAAGATTTAAGGCGAGCGCGGGTTGTCAAGTGAAAAGCGTTTATCGCAAGCGATAAACGCTTTTCACTTTATATTACGGGGCTTGTTTTTTTTTGTCGTTAAGGATATGATTTAATGCGGAGGAAGTTTTGCACACGGTTGAAGTTGAACAAAAAAATGCGTTGTTGGTTTTTGTAAACTCTTTTGAAAAGGATCGTACTGAAATTCGAATGAGCGAAATTGTAAAAGATGAGCTTAAAAGTTTGGTTTCCACAATCGGTTTAAAAGTTTGCGGCTCTCTGTCGTTTAATGTCGCAAGGACTCATCCGAATTTTTTGCTGGGTAAGGGGCAAACAGAGTCCGTGAAAAATGCAGTTGCCGAATGCGGGGCGGATATTGTTGTGTTTAATTGTGAAGTAAGCCCTCGTATTCAACGAAATCTCGAAGACGCCTTTGACTGTTGCGTAATTGACAGACAGGAAGTGATTATTCAGATTTTTGTCGACAGAGCAAAAACGCGGGAAGCAAAATTGCAGGCAGAGCTTGCATCGCTTGAATATTCTCTTCCGAGGTTGACGCGGCGTTGGACGGAGCTTTCTCAACAGCGAGGCGGTGCTTTTCGCTCAAGGGGAGCAGGCGAAACAAAGTTGGAACTCGAAAGGCGTACCGCGAAGGCGAGAATCAGTAATCTAAAAAAGCGGTTAAAAAAAATTGAAACGCAAAGAATGGTGCAACGTAAAAACAGGCTAAACAATAAAATCAAAACAGGCGCAATTGTCGGATACACAAACAGCGGAAAATCATCTTTGCTTAAAGCCTTGTCGAAATCAGATGTGTATGCCGAAGATATGTTGTTTGCAACAGGCGATGCGGAAACAAGACGCGTGTTTTTACCTGAGTCAAATAATTATGCTTTGTTGACAGATACTGTCGGGTTTGTTGATAATCTGCCGCATGATTTAATCGATTCGTTTCGCTCAACATTGGAGGAAGCTAAGTATTCGGATTTTTTAATAATTGTTTGTGATGCTTCTCACCCCGCTATGATAGATTGTTTTGCTGTTACAAATAATGTTTTGGACGAGCTTGGTTGCAAAAACAAAAAGCGGATTGTGTTTATCAATAAAACAGACAATGTTTACAACGAAGCTGATGTGTTAAAACTAAAAGCGATGACAAGCAACGCAATAGAGGCCTCTGTAAAAAAATCTGTCGGCCTTGATGTTTTGCTTAAAAGGATTTCCGAAATATGAAAATAAGGGCAGGTAGTTTTGAAATACCGGTAACACGGAAAAACATTAAACGCCTTAGAATGAAAATATCGCCAAAAAAATGCACCCCTGAAATTTCCGCACCGCTTTCTGTTTCAATTTCCGAAATAGAAGTATTTGCAAATCAACACATTGACTGGCTTGAGCGAAATATAAAAAAAATGCAAGGTCGCAGGCAATTAAAAAATGCGCGCCTTGTTCTTAAAAACGGAGGCGTAATTACGCTTTGGGGAGAGCCGTATAAATTGCGAATAACCGAAAATGCAAAACGCTCTTCGGTTACTTTTGACGGCGAAACAGTGTTTATGAAACTCCCGCCGGAGACCGACACAGAAAAAAGGAAAAAGGTTATCGAAAGATTTTACAAACGCGAACTTAAAAGCTTTATTTACGAAATACTTCCGCATTGGGAAAAAACCGTCAAAGAAAAGCCCAAACAAATAAAGTTTAGAAGCATGCGGTCAAAGTGGGGCTCGTGCAATCCTGTAAAAGGGGTTGTAACTCTTAATGTAAAACTTGCCGCCGTTCCCGAAGACTGCGTGGAAATGGTGCTCGTCCACGAACTTGTTCATTTTAAGGAATTCTATCATAACGAGAGATTTAAAAAATACATGACCAAATATTTACCCGACTGGCGGAACACCGTAAAAAAACTAAAAGCATTTTAAAAAGCTGTGCGGTTATTCAATTCCCGAAAGCGGAAAAGTACCCGTTGCTTCGTAGTCTCCGCAGAGTGCCGCAAACCCTGCGATAAAAGAAAAGTCGGAATAACTGTATACGGCAAGGGCGGCTTCAACATTGCGGACTGTTTTTAAATAGACAGGAGACAATCCCGATATGATGATGTATTTTTTTTCGGGATATTGCCTTTGCAGGTTTTGGAAAACTTCAAGTGAGTTTTGGTTTGAAATGCAGAATATAACAGTGTCGGCATATCTGCAACGTGCGTAAATTGCGTCTATAAGGCTTGTTGTTTGTGCTTTTGGAAATCTGCGTTTTCCTATCAAAAGAAAGTTTTCATATTCGCTTGCCAGTATTATGCTTTCGGTTTCAGATGGCTTATACGGCAATTGACTTTTCTCAAAAACTGTTACAGCCCTTGCCGCAAGCGATTGAAAAAACGGATAGCCGTCTTTTGCGGGAACATGCTTTTGGATATTTTCAATGTCGGGAAGTATTTGAACATGGTTTGAGTTTTTAAAATAGTCAAGTTTTATTTTCAAAATTCTAAGTGCCGAGTCTTTTACCCTCGCACGGAAGTTTGTATCGGTTTTCATCTTGCGCAGATTTTCCGTCCAAAAAGACTGGTACTTTCGAGGAGTGGTAGACGATTCTATAATATCGTTTCCGGCTTCAATCGCCAGCGTTACCGCCCGTGTTACATTTCCGGCATAGTTTATCGCTCCGTACATCATTATATCATCTGTGATAATCAGCCCTTTAAAGCCCAGCTCTTTTCTAAGTAAATCACCCATGATTTTTTTTGAAAAGGTTGCGGGTTTCCCGCCTGCTTCAAGGCACGGGAAATCGAGGTGTCCTGCCATAACTACGGGGACACCCGCATCGATTAGTCTTTTAAAAGGGATAAGCTCTCGGTGATAAAAGGTTTCTTTTGAAATGTCGATTAAGGGGAGCCTTCCGTGGCTGTCAAAACTTGTGTCCCCGTGACCGGGAAAATGTTTTGCGGTTGTCAAAACTCCTGCAACACGGCTCCCTCTCACAAATGCCTCGCCCAATGTTGCCGCAATTTCGGGAGTATCCCCAAAAGAGCGAGGCCCTATAACCGAAGAATTATGGTTTGTGTAAAGATCTACTGTCGGAGCAAAGTTTAAATTTATGCCGATTGCGGAAAGCTCTTTTGAAATGTAGTATCCCGAGTAATAAGCATCCATCGGCACGCCTGAAGCTCCGATTGCCAAATTGCCCGGCGTTTCGGTGGTTAAACCTTTTACATGGCGAACCAAACCGCCTTCTTGGTCGGTTGCCACAAAAAGCGGAATGCCGAAGCGGGTTTTTAACGCCCTGCTTTGCAGAAGATAAATTGAGCTTGCCAATTTTTTTGTATTGCCCGTATTCCAGCCGAAAATCTTAATACTGCCGAGACCGGTTTTAACCCAGTCTATGAGCAAATCACCCGGGTTTTGACCCGCCCAGCCAAACATAAAAACTTGTGCCAGCAGTTCTTCTTCGCTCATACTGTCGGCGATTTTTTCTGCCAGCACATCGTTTGGCTCATTATCGAAAAAGTGAGGCAATTTACTGTTTAATGTATTTTGTGAATGAAGTTTTGAGTTATAAGTATCGGCTTCATCTGCAACAGTGAGAAAACCGAAGGTTGCAAAAATAAAAACAACGACAAAAACTTTAACCCAAAATTTAGGCTTTTGCAATTTCATAATTCAGTTAAGACTCGTCCATCCAGTTTAATATATCGGGTGTGTTTTCCGTCAGAAATATGTCTTTGTATCGCTTTGAATGCTCAACTTCAATTTTGTTCGGAAAATAGCCTGTATGCAAAAACCAAACAACATCGAGTAAATCGCCGAACACATTCGAACAAGAATACCTGTAATAAAGCTCGGCATTTTCCAGCAATGCACGCCTTTCAGGATCGCTTTTTGCATAAGGATCGATTGCTTCACGGATATTACTTCTTAAGCCTCCGTACCAAGCGTGTGTAACCGCCAACATATTAAGCTTCTTTTTTTCGTCCATACGGTAAAGCTCGTACACCCCTGCTACCGCAGGAACGCTTGTGGTAATTGTATATTTGTCGGCTTCCGTAAGCGGCGACCAATTCAAAGTGTAGTAAGCACAATTATCGCGAACGGCTTTTGATATAACAGGATTAACTTTCACCATAATCGATAATAACATTTTATCAAGAAAATTACCAGCTCTACTTGCATAAAAAATGAAAATTTGTTATACTACTGTCTCAATCGGCGCCGTACCCAAGTGGTAAGGGAGAAGTCTGCAAAACTTTCATGCATCAGTTCGAGTCTGATCGGCGCCTTACACATATTTATGAGGGGGTGTATCCCCCTCGCTTCAAAAAAACGCTTTTAAAAAATTGTCGATTTTTTAAAAGCGTTTTTTTTTCGCTACCCCCCAAACTAAGTGAGCGCTCCACATAAAACTTAGTCGCTTGAACTATTGGTTTAAAGCAAGATGAGCGGGGTTTTAAAAAGAAATCCGGCGTTATAAATCAATTCGCTTAACCTGATTTGGCTCCTGCAGTCTATCCTTTCGCTCGATTTTTAAAAACAAAAGAGGCGGCTTTTTTTAAAAAGATGACTGATTACATTAATCAGTAAAGAGCGGAAGATTATGCGGCAGGAGCGGGTTGTGCGTAGCTCAAAATGAAAAATAATTTACTGTTGAATTTTTTAAATAAAATTTGTATAATCGGCGAATGAATTTTACACAAGAATTTATTGATGGTCTTTCAGTTGATGAGACTATGGTTATGAAAAGGATAGCGGAGGAGCTTGGTATTAAAGTTGGGCAGGTGTCCGCTGTTGTAAAGTTGGTAGATGAGGGTGCGACTATTCCGTTTATTTCGAGGTATCGAAAGGAAATGCACGGCTCTTTAGATGAGGTGCAGGTTCGCGATTGTGACCGTTTTTTTAAGTCGTATACAAATCTTGAAACGAGGCGATTTGAAATTGTTCGCGGAATTTTTGCGACAGGTAAACTTACCGAATTGCTTTATGAAAATATCATGAAGGCAAGTACGCTTACTGCTCTTGAGGATATTTGGGCTCCGTTTAAAAAGAAAAAGAAGACGCGCGGTATGTTGGCGTTTGAAAAGGGGCTTCAACCGCTTGCCGAGTTTATGCGTGAGCATGGAGCCGGAGAGCTTGAAGAAAAGGCGAAGGAGTTTGTCGTTCTTGATGCTGAAGATGAAGCTATGAATGTTCCGACTGTTGAAGATGCTCTTCAAGGGGCAAAAGATATTATCGCCGAAGAGCTTTCACAGGATGCGGATTGTAGAAAGTTGGTGCAAAGCTTTTTTCTTGAGTCCGGCAAAATCGAAGTTAAGGGTGTAGGCGATGAAGATGTTGCAAAAACTTCTGTTTACAAAATGTATTGGGATTATTCGGAAAGTTTGAGCGAAATTAAGCCGCATCGGGTTTTGGCAATTAACCGCGGAGAAAGGGAAGCCGTTCTTGATGTAAAAATTGATGTTGACCTTGAAGAGGCTGTTTTAAAGCTTCAAAATAAGTTTACGATTAACAATGATTATCATAAAGATGCAATTGAGGACGGTGCTGTCAGATTGCTTTGCCCTGCGGTTGTTCGAGAGATAAGACGCAATTTGGCCGATACAGCAGACGAGCATGGTATAAATATTTTTGGCGAAAATTTGCGAAATCTTTTAATGACTCCGCCGATTAAAGGTACTCGCGTGTTGGGTGTTGACCCCGGTATTCGAACGGGTACAAAATGTGCCGCTCTCGATGAAACCGGTAAGTATTTAGGCTCGTTTGTAATTCAGCAAAATAAAGTAGAGCAGTCAAAAGAGCTTATCAAAAAAGCGATTAAGGATTACGATTTAAAATTGATTGCCATCGGTAACGGTACCGGCTCGCATGAGGTGCAGGAATTGGTTGCAAGTGTAATTAAAGAAAATTTTTCGGATTTGGCATTTACCGTTGTAGATGAAGACGGGGCATCTGTTTATTCGGCAGGCGATGTTGCCCGCGAGGAATTCCCTGATTTGGATTTAACCATTAGAGGTGCTATTTCAATCGGCAGGAGGCTTCAAGACCCGCTTGCCGAGCTTGTAAAGATTGACCCGAAATCAATCGGGGTGGGGTTGTATCAGCATGATTTAAATCAAAGTAAACTTTCCCGGTCTCTCGATGATGTTGTCAGCTCGGTGGTAAATAATGTCGGTGTAAATTTAAACACTGCAAGTGCTTCAATTTTAAAATATGTTTCAGGCGTAAATTCGAGTTTGGCAAAAAAAATTATTGCTCACAGAGAAAGTATGGGTATGTTTACCGACAGAGAGCAGTTGCAAAAAGTAAGCGGAATGGGGCCGAAAAGTTTTGAGCAATGTGCAGGTTTTTTGAAAATTCCTGAAAGCTCAAACCCTTTGGATAACTCGTGGGTGCATCCTGAAAACTATGCTGTAGGAAAAAGGGTTTACGATATAATTCACGGTAATGAAGAAATTACATCGCCGATTCGTGCCGAGTTGAAAAAAGAGTACAATATCGGAGACCAAACAATTGCCGATATTATCGATGAATTGAAAAAGCCAAATCGCGATCCGCGTGAAGATTGCCCAAAGCCGATAATGCAAAAAGGTGTTTTGCTTTTTGAAGACTTAAAAGTCGGAATGACTGTAAAGGGAAAAGTAAAAAATGTTGTTGACTTTGGTGCTTTTATCGACTTGGGAATAAAAGAAACCGCATTGTTGCATATTTCTGAAATGAGCGATAGTTTTGTTTCCAATCCTCTTGATGCCGTAAAGGTCGGCGATGTGCTTGACTGTACTATTATTGCTTTAGATGAAGACCGCCGCCGTATTTCTTTAAGCCGCCGCTCTGATGCAAACGATACCGGTAAATTGACTGCAAAGCAAAAAACTGCCGTCAAAAAGTTGACTGTAAAAACAAAAGACGGAAAAACCCTTGTTGTTAAAAAGAAAGCGGGGAAGCCTGCTATACGGGGTGAGAGGCATTTAAAAACCAATGATGCCAAAAAGCCTGCAATACGGGGCGAAAGGCAGATGACAAAAAGAAATTATAATCGCGACGATGACGGAACAACATATAATCCGTTTGCGGATTTTTTTAACAACCGTTAAATCATACTTGTTTTAAAAATAGGTTTATTAATAAAAAAGCGAAGTTAGAGATATTTCTAACTTCGCTTTTATTTATTCAGAGCTATTTGCAAAAATAACTCACCTTTTGCAAGTACCTTATTTCATTACCTCAATCCATTCTACAGACGATAGTTTTTTAAAGGTGAGCGTTTTATTTTTTATATCGAAAGTAGCCAGGCGGTTTACATCCTGTAAATCTTTGTATATATAGTTTTCTCTATCTACAAGCTGTTGTTCTATACCATCATCTGCTATATACAGATAACCGTTTTGATAGCCGACAAATTTTACGGGGTTATAAAAAGCATTGTTATAATTGCAGTCTTCAGGATCATGTAACCAATAATTATCAGAACCGGAACCAGGACTAAAAGTTTTAGTAACTTTAAGTTTTTGGTTTCCTTTTGAGCCTGTAAGTTTGTATTCATAGACAATCATATTTCCCGCCATAACATCTTGATCCCAAGTACCTATAAGATATATATATTTAGCATCCATGAAAAGGTCGTTGACTATAAGTTGTGGACCATCACCTCCTCGGAATTCGTAATTTGCGGGAAATTCTACTTTTGTAAATTTAGGATTGCTTGAGTTTAAGTCAACATAGTAAAGCCCACAAAAGATAGGGTCTCTTTCATCCGCGCTGACAAGCATTCCGTTGTAAGCACCTAAATGTCTTGGTCTGGGAATATACGCTTTCATATTACTTCCCGTAGTTATGTGTTCAATGCTAAGGTCGCTTTTCACTTTGTGTATACCATAGGCATAATATGTTCCTTCTTCGCCCGCAGGGCCTTCCCAGCAGTCTAAAGTGTATATTTGATTAGTGATTGGGTCACAGGCAATATCTACACCCCCCCTCAATTCGTCGGTTGTATCGGCTTCCAATTGACCTTTGCTATTATAGCGGCTTAGTTTTTGGTCTGATTCTCCACTTATTACATAGAGCCGAGAGTTGTTATCTCTACAGAAGGCTGTTGCTCGTAATTCTCGACCAGCATACTCTTTTTTTTCTTGATTATAGTAAGATTTCTTAGCCTCTTTATAGAAAAATTTGAATTTATCTGTTGCAAGGTCATTTTTACTAAAGTAAACAGGCTCTCTGTCAGTTTTTTGTTTTGTTTGTGTTGTGGTAGTTGCAGATTTTTTAGGCTCCGGATTTGTAGAAGCTGTAGCGGCATCTGAAACTTTTCTCATTTTAACAATAGCTTTAATATATGAGTCAGTTATGGTTCGGTTGATTTCTCCTTCCCACATACCGTGATTTCCACTGAAAGATACTTTTACTTTCAAAGACTTATTTCGTGGAACTCTCACGGTGATACTGCTTCTACTTCCTGCTTTGAAAAATTCTTCGGCTACGATTTCACCTGTATTGGATTCAACTGATACACTAACATCCGTTGCATCAATACCGGGCATGTTAGCATTTTTTGCATCACTTGTATCGGGTGCAAATTGCAAAACCAGAGAAGACCTTTGAGGCATAGCTAAATACTACGAGTGGTAAAAAAACTCGTCTGTTAAATTTAATCAAACGATCTCTAAAATTTGTGTTTTTCTTCATAAAAAAACACCTCCTTAAAAAAAGTAATAAGTTTCTTCCATTATACCCCCCCCCATTTTTTGTCAACCGTGAACGCTGTAAATTATTGAATTTAGTCAACAAAAAAGTAAATTTGAGATGTTTTTTTTTATTAATCCGCAATTAATCCGGTAAGCAAAAGCCGATTTTTAAAGAAAGCATTATTTACGAAAAAAATGTTATTTAAAGCAGAATACCGGAGTGTTGGAAGTACACTTAGCCTGATTTTGAAGTCGCCGTCTATCCTTTTTTCCGCTAATATTTAAATTAAGAAAAAAGGCTCTTTTAGAGACT
>PDWI01015552.1_pt1 | contig 10395 bp, 9 predicted proteins | sample 1430891 | NCBI WGS metagenome assembly PDWI01 (sample SAMN01162508, study PRJNA174530) | Oral metagenome, whole genome shotgun sequencing project. | biome: Marine environment; feature: Marine mammal; material: Swab sample of the gingival sulcus; isolation source: swab sample of gingival sulcus... | reverse complement strand
TACTTCTTCTATTTTTTCTGAAGTTGGATTAAACACCATTAAAAATCCTTTTTCCTTATTATCTGCATCAACATGCAAAAATCCGTCCCAATTTCTACCGTCCGGCCTACGTAAGTGGACAATATCAGAGTTGAGGATTTCCCTATATTTTTTATAGTTTTTAATTTGCTCAATGACCAGCTTTTTGGTTTTTTCCGTATCGTATAATCTGGAACCGCGATAACAAGCCTGTACACCTGCACCATAATTTTGTGCCATGTGTGCTTTATAAACATCTAAATTTTTATCTAAAGGTTCTAAGATAGCTTCTACCCCACCGCCGTTATATTCCGTTAACGGAACAAATGTCCAGGCCATAGACGGTGTCTTTTCCCATGTACCATCGTAAATATTCTGACGTCCCAAAATAATCTGTTGTTCTTTGGGCAAAGACCAATTAGCCTCCCGATAACCGATACCACATTTGTTAGAACCTTTCAGGTAATAGAAGTCCGGAACATTTAGGTAAATTCTTTTGTCTTTTAACCAATGATAAAAATCAGTGGCCATTTTCCATTGTGCCCATTGAGAATCTTCATAGCCTTTGTGGTATTTGTGGCTGGTAGAGGCACAAAAATCTCCGGAATAAGAACTGCCGTGTTCCAACATATCAAAACCGGTCTTTTCTAAAAAATATTTTAGTTTTTCAAAATAGTTTTTACCCCATTCTGTAGCCAAACAAGGGGCATTGCCAAATTTAGCCCCACCTGGTTTTCCGGTATTTTTATCAATAACATCAACTTTATCACTAATTTTCCGATTAGAGAAGAGGGAATACCCTCCTAATTTAATACCTTTACTATGAGCATAATCAGCCAGATTTTTAAATTTCTGAATGTTTACCGCCGTTGTATCTTCCATATTAAGGCCACTACCAGAACTTAAGATAACCATTTCATAGCCGGTTTCGGCACATTGATTTATGGCTTTTACAACTTTGGTAGAATCTGTGGTTGTTAAGTGCATAAAAATGGGGTTTTCAGTACTCCAAGGAGCCAGTAATCGGTACATTTTTCTTTTGCTCAAACTGTTTCTTTCCCTATCAGTACCGTTAAGAATTAACTCATAAGTATGAAAACTTTCAAAACGCTCTTTTGGAGCTAATTTTTGAGCCGGGCCAACTTTTAATTTGCTCTCCAGCAAACAAGGTGTTTCCATTTTATAGTTGGCCTGCGAAGTATATTCCGGATCTTTTTCATAAAAAATGGTTTGATTGGCCGTCTCAGCCGAAAAACCACCAAAAGCGTAGTCACTTTCTACATGCAAATTAGGGCGTAACCAATTTTCAGGGCTGCTCACCGGATTTTCGAGTTCCGGAAAAGCGAGAATTTCACTTTTAAATCCGTCTATGCTAATAGCCTTATCGCTTTTATTCTCAATTGTTATCCATTTGGAAATAAGCGGAATACCATTGTAGATTTCATAATGCACGTAAATGCGGACTTTTTTCATCTCCGGAGATTTATGGCGGTATTCCATAATTATTTCCCGGCCCGTGGCATAGCCCTTAGTAGCCAGATTAAATTCTTTATTTTTACTCCATTTTATCTTTTTCTCAATGGGCTGGCTTCGGTAACCATCAAACTGAAAGGCATTTTTATCCGATATTAAATTATCAAGCCATTCGTTTTTCAGGTAACCGTGTTCTTTTAAACCGGTTAGTCCGCCCACGGCGTATATTTTTCCGTCTATGTTTACTTCCGCTTCCGGCTTTATGCTTCTGAGCATGGTTTCACCGGTCATTTCATTGCGATATTCTACCGTAGCGCACTACATTTTCACCTTTGTTAAAAATTTGGGCTTCGTATTTAGTATTGTCTATCAGCCAGTCATTTTGAGCTTGGGATACGACTGTAAACAATAACATCATTACCATTAAAATAATAGTAATCTGAGGTTGGGTTGGTTTCATTTTCACTTTTTTTTACTTAAAAACACCATTATACTTTGCACGTTGAACTCATCCTGACTTTTTCCATTTCTTAAAAAATGGCTCAAATTTGTTCATTAATATAAAATATCTATAACGTAGTAGTTTAAAAATTGTTATTGTACGGCAGCAGTATTTAACCGGAATTATTTATATAAGGTTACACCAGCTTACTTCACTTTAATTATATTCAGCTACTTAACATTAAGCCTATCACCTTGTGAATAGTCTAGATCTGACTCTGCTATCGCACGATTGCATTGTATTGTCAAATTAAACTATATACAATATTCAAAAGAGATTCACATAAGAATAAACTCCCTTTTTCATATTTTTACTTTGTCTTAGAATTTTAAAAAAATTATTCTGCTACTCCGCCTAAAAATTGCATTTACTAATTGGACTTATATTGTGCTTTTACTAAATTTGTAGGCACTCATATCAATCTCTAAATATGAAAAGTTAAGTGTAAAATTACGTATAAACTGCAGTTGTAAAATGCGATTTTATATTCTGATATAGAGAAACAGGAGGCTTTAGAAATTAAAGAGATTGATGTTAACAGAGTAAAAAAATTAGTGTAAATACTAAACAAATAATATATTAAAAAACACAATCATTAAAACTTTAAAAACAATGAAAAAAAATATTGCTTTTCTTTCAATTTTAGTTTTATTATTAAGTTGTAAAACCGAAAAAAAACTACCTCGAATTGCAGTAGCCGGTCTTGGCATAGAATCGAGCACGTTTTCCCCTGCAGTTGCCCAAGAAGATGCTTTCCACACTTTATACGGAACCGATCTTTTAAATTATTACCCGTTTCTACAAGAAGGTTCAGAGAATTTAAAAAGAGCTGTTTGGTTTCCAACAATGAGAGCCAAAGCTATTCCGGGAGGCATTGTTTCTCGTGAGGCATATGAGTCTTTGGTTAATAAAACGCTTAAAATGTTAAAAGAAAACCTTCCTTATGACGCCATGTATTTAGAATTACATGGAGCTATGAGTGTACAAGGATTAGACGATCCTGAAGCCGATTTTGTTGAACGCATTAGAAAGGTAATAGGAAAAGAAGCTATTATCTCTACATGTATGGATTTACACGGTAATGTTTCAAAGAGACTTGCTAAAAACTTAGATTTAATCACTTGTTATCGTCTTGCTCCGCATGAAGATGCTATGGAATCTAAACAAAGAGCTGTTGAAAATCTTTTAAAAAGACTGGAAAACGGAAAAGGCAAACCAAAATATAAGGCCTGGATACCTGTACCTATCTTACTTCCCGGCGAAAAAACCAGCACTAGGATTGAGCCTGCCAAAAGCTTATATGCACAATTAGAAGATGTTTCTTCTCAAGAAGGAGTTTTAGATGCTTCTATTTGGGTGGGTTATGCTTGGGCAGATGAGCCTAGAAACCGAGCAGCTGTTATGGTTACAGGAGACAACAAACAAAAGGTTAAAAATACGGCAGAAAAATTAGCAAAGCATTTTTGGGATGTAAGAAATGATTTTGAATTTGTTGCTCCTGTAGCAACTTTAGATAAATGTTTAAATATGGCTGTTAGCAGTACAAAACGCCCCTTTATAATTAGCGACATGGGAGATAATCCAACAGCAGGAGGAGCCGGTGATGTAACTTGGACGCTGAACAAAATTTTGGAGCGTCCGGAATTTAAGTTAAAAAACGGGCCATCACTCATATATGCATCGATACCGGGAGCTAAATTTGTAGAAAAAGCTGTTAAAGCAGGAATAGGAGGCAAAGTTACAGAATATGCAGGGGCCTTAGTGGATGACCGTTATTCTCCACCTATTCTATTATCAGGAACTGTTTATAGTATAAATCATGGCGATAAAGATGCTGAAACAGAAGTTGTGGTTAAAATTGGAAACGTTTATGTAATAGTCACAAAAAAACGTAAACCTTATCACCATGAAAAAGACTTTACTAATCTTAATTTAAAACCAAGAGAAACAGATATAGTAGTTGTAAAAATAGGATATTTAGTTCCGGAGTTATACAATATGCGAGCAGATTGGATAATGGCCTTAACACCGGGCGGGGTTGATCAAGATATAGAAAGGCTTGAATATAAAAGAGTTGTTAGGCCTATATTTCCATTAGATAAAAACATGAAAGATCCTGATTTAGAAGCTGTAATGGTTCCTGTGTGTAAAGAAGAATAAAGTTTGTTTACACTCCCGATGAAGAAGATATTTGTTTATTTGATTCAGTAAAGCACTCTAATAGTAAATTATAAAAGACTTTAAGTTATTTGATTTATGGACTTCATATCTTAGATAATCTTGGTTGTTAGAATCATCTCTACTTGGGTAATGAACTCGTTTAAATTTTTTGGGTTTAAGCAAAAATTAGAAGTTTTTAGCAAATAGAAAAAGTTTAAACGAGTTCAATTTACACTCTCCCCGATTTATATCTTCTAAACCAAATCATATTGATATCTTCATTGTTATATATGTTATTTTTGCACTTAATTCCCTGTCAATAAATATACTAGTATTCATTTTAATCATATTATCTCCATTACACATTAAAATCTTACCTCCTAGATATTCAATCCATTGCATTACAGTATCTGTAGTTGTTTCACGCTCCGAATTACTTAAAATCAATATCATTTTTCTTTCTTTCAATACTATCTATCATCTTAAGATGCTGACTCACACTCCATGTCATATTCCAATTACTTAGATAATCTGCCATGTTATTTAATCCTATTTCTGCCCTTCTTCTATCAACATTTTCAGGATTAATGATTGGTAAAACATAATAGCTTCCATCTGGTTTACTCATTAACTGACTACCATATATTTGTTTATTCTTTAACTTTATTGAAACTCTGTCTTCTAACAACGCTAAGTGTGTAGGCTTTGCATTTCCTTTTCTGACAGCATTTTTCATCATGGGTAAATATTTTATCTGTGAATCGATATCTGCATGTTGAAGAACTAAAAATAAAGTATTATTACCTTGCTTTCCAATCTTATCTTTTCCCAACCATCCATACTCATCAAGAATCATTTTTACTTTTTTCCAATTAATTGAATCTCTACGATGAATTGTTTCCCAGTGTTTTTTTAACTGTGGAGAATACATTCCAAATTTATTCTTGATTGAATCTATAGATTTTCTATATTTTTGATCTTCGTTAAATATTGTATCAAATAATGCTACAAGTAATTTATCATAATTTTTTTCATTTTTCTCTTTATTATCCTTAATTTTTGAAATTAAATTATTCCATAACGTACTCCTATGCAAAGGTTTAAAAATAGTATCAGATATGATATAATCATAACTATCATAATTCAATTCAGATTTTGTTAATTCAAAAAGACAGTTAAAAGATTTTTCATTATCCCCTGCTAATACAAACGAACGAGCCGCATTATAACCATCTTTAGTATTGTTAATTCCTCCAATAAGTTTAAATGCTTTTTCATATTTATCTGCCGCCTTAGAATAGTCATTTAAGCGATAAAATTGTTTTGCCTCTCTTATTAATTCGTTGTATATGATTTTATTATTTATTAAATCTTTCTTATTCTTTCTACAAGACAGTATAGATAAAACTAAAAAGAAAAAAACCATTACATATTTCATTCGTAATAGACTTTAATTTATAAACTAAACATATAAAATATATCAAATTTAAAAAAGATTAGGACACTAACAATCACCTACATCAGGAGATTCATCAGTATACCAGTGTTGACATACCTCACACCATACTGGTAATTCATAAATTATTGGACACATTTGACTTCCTTTTAATTAAGCTAAAATCCTGTTTCTCTAGTGCTACCTTAGAAAACATTGAATCATTTAATCTTTTCATAATAAACTGTTTAGAAATTAATAAAATAAGCTTTTAAATTACAATTCATCCATAATAAAACGAAGACATCTTTAAAAAGTTTAGAAATAAATTTTCTAAAATCAGCAAATTGCTTACCTTTAGAATAATTAAAAAAAATCAAACCCAAAGAGTTCACTTAATTTTAAAGTTATACAACGGAAGGAATGGAGTTATCGCTCTCAAAATTAGAGTATGTTCTTTGGGACACATTGATAAAAAAACGAACCAAAAAAATTTAGGCTTACTAAAAAAACATAAGAAAATACTACGGAACCCCTAACCCAACCGTTATAGCACATTTGAAAAAAAATAAAAAATGAATTACAAATTTTTTAGCCTATTTATAGGATTTATAATTTGGCTTTTGGCTACAATTGCATTTAGGGTTGCAGGACAATATTTTTTTCTAACTGATAATGCAGTAATACTGATTGGGCTTTATCTAATGGTAATTCCTTTTTTCGGATTTGTTACCAATTGGGTTTTCAATAAGTTTAAATTAAACAAACTACAAGCAGTTAAATCTGCTGCAATAATGGTTCTTCCGGGAATGATATTTGACACTTTTTGTATTGAGTTTTTTGCTTTGGTATTTCCAAATCTACCGGAAACAGACGGAGCTACTTTTGGTTCTTGGTTAATGTGGGCTTATGCAACAGTTTTGGTTTTTGGGCTAATCAGAAACAAAAGATGAGATAAACAAAGCCTGACAGAATGTATTATACCAATTCTAATATATAATGCTACATATAATTGGATAAATTGGCACTTTGCAAACAACGGTAAAATCAAACAGAAATTTACACCTTTTCTACTAACAGTCTTTCACAGACTTTGTGGCTCAACATTTCAGAAGCGTGTTTATCATAGCTTACAAGCATTGTCTGGTCAAACAATTCAACAGATTTTATGTTCATTTTCACCCCCAGATGTATTTCCCTGCTATTTAAGAATGTTAAAAATTCATCAGAAGTATTAATTACAGCAACCATTTTTACAGTATCTCCCTGTTGGCATTCACTCAGTTTATTATATTGTTTCCAGACCATTTTCCCCTCTCTGTCAGGGATAGGTGAGCCGTGGGGATCTAATTTTGGATAATCCAACAGTTCGTCCATTTTAGCAAAAAATTCGGGCGATTTAATGTGCTCTATCTGCTCTGCTATTTCATGAACCTGCTCCCAGCCAAAGCCCATCTTTTCTACCAGATACATCTCGGTAAGGCGATGTTTTCGAATAATTAAAGCCGCCTCCCTTTTTCCTTCTTCCGTAAGCCGTGGAGGCTTGTAACTTTCATAATGAACCAACTTTTTAGCCGCAAGTCTTTTCATCATGCTGGTAACCGTAGGCATTTTTATATCTAAGTGCTTGGAAAGGTCATTCACATTTACTTCTCCTTTGTTGTCCACAGACAAGGAAAACAAAGCCTTTAAATAGTTCTCTTCTACTCGTGAGTTCATATTACAAAAATAACAATCCGGCACAAAATTCCATCTAACAATCATAAAATATTTTAAAAATAATTTTGTTAGAATAAACTAACATTGTAGTTTTGCAGCCAAAACATTTACAAACAACTTTTATGATAAAGAATAAATACAACAAAAAATCGCTACTAACGGCAACACTTTTACTTATAAGTATCTTCATACAGGCTCAAACCGCAAGATTATCCGGAAAAGTAACTTCTAATAATGAACCTGTAGAATTTGCCAATGTATATTTAAAAGGCACCCAACTGGGCTCGTCAGTTGATAATGAAGGGAAATTTATTTTAAAAAATATTCCTCCCGGAACGTACACTGTAATTGTTTCATTTATTGGATTTAACAAAGAAAAAAAAATAATTACCCTTAAAGCAAATGAAAATGCAGTACTAAACTTTGAATTAACCGAAGACAATTCTACATTGGATGAAGTTGTAATTTCCGGAACCATGAAAGAAGTGTCTAAGTTAGAAAGCCCCGTGCCGGTGGAAGTGTACAGCCCCACTTTTTTTAAAGCCAATCCAACACCTTCTATTTTTGAATCCTTACAAAATGTAAACGGTGTTCGTCCACAACTCAACTGTAATGTATGTAATACGGGCGATATTCACATCAATGGCTTAGAAGGGCCATATACAATGATTTTGATTGACGGAATGCCTATAGTCAGCGGACTGTCCACCGTATATGGATTAACAGGAATTCCACAATCGCTTATTCAACGCGTAGAGATTGTTAAAGGCTCTGCATCAACACTCTATGGTAGTGAAGCGGTTGGTGGTCTTGTGAATATCATTACAAAAAAACCAAGCAATGCACCCGTTTTATCGGCAGATGTCTTTACTACGGGCTGGGGCGAAGTAAATACAGATTTAGGTGTAAAATACAATTTGGGTAAAAAAACAGAATCATTACTCGGGGTAAACTACTTTAATTATCAAAACCCTATTGATAACAACAATGATAATTTTACAGATGTAACCTTGCAAGACAGAATCTCTATCTTTAATAAAATTAATATCCACAGAAAAAACAACAAAGTGTTTACTATTGCAGGGCGATACGTATATGAGGACAGATGGGGTGGCGAAATGAACTGGTCTAAGCAATATAGAGGTGGAAGTGTAATATACGGAGAAAGCATATACACCAGTCGTTGGGAAGCATTTGGTATTTACCAGCTCCCAACAACAGAAAATATTAACTTTCAGTTCAGTGCAAATGGCCACAATCAAAACTCAGTATATGGGAACACCAAATACTTAGCTGACCAATACATTGGCTTTGGCCAATTTACTTGGAACAAGACCATGGGCAAACACGACTTACTAACAGGCGTAGCATACCGTTATACCTATTATGATGACAATACGCCTGTAACAGCTAACACAGATACCGCTAACCCGGAAAACCAACCATCTATTACACACTTACCGGGGATTTTTGTACAAGATGAAATAGTTTTTAATGACCAAAACAAATTACTTCTTGGCTTGCGTTATGACTATAATAGCCTACACGGCAACATATTTACGCCAAGGATAAATTACAAATGGACATCGGCCAACAAGAATAATATCTTACGCTTGAGTGCAGGCAACGGATACAGGGTGGCCAACGTATTTACCGAAGACCATGCAGCCCTTACCGGAGCAAGAGACGTAGTGTTTGAAGATGAATTGGAACCGGAAACCTCCTGGAATGGAAACATTAATTTTGTAAAAAAAATATACACCCCAAAAGGATTGTTTATAGGTCTGGATGCCACAGCTTTCTACACCTACTTTAACAACCAAATTTTGCCAGATTACGAGACTGATTCAAATAAAGTTATTTACAGCAATTTAGACGGTTTCTCTGTGTCTAAAGGAATTTCCTTAAACATTGATCTGGCCTGGAGTAACGGCTTAAAAATACTGGCAGGAGGAACCCTGATGGATGTATCCGTAGAGGAGAATGGAAAGAGATTCAGACAAATACTTACCGAGCGGTTTTCAGGGGTATGGAGTGTAGGATACAAGTTCAATTCTATTGACCTTACAGTTGACTACACCGGAAACCTGTATGGCCCGATGCGTCTGCCGCTGTTGGGAGATTCAGATACCCGACCTGAGTATTCTCCTTGGTGGAGCCTTCAAAACATCCAACTTACAAAAAGATTTAACAATCAATGGGAAATATATGGCGGTGTAAAAAATTTATTAAACTATACCCCACCCGCTAATAGTATTGCAGGTTCTTTTACTCCTTTTGATGAAAGTTTTGACCCTTCTTATGTATTTGCTCCCAACCAGGGAATTAGAGGTTTTTTAGGGCTTAGATATAATTTAAGATAATACAAATTACCCACAAGCTCTAACAAAAAAACTGTGGGCTTGTCTAAAACTTAACGGAATATTAGACAAGCCCACAAAAAATATCTGTATAAAAGATATTTTGTTAAATATCAAAAGTAGTTTTTTAGTAAATGAAGAAGATTAAAAAAAGATTAAAAAAAACGATACTATTGGCAGCAATAGCACTGCCGCTATCGGTTTTTGGACAATTACAGTCCTTTTCATTTACAAAACTTGACAGCCTGCAAAAAACAGAAAAGAAAAACATCGTAGTATTTATTCATACAGATTGGTGCAGGTATTGTCAATTGATGAAAAATACCACTTTTAAAGATAAAAAAGTAATTAAGCTATTAAATGAAAAGTTTTGGTTTGCTTACCTCAATGGAGAAGAAAGGCAAGACATTACTTTTAACGGACACACCTTTAAATACCAACCTACAGGAAGTAACACAGGCATACACGAGCTCGCAGAACAATTAGGGTCTATTAACAGCAAAGTATCTTACCCTACGCTTTGTATTTTAAATACTGACTATGAAATTATTTTTCAATACAACCATTTTCTGTCGTCTGCAGATTTATTAAGAGTGCTGAACGAGGTTCTAAAAAGGTCTTAATATCAATATAATTCAAATATCGAGGGAAAAAACGTTGGCCAGACATCCAAAATAACCAAATGCCAAACAATCGCAAAAAAGACAAATAGTTTCCTAAATAATACC
>PDWI01010459.1_pt1 | contig 10395 bp, 12 predicted proteins | sample 1430891 | NCBI WGS metagenome assembly PDWI01 (sample SAMN01162508, study PRJNA174530) | Oral metagenome, whole genome shotgun sequencing project. | biome: Marine environment; feature: Marine mammal; material: Swab sample of the gingival sulcus; isolation source: swab sample of gingival sulcus... | reverse complement strand
CTCCTTGTTGGTTTTGAGTTTTTTCATCTCCTTTTTCCACATTAACACCAAAGCATTTGTTTATAAAATTTTCATCTTCTGCTTCAATTCTAAGTAAGCCTTTGATAGTTTTTCCTGATACAAAAGGAAGAGAATTTTCATCTTTAAGTACGCTACTATCAAATCTAGCACCCCCACTAAGACCACTACTTAAGTGCCAATAATCCAAAAAAGTGATTTTGTATTTTATATCTTTTCTCATTTTTTATCTCCTTTATCTTCAACGGCAAGTATTTGCAAAATGTCATAAATTGGCGTTTTTTCCGCTCCATCTTTTGTAACTATAAGGTTTTCTAAGCTTAAATTTTTATACAAGTTAGACAGATTTTCACTTTTCCATGTTGTTATTTGATTTATTCGTTTAAGTTCATTATCGGCATAAGTTCTGTTATTATCTAATTCGCTTAGCCACTCTCTTAGTCTACTTATTGGGCTACCATCTTTTCTAAAATCATCTATGGTTTTTAAAAGTACATCGATTTGGGGTCTATCTTTGTATTCATGTAGAAAATAAGAACCAAAATTACATAAAATTTTCTCATCTGTTCCTAAGGTTAGTTCATCATCAACAAATTTACTATAGCTTTTTACATGTGAGCTTCGAATATTGTGAAACATAAGGCTTGAAGGCGGATATTTATCATCAATTTTTCTTGAATCTTTTTTAGCATAAGAGCATAGGGCTTCCGCTAAATCAAAAGCATAATGAAGGGGATATTTCTCATTCGCATAAGCTATACCTGCACATGCACTAAGGCTATCGTTTTTATATATATTTTTTGTTTTTTGCTCAAAAAGTTCTAAAAAATTTCTTGTAAACTCTAAAGCATAACTTGCATTACAAACGATAGTTAAGTCGTCTCCACTTAGTATGATTTCTCGATGATTTTTCTCAAATCCTTTCACAACTTTACTTGCTTCTTCTTTTGCTCCTATAGTTGCCTTGTCAAGTGCTAAAGAAAAACTTTTAAGCTCTTTTTCATCCATATTTTGTACTATTTTTCCTAGACCATTTCCGTCTGCATGTATGATGGCTATTTTATTTTTAGAGTTCGATAAATTTTCTAAGTCTAACTTTTCATTTACAAACTGTTTAAATCTATCTATTTTTTGCTTTGTGGCTTTGTCCAAATAAATTTCTTCATCTTCTTCTATGATTTTTTTAACTACAGGTTTGGCTGTTTTTGGATTTTGCTTTAAAATAGAAAAATGCAAATCAAGGGGCAATGGAGGTTTGTTGCGTTGAAATTTGAGTCTTTGCTCAAGTTTTTTTGAACATCTCTCATAGGTGTCATCAAATGGAATTAGAGCTTGTGATATAGTAATACCGTAAGCTTTTTGCATTACCTCTTTTGGAAATTTTTTAACCATTATCTTCGCATCTTCTTTATTTTCAAAAATGATACGCAAGTTTCCCGCAGATGAGAGAATAACAATCGGCTTATTTTTAATACCCTCTACACTATAAGTATCTCTAGCTTTTTTATTATTTTCTATAATTCCTCTTATAAAACCTAAATCCTCAACTAATTTACTAGCTCCAATAATCTCTTTAAGCTTGTTCGTCTTAAAAATAAAATTTTGAATACCCTGCACACTAGCACCATATAAATATTTACTCATATTCTTCCTTTACTATTATTTTTCCAAGCCCAAAACTTGTCTCTTTTCCTACGCCTAATATCTCGCCCATTTTTAAAAGTTTGTAAGACTTTTTGTCTAAATTATCCACATGTAAACTCCCCACTAAGCCCCCAAATTTCATCTTTTCATTTTTTGCTAAGCTGTATCTTGATAAATCCTTAAAATAAACATCTTTAGCCTTGTAAGTATAGCTTGGCTTAAAATCGAGCCTATAAACCTCTTCGCCTTTTAAAAATCGAATCTTTTTATGGATAGAGGTTAAAATATCTTCAAGCTCAATAGAAGAATTTCTTATGAAACGATTATCTTTTTTGATACGAAGGGGAGTTTTAAGCTCAATCTCCACTTTGCTAAAATGCTTTTTTATTTTGATTTTTTTTGTATATTTTTTAGAAAAATCAAGTTTTTTATCTTTATCATTGAGATAAATTTCATAATTTTTATAAGTTTTTCTGTCTTTTCCAAGCCCGACCTTACTTAGCATTTTATCAAAAGCATTTATTACAAAAGACACTTCATCGCAATATTTATCAAAAAGATAAAAATCAAACTCATACTCATACTGGCCTAAAACATAATCAAACCTAAAAGCCCTTTGTATATTTTGCTCTTCATAAAACTTATAAAAAAGGCTCTCTTTGGAGCTATCATGAGAGTAAATATTTTTTAAAGCATACCCAAAAGCCCCACGAAGTTGGCTTCCTAAAAAGTAAGGCGGTTTGTCTTTTGTGTTTATTTTGATTGTTAATTTTGTGTATTTCATACTGTGTCTTTTAATGTGCTATTATTTTTTCTGCGATGTTTGTTGTCTAAATACCAAGGTTCGTACTTTCCTTGGTTGAAGTGGTAAACGATGGTACGTTTCCAATTTGACAATATATCTCCGCACACAAAAAATGTAATCCCCACACCAGAAATCGCCACATGTAACTCATCTGCACTTGAGGCGTTTAGCATAAACTCTTCTCTTAAATACTTTATGAGTTTTGGTATATCTTCTTCGCTCACAGTTATTTGCTTATCTCCAAATTTTTTTATAAAAATAAGATTTTTATCTATACCTTTTTCTTCGGCAAATTGTCTCATTTGTTTATCTGCTTCGCGGTTTGAGCCACCAAATACGATGCCTAAAAATGCAGCCTTATTTTCAAGAAGTTGAACTTTTTGAAGCTGTTGTAAATAATCTTTATTTTTATGATTTTCGCTTGAATACTCATAATAAGCATAAAATGCAAGTGTAGCTAATGCAACAGCACTTGCAACATCCAAGCTTGCATATAATCGACTTATGAAATTATCCTCGCCTATAAAAAATAAGAAAAAAAATCCTACCAATGTTATGGCTCCAAATACATATAAAATCCACCAATCTTTTGCTTTGTCTAAAATTTGTTTATAATTTATATTATCTAGCTTCTCTTTTGCCAAATTTAAAATTTTCTTAAACTCCATATTCTCTAAACCTCCTATGGATAAATATTGATTTTTTGATTATTTTTTCGCTTTGATTCTCTTCGCTTACCATGCGTTTTGTGGTAGCATAAATAGGCACTAAACCTAACTTTTTACTAAAGCAAACCATCTCGTAACTTGCCCCAAAATCCCCCTGTATTAGCACAAAATCCCCCTTTTTTGCATTTGATTTCAAAAACTCTTTAAAAGGCTCAAGTAAGCTTTTTAAGCTCTCAATCTCAGGCGAAATATCGCTCCAAAGCCTTTGAAGTTTAGCATCCAAAGACACAAACTCCCCCACATCCAAATTTTGCTCACCATCCAAACGCTGTTCACGACTTAAAGTGTGGGAAAAAAGTAAAAACATTTTTTTCAAAATCTGCCCCTTTGTATTGATTTTAAAACTCAATTTTACAACAAAAAAAGAAAAAAATCAAGGAAAAATTAAGCTAAATATTTCCTCAATCTCTCAACTCCTTCTCTCATGTGTTCTATGTCTCTAGTATAGGCAAATCTTATGTATTTGTGGGTTTGGTTTGAGCCAAAATCTTTTCCGGGGGTTGAGGCTACGTGTAGATCTTGGAGGAGTTTTTTGGCAAACTCGAAGCTATCAGGGCTATATTTTGAAATGTTTGCCCAAAGATAAAATGCTCCGTTTGGTTTTACTTCCACTGAAAAAATTTGGCTTAATTCTTTGTATAGGAAATCTCTTCTTTGCTTGAAAGTTTCTCGGATGAAAGATAGATACTCTTCATCAAAGGCACTCAAGGCTGCATATTGGGAAAAAGTTGGGGCGGAAATGAAGATATTTTGGGCTATTATCTCGGCTTGTCTGGCTAGATTTTTGGGAACTATAACCCAGCCTAGTCTAGCTCCTGGCATACAATAATACTTGGAAAATCCATTGATAACAAAGACATTTTCGTCAAATTCTAAGGCAGTATTTGCCCTTTTTTCGTAGCTTAAGCCGTGGTAGAGTTCATCAGAGATGAAAAATATATCTTTTTGCTTGCAGTAGGATATAAGTTCTTTTAGATTTTGCTTATCGTAGATATTTCCCGTAGGATTTGCTGGAGATGAAATCTGTAAAGCCTTTATATCCTTGCCTTTTAGATGCTCTGGGGTTAGCTCATACTTGCTAGTTTTGTCTATGTTGATAAAACAAGGATTTATATCTAACATGTAAGCAAAATTTTTATAACAAGGATAAGATGGGTTTGAGAGGCCAAGTTTTTCGCCGTGTTTTAGGCTTAGGGTGTAGGCTACCAAAAAAGCACCTGAAGTTCCAGGAGTTAGGATAATCCTATCAGTATCCACATCTACGCCGTATTTTTCTTTATACATGTTAGAAATTTTCTCACGCAAAGCCAACAAGCCCTTTGATTCTGTGTATGAAAACTTATCTTCATTCACAGCTTCCAAAAAAGCTTTTTTTAGATGAGGGCTTGGTGGGAGGTCTGGCTGTCCTATCTCAAAATGTATCGTATCGTCAAATTTCTGGGCTTCTCTTACTATGTCCATGACAATAAAAGAGCTCATTTTATCATATCTCATCGCGTTTCCTAGAAAAAAATGTGTAAAAGTATAGCATAAACTCATATAAATTTTATTTTTTGTCCGTTTATATACTTGTTTAATTTCTTTTTGTTATAATAAAGCTTTAAAAAGAAAAAACCATTAGGAAATAATATGAAGATAAGTGGCTCACGTATGGTTATACAAGCCCTAAAAGAAGAGGGCGTAGAAGTAGTTTTTGGTTACCCAGGTGGGGCGATAATGAATGTTTACGATGAAGTTTATAAACAGGATTTTTTTAAGCATATATTAACTCGCCACGAACAAGCTGCCGTTCATGCAGCAGATGGATATGCAAGGGCGAGTGGAAATGTGGGAGTTGCCTTTGTTACAAGTGGTCCAGGATTTACAAACGCTGTAACGGGATTAGCGACTGCTTATATGGATTCTGTTCCTATGGTTGTCATAAGCGGTCAAGTTCCAATTACCATGATAGGCACAGATGCTTTCCAAGAAATAGATGCTGTTGGTATAAGTCGCCCTTGTGTTAAGCATAATTATATAGTAAAAAAAGTAGAAGAATTACCCCGCATCTTAAAAGAAGCCTTTTATATAGCAAGAACGGGCAGACCAGGACCTGTGCATATAGATATACCAAAGGACGTAACTGCCCATGAGGGAGAGTTTAAATATCCAAAAGAAATCAGTATGCAAACCTATAAACCCACATATAAGGGCAATGCAAGACAGATAACAAAGGCCATAAAAGCCATCTCGGATGCAAAAAGACCCATACTTTATCTAGGTGGAGGCATCATAAATTCAAATGCTAGCAAAGAAATAAGAGAATTTTCCAAGATAAGTGGTATCCCAGCGGTTGAGACCCTCATGGCAAGAGGAGCCCTAAGGCATGATAATGAACTTTTACTTGGTATGGTTGGGATGCATGGGAATTATTCGGCAAATATGGCCATGAGTGAAACAGACCTTATGATAGCGCTAGGACCTAGGTTTGATGATAGGGTTACTGGAAAATTAAGCGAATTTGCAAAACATTCAAAGATTATACATGTGGACATTGATCCAAGTTCCATCGGAAAACTAGTAAATGTGGATTACCCAATAGTGGGCGATCTAAAAAATGTTTTACAAAAGATGATACCCCTAGCAAAGGAAACAATTAAGCCTGAAAAATACCAAAGCTGGAGAGATCTACTAAAGCGTTATGATGAAATTCATCCTTTAGTTTATGAAGATAGTGATGAGATCTTAAAACCCCAATGGGTTATAGAAGAAACGGGACGAATTTTGGGAGATAAAGCTGTTGTTTCAACCGATGTTGGACAACATCAAATGTGGACTGCCCAGTTTTACCCCTTCACTTATCCACGCCAATACATCACAAGCGGAGGTTTGGGAACCATGGGTTATGGATTTCCAGCAGCTATGGGTGCAAAATGGGGAAATAAAGATAAAATTAGTATAAATTTCACAGGCGATGGCTCAATCCTTATGAACATCCAAGAGCTCATGACAGCAGTGGAATCAAATATACCAGTTATCAACATCATCTTAAACAATAACTTCCTAGGCATGGTAAGACAATGGCAAACTTTCTTTTATGAAAAACGATATTCATCCACAGATTTGCAAGCCCAGCCAGATTTTGTAAAACTAGCTGAAAGCTTTGGTGGACTTGGATTTAGGGTTCAAACTAAAGAAGAATTTAGAAAAGCCCTAGATATGGCAGTAAAAAACAATACAGTAACCATGATAGATGTTAGAGTTGATAGGCTAGAAAATGTTCTTCCTATGGTACCAGCGGGCGGAACTTTGTATAATATGATGTTAGAGTATAAGGATTGAAAATGAGCAGACGTGTAATATCAGTAATAGTTTTAAATGAAGATGGGGTTTTATCTCGTATTTCTGGGCTTTTTGCAGGACGAGGATACAACATCGATACCCTAACCGTTGCCCCAATCCCAGATACAAATCTTTCAAGATTAAGCATAGTAACCTCAGGAAGCGAGAGAGTTTTAGAGCAGATTGTAAAGCAACTTCACAAGCTCATACCAACCTATAAAGTTATAGAAAGTGGCAATTTTGTGGAAAAGGAAATGGCTTTGGTAAAAATCCCTTTAAATGAAGATTTTAACGGCCTTGATGCCATGCTAAAAGCCTACAATGGAACCATAGCAAATGCGGGAGAGGACTACATAGTAGTCATGGTGGCAGATGATGCCAATCGAATAGAAAACTTTTTAAAAGCCATAAAGAAATACAACCCAATCCAAATGGTTAGGGGTGGTTCTGTGGTATTGGATGTGTAATGAAATTATATGACATAGCAAAAAAATTAAACCTTACATGCAAAGGTAAAGACAGGGAAATAAGTAGGTTAAATAAGCTTGAAGATGCGGATGAAAATGAGTTGGTTTATATCACTAAGCCAAAATACATCAAACAGCTCCAATCCACCAAATCAAAGGCGATAATCATACCTGAAGAGTTCATACCCCATGCTCCAAAAGATGCGAGCTTGATAATAAGTGATGAGCCATATCTGATAATGGCTTATATCTCGCAACTTTTACAAAAGGCAAATTATAAGCCCTCAACCCTGCGTCCGAAAATAAGTGAACATGCAAATATAGGCTTACATGTGAGCGTACTCAATGGTGCGGTTATAGAAAAAAATGTAACCTTAATGCCTGGAGTTTACGTGGGCGAGAATGTTTACATAGGGGAGGGTACAACCATCCATCCAAATGCGGTCATTTACCCAAATACCAAGATAGGAAAAAACTGCACCATACTAGCAAATGCAGTCATAGGAAGCGATGGTTTTGGATACGCTCACACCAAAGAAGGCAGGCATGTTAAGATCTATCACAGCGGAAATGTTATCTTAGAAGATGAAGTTGATATAGGTGCTGGAACCACCATAGATAGGGCAGTTTTTGCATCTACCATCATCAAAAAAGGCACAAAGATAGACAACCTTGTTCAGATCGGACACAATTGCATCTTAGATGAGGGATGTATCATAGTTTCCCAAAGTGGTTTATCTGGATCAACCAAACTTGGACGTGGAGTTATCATGGGCGGTCAAAGCGGAACCAGTGGACATCTAAGCATAGGGGATGGAGCCATGATAGCAGCCCGCGGAGGAGTTATGAAATCCTTAGAGGGCGGAAAAGCCTATGGTGGTGCCCCCACAATGCCACAAAGGGATTGGCTGAAATTACAAATCAAGATGTTAAAACTAGTAAAAGACAAATAAGTTTTTACACATCAAAAGTTTCCAATTAGCATTTAAGGTGCTAAGCAGATAACATTAAAAATAAATGGCATTTCGAAGAAATGCTTACCCTACTAGTCATCCGTTTTCCGCAATCCGCAATCTGTTTTTTCTACATTGGCTAAATCCCCATTTAGCCAATGTCATGTTCAAATATAACAACCCTTTAAATATTTTTATGCTACAATTCGCACTTAAATTTAAAAGGAGAAAAATATGAGTGGAAAAAACACCATACTAAAATCGTTTGCCCTAGCAGATACTAAAAAAGGAATAATATCAGTTTCCCACCTAGAAGAGCCTTACGGAGCAAAATCAGCCCCAGTTGTAAGCATAGGAATTTCTTTGAAAGGAAATGAAAACGAACCCGACTGGAAGGCCCACATACCCTATGAAAACTTAGATGAACTTATAGCTTCATTGCAAGAAGCCAAAGAGAAGTATGGCAAGTAGTGCTTATTTACATGTAAGGAAAAGCTCCTTGCATGTAAAATTAAATTTATTTTCTTAGTCTAGGGTTACAGATTTTATAGTCATTGTTGTAAATAGTTACTACTTATATTTCATTTTCAAATCACTCAACCATTTAGGTTCTGGATTTCGCCAGTCGCCTGCGGATATTTCTGCCTTATTTGCAAGTAAATTTTCAATCCATAATTTTTGATTTTTAGTAATCTCAAAATGAGGGCTGAATGAAAAATGTTTTATTTTCTTCAACATACAAATGCTCTCAGGCATATTGTTGATTCCTGCATTTTTACACAGGCTTAAACTTTCTAAATTTTTAAGATCACCAATACTTTCGGGGATTTCAAGCAAGGTAAAATTTCCAGACAATCTCAAATCTTTTAAGTTTTCTAACTCCCCTATATCCTTAGGGATTTCATGTAAATTCTTATTCAATAAAACAAGTCTTTCTAATTTTTTTAGTTTAACGATCGAAGAGGGTAATCGTTTTAAATATTTGGTATCTCCCAACCATAGTTCTTTAAGATTACTTAATTGGTGAATATTCTCAGGAAGTTTTGTTATTTTACAATAACTTAAATTAAGTATTTCCAAGTTTGGCAATTCACACAATTGTTGTGGAATTTCTTTGAATTTATTTCCACCTATATCAAGTTCCTTTACATTACAAAGCTTTCCTATTAAAGGATGTATACTTGTGAGTTTAAAATCACGCAAATCAAGTTTTTCCATACTGAACAGAACTTTACTGTCTCTAGGAAAAATTGGAAATGGTGTTTTATCCTTTTCTGATTTCAAAAGGTATTCAGGTATATTATTTTCATCAGCCCACTCAAATAGTTCTTTAAATTCTTGTTTTGTCATCTTTCTTTCTCCTTTTAACTATATAACATTTTCTCAGCGTTGATACTTTGCCTGTGTTGTTTTTTGGCGTTTTTAAACAAACTATAAACTATATAAAACGTTTTCATTCTTCATCAATTTTAGACATTTTCTCATCTATAAACTCAAAAAAACCTATTTCTTCTAATAATTCCCAATCATCGTGATCCCAATCAACTGTTGAATTTCCATTATTTTTATAAAAACATTGTGCGTTTCCGCAACCATTGGGGAAAAATTCAAGCAACTCATCAAAAGAATAGCCCTTTGGTTTTATATTGTGTTTTTTACAAACTGGGTTCATCTGTTCTGCCATAACTTCAATATACTCATTTGCCAACAATAAATTATCAATTATTGTAGCAACTTCTCCAAAGCCATTGTGTATTTTGTAAAAAGTTTTTAAATCATCAGGAACATTCCAATTAAATCTTTTTAGATTTTCGTTTGGCTTAGCATTTAAAAGAGGCGAACCGCCTGTATATATCCTAAAATAATCTCTATCATCATAAAGCCTCATGCTCAACAAATAGTGCAAAACCCAAATGTTTTCTTTTTTTCTGCAAAAATAAATTTACATCTTTCTTTTAGTGAAGAGATAAGATTTGGAATTTTATTAGAAATTGGCTGAAAATTATCGCTTATAAATTCTGTAATAGTTTTATCATTCAAACTTGACCAAGGACAATCATTTGGAAACTCTCCAAGTTGGTAAAAGTTCGCACTATTTTTTGATTCAAATATAAGTTTAATTCCATTAAATCCATACTTATTTATAATTTCATTTTCTAAATTAGTAGTTCTGATAAATTCTGTATCAAATTCCTTCTTATCATCTCTTTTCAGTTCCTTTCTATATTTTTCTTTTAACTCGGGAGTTAGTTCTTCACTACTTTTCATAGTTTTTCCTTATCTATTACTTTTCCTGATTTATCAAAAAAAATCCGAATTCCTTGTTCGTTTTTTTCAATAATACTTCCATATTCAACCTCTCTTCTTAACAAATATACAAGTGAAAAACCAACTATATTTTCTAATTCTTTTCCCGTTTTAACTTTTATGTATTTGTAAGTTAAATTTGCCTCATCAGG
>PDWI01010458.1_pt1 | contig 10395 bp, 9 predicted proteins | sample 1430891 | NCBI WGS metagenome assembly PDWI01 (sample SAMN01162508, study PRJNA174530) | Oral metagenome, whole genome shotgun sequencing project. | biome: Marine environment; feature: Marine mammal; material: Swab sample of the gingival sulcus; isolation source: swab sample of gingival sulcus... | reverse complement strand
GTTTTTCGGCTATTTTGACGATTTGCGGGGTGTTTTTATGCCAAAAATACAAATTATTTTTCTGATTTACAAATATTTAAGTATTTTCTGAATGCGCCTGTCGTGTGGTGGTAAATGTTTCACTTGCTCCGTTCACTTTAGCATAAGAATTATTTTACAAATAATTGTTCTTATGCCTTTTCGGAGAAAGAATATATTATCCACAGCAACAAAAGACACATTAATATACTTATAAAAATATTGGCAAAAGCATACCAATAATTATGAGTACGCAACAATTCGTAAGTCTCATAACTGAAAGTGGAGAAAGTGCTGAAACCGCCACAAAATCCTGTTATCAAAAAAGCTCTCAAAGGAGCAGAAAGCGCACCTTTTTGTCCGAAGAAATAAACGGCAACTCCCAAAATAAGTGTTGCCGAAATATTGGCAAGCAAAGTTCCCTGCGGATTAATATTTTTAAAATTACTGCTTGTAAGCGATGTCAGCACTAAACGCGAAAGACTTCCCAAACCACCGCCGATAAAAACACTTAAATAAATATTCATTTCTTAAAATATGTTTTCAGCTGTCGTAAAATCCCTTTCCTTTTGAAATTAATTTCAGAACCTCAAATTTTTTTAAATAAATAATTAGGATTTTTAATTATCAATTCATAGTTCTTATTTTTTTTCATCTCTTTCATAAACTTTGCGCTGCCGAAGTTATAATAGTCTGCCGAATCATCAAAAAGAATAAAACCGCCTTTTTTCATATTTTTGTCGGTGTTCATAAAGTCTCTTTTTGTATATTCGTAGGTATGATTTCCGTCGATGTAAGCAAATGATATATTCCCGCCCAGTTTTATTTCTCTTTTGAACAAATCGGTAACAGAGGTGTTATTATTCCATAGTTCAAAGAAATCGTCGGAAAATTCCTCTATCGTAAAGGGAATATTGTTCGGGCTGAAAAATTTAACATTTCGGATAAAACTTTCTTTCACAAATTCTCTATATTGTTTATGCTCTATTTTGGAGCCGGACAGATATTTTTCGTCTTCACTTCCCACAAAAATCCACTTGTCGGAACAGAAGATTTTATTTTTTCTGTTATATTTTTCGAGGAAATGGCTCATTAAATTTGTCGATAATCCGCAAAAAGACCCTATTTCTACTACTGCTCCTTCGTCCGGCATATTTTTTACGGCTGTTTCAATGGCGTGAATATTTCCTTTATTCAACATTCCGGCATTGGCAAATTCGAGCCAATTTGTGTATTCCGTAGAGGCATCTTTTTGTCTCAAACGAGCTAATCCGTATTGTATTACATTTTTTATCCTCATAAATTTTTATTTTTCCTGATATAGAGCTTAATTTTTATTTCGTTTATTATGTTTCGGTGTATTTTCGAGCTGAAATATTTATAATATCTTTCTTCTATTTTTTTATTCACACTTATATCTTTTATTAATTCGGGCGACTTGCTGCTTTCGTCTGTCTTTGTTTCATAGCGTTTTGTTTTTCTTATATGACTTCCGCTGCCGTCTGCGCCTATGTTGCGAACCATTGATTTTACGGGATAAACATTCTGTCCGCCTTTTTTATAACAGGCATAATTAAAACGTATAGCCCATGAGTCTATTTTGTTCTGTTTCTGCCACATCAGCACTACGGAACAATCTTTTCCGCCCTTATTAAATTCTGTTCTTTTTTTGGGGTTGCCGATAAATTTATCAAAATCGCTTATTTCCCAGTCAATATCTTCCCAACGATTTTTCCATGTAGCCCAGCCCCATGAATTTATACGTCTGAAAAGAAAAATTTTGTGAGCATAATCTTCGGGGATTTTTATTGGTGCGCAGTATGCCGAAATCGAAAAAATATCTTTTCTATCCTTGTAAAGATTAAGACTTTTATTCATATAATCCAGAAAATTAGGACTGAGAATAAGGTCGTCTTCCACCACTATAATTTTCCCGTATTTTTTTATTATCTCGCTTACTCCTGAAATAACGGAATTTGCAAGTCCTTTGTTTTCTGTTTGTTCTTTTATGCTTATGGAGGCAAAACCGCTAATTGAGTGCAGATATTTTCTTACTTCTTTTACTTTTTGTGCATCTTGCTCATCTTTTGCTCCGTCCGAGAAAATAAAAACCGAACTTTGGGAGGCTTCTGTATTTTTGAGTAAACTTTCTATTGTTAATTTTATATGTTCTATTCTGTTGTAAGTAAATATTGCTATGGGTGCTGACATAATTAATGTTCTTATTTTAATTTTATCCTGCCCAATTTTCTCGGTCTAAACTTCTGTATTGTATTGCTTCGGCAAGATGAGATGCTTGTATTTTTTGAGATTTTTCAAGGTCGGCTATTGTGCGTGCCACTTTTATTATTCTATCGTAAGCTCTTGCCGAAAGTCCTAATTTTTCCATTGCATTTTTCAGTAGTAGTGAGCCTGTTTTATCTATTTCGCAATATTTGTGTTGAAGTTGAGAAGTCATTTGTGCATTACAATATATTCCTTTATTTTCTTTGTATCGTTCTTGTTGTATCTTTCTTGCATTTATCACTCGTTCTCTTATTTGGAAACTGTTTTCAGATTCTGTTTTTTCGGATAGTTTACTGAATGGGACAGGTACTATTTCTATGTGAATGTCTATTCTGTCGAGCAGTGGTCCTGATATTTTATTGAGATAACGTTGTACAACTCCCGAACCGCAGACGCATTCTTTTTCGGGGTGATTGTAGTATCCGCAAGGACATGGATTCATTGATGCCACCAACATAAAACTTGCGGGATATTCCACCGTAAATTTTGCTCTTGATATTACTATATTTCGGCTTTCGAGCGGTTGACGCATTACTTCGAGTACTGTACGTTTAAATTCGGGGAGTTCGTCCATGAAAAGGACTCCGTTGTGTGCCATAGATATTTCGCCGGGTTGGGGAAAAGCTCCTCCGCCCACAAGTGCTACATCGCTTATGGTATGATGAGGTGAACGATAAGGACGATGTGTTATCAGTGAGGTGGATTTTTCTATCTGTCCGGCTACCGAATGTATTTTTGTTGTTTCTAATGCTTCTTGCAAGGATAGCGGCGGGAGAATTGTGGGCAGGCGTTTTGCCATCATTGTTTTGCCTGCGCCCGGCGGTCCTATCATTATTATATTATGTCCTCCTGCTGCTGCTACTTCTAAGGCTCTTTTTACGCTTTCTTGTCCTTTTACTTCTGCAAAATCAAATTCAAAATTATTTATTTGCTCATAAAATTCTCTTTTTGTATCTACTATGGTTTGTTCTATTTCTGTGTCGCCGTTGAAAAAGTTTATTAGTTGTTTTATGTTTTCAACTCCGTAAACTTCGAGATTATTAACCACCGCTGCTTCTTTGGCATTATCTTTAGGCAATATAAGTCCTTTAAAACCTTCTTTTCGTGCTTGAATTGCTATCGGGAGTACGCCTTTTATTTTTTTCACGCTTCCGTCGAGTGACAGTTCTCCCATTATTACGTATTTATCCGTTTTTTCGTTGTTTATTTGTTCCGAAGCGGCAAGAATGCCTATTGCAAGAGGAAGGTCGTAGGCTGAGCCTTCTTTCCTGATGTCTGCCGGAGCCATATTTATTACTATTTTGCGTCCGGGCATTTTGTAACCATTATGTTTGAGTGCTGAAGCTATCCTTTGTTGGCTTTCTTTTACTGCATTATCGGGCAAACCGACAAGGAAAAAATTAATTCCTTGTGTAACATTTACTTCTATGGTTATCGTCTGTGCTTCTACTCCAAAAACTGCACTACCGAAGGTTTTTACAAGCATTTTTGTGATATTTATTTTTATGTTTTTCGGAGAAATATTTATGCGTTATCTTCCAATTCATTTTTATCGGGGAATAAGCGCGAGCGAATATCTAATTTTTTATACAATTTTTCGTATATCTCTCTGACTGTGGTAAGCGGCGGTGGTGGAACTACTTTCTTTTTCTTTCCAAATGAAATTTTCAGTGGTTCTTTTTTGGGTGGCGGCGGCACCGGTTTTATTGGTTTTTCGTCTATTCGCCATATTTCCACATCGCCTGAAACAAATACGGCAGCGTTTTTATCTGTAAAGATTTCCCAGCCTTTCATTTCGTTGTTAAAGCGTATTATCGTATCTTCAAGTTCCCATACATGAGATACGATTCCGCCTCTTCTTACCTTAACTATATAGTTTGCTTTGCCTTCTGCAAGTACAGAAGGTAATTTGTTTTTTTGTTCTTCTTGGGGAGTATTCTGTTCCATAGTTATAATTTTTAATGATGCACTTTGGGTGGCGGCGGTGGCGGTGCCGGTGCCGGAGGTGCTTTAAATTTTATTAGTATAAGATTTATAATTCCTAAGATAATGGTAAATGTCATGGGGAGATGACGCAGGGTGATGTAATCCACAAGTTTTGGGAGGGTTGTAATATCACCGTAATTCCAGAATACATTTTGCATTTTCCCTAATACGTACAATAAACCACTTAGTATGAAAAATAGCAACAGTATTATTTTCAGTGCCATGATTATACTTATTTCAAAGGAGCGATTTTTAAAAGTTGTATTCCAACTGAGATTAAATGCCAGCCACAGAGCCATAATTATAACAATGGCGGTTTTGATATAGAGCACTAATTTTTCTGTTGCGTCCTTACAGTTCTTTCGTGTGTAGTTAAATTTGTCCAGCGATTTATCCATTTGCATCCACCAGAATGGAAGTTCAAAGTAAACCCTTTTATTTTCGTCTTTTTGTACTAAAATTTCTTTGTTATTAGTATGGCTTGTTTCCGGTTTGTATATCGACATACCTCCTCTTGAGACAAGCAGAATAAAGAAAAGCAGTTCGAAAAGCAATAATACAAATTCCCAAATATTAATTTCTTTTTTCATGTGCAAATAATTTGAAGCTTAATTCAACGAAGAGTTATGTTTGTAAAAGTACAAAAATAACTCTTAGTACTGTAAAATATTGGTTGAAGATTTTAATTTATCTTTTTGAGATTTAATTCTGTCAGTTGCTCACGGTTTACTTCTGAGGGGGCATCAATCATTATATCTCTTCCTGCATTGTTTTTTGGGAATGCTATTACTTCTCTTATGGAGTCGACTTCCGCAAATAATGATACTAATCTGTCGAAGCCGAAAGCTATTCCTCCGTGTGGCGGTGCGCCATATTGAAATGCGTCCATGAGAAATCCGAATTGTGCTTTTGCTTCTTCTTCTGTAAAGCCGAGTAATTTGAACATTTTTTGCTGTAATTTTTCATCATGGATACGGATTGAGCCTCCGCCTATTTCTGCGCCGTTAATTACTAAGTCATAAGCATTTGCAGATATTTTTTCGGGAGCTGTATCCAGCAACTCCAAATCTTGTTTGCAAGGCGATGTAAAGGGGTGGTGCATGGCGTGGAAACGATTACTTTCTTCGTCCCATTCCAAGAGGGGAAAGTCCACAACCCAAAGAGGAACGAATTTATTTGTATTTTTCAGTCCTAATTGTTCCGCCATTTCTAAGCGTAGTTCGCCAAGTGCATATTGTGTGTGTTTCTTTTCGCCTGAAAGTATAAGAAGCAGGTCGCCGGCTTCGGCTTCCATTTTATCTGCCCATTTTTTCAGCTCGTCTTGATTGAAAAATTTATCAACTGAAGATTTGAATGTTCCATCTTCATTGCATTTCACATAGATAAGTCCTTTAGCTCCTATTTGTGGACGTTTAACCCATTTTGTAAGATTATCTGTTTTTTTGCGACTATAAGCTGCGGCACAATTTTTTGCGCATATTCCGGCTATGTATTCGGCTTCGTCGAATACTTTGAAGCCTTTATTTTTAGCTATTTCGTTCAGTTCCACAAATTTCATGTCAAAACGGAGGTCGGGTTTGTCCGAGCCGTAATATTTCATTGCATCTTCATAAGTCATTCGCGGGAATTTGTCAAGCTCTATTCCTTTTATTTCCTTAAAGAGATGTTTGGTAAGTCCTTCAAAGGTATTTAGTACGTTTTCTCTTTCCACGAAAGACATTTCGCAGTCTATTTGTGTGAATTCGGGCTGACGGTCGGCTCGCAGGTCTTCGTCTCTGAAACATTTTACTATCTGGTAGTATTTATCGAAGCCCGAAACCATTAGCAGTTGTTTGAATACTTGCGGTGATTGAGGCAGAGCGTAAAATTGTCCTTCATTCATACGTGAGGGAACGATAAAATCTCTCGCACCTTCGGGTGTCGATTTTATAAGAACAGGTGTTTCTACATCTATAAATCCTTGTTTATCAAGATAGTTACGAACAAGGTGCGATATTTTATGTCGTAATATTATTTTTTCTCTTACGCCGGCTCTTCTTAAATCGAGATAGCGGTATTTCATTCTTAATTCTTCGCCACCGTCAGTATTTTCTTCTATTGTAAAAGGCGGTATTTTTGATTTATTAATAACTTCAATAGCAGTAACAATAACTTCTATATCACCTGTTGTAATATTCTTGTTTTTGCTTTCACGTTCTGCTACTTCTCCTTTTATTTTAATAACAAATTCTCTCCCCATTTTGCGAGCTTTTTCGCAAAGTTCTTGGTTTGTTTCCATATTGAAAGCCAATTGGGTAATTCCGTATCTGTCTCTAAGGTCGATGAAAGTCATGCCTCCGAGATTTCTGTTTCTTTGTACCCAACCTGCCAATGTTACTTCCGAGCCTATATTTTCGGCTTTTAGTTCTCCGCAATTATGTGTTCTGTACATTATATTTATGATTTAAGAATTAAGTACATTGTGCTGTTTATATTAAGGTGAAATAGGTTTTCTTATTTTTATTTTTTTATCCGTAAGGTCGCTTTTCGTATAGAGATAAGCTATTATTTATTTTTACGCTTAGCGGTATATCGGATAAATTTTATCTTTTGACTTTTGTCTTTATTTTATTATCTTCATTTCTTTTATCAGATGTTTTGCTCCTGCAAATTTATCTATCAGAAACAGAGCGTATCTTATGTCAAGAGTTATATTTCTGCAAATAGTCGGGTCGTACATTATATCGCTCATAGTTCCTTCCCAGTTTCGGTCGAAATTAACTCCGATGAGTTGTCCTTCGGCATTTATAACCGGACTTCCCGAATTTCCGCCTGTTGTGTGATTCGAGGCAGTAAAGCAGACGTGCATCTTTCCGTTTTCGCCATATATATCGTAATCTTTTTCTTTGTATAACTGCTTTAATTTTGTCGGAACTTTATAGTCGTATATTTCGGGATTGTCTTTTTCCATAATTCCTTCTAAGGTGGTGTAGTATTCGTATTCCACTGCATCGGCGGGAACATAATTATCTACTTTTCCGTATGTTACTCTAAGTGTGGAATTTGCATCGGGATAGAAAGTTTTATCTGTTTGCATTTCCATTAAGGCTCTTATCCAAATTCGGTTAAGGCTGTCTAATTGTTCTTCTGTTTCTTTAATATCTTTTTGTGTTCTGTTCAGATATGTTTGCAATAATTGAGCATAGTAGGCAAAGAGCGGGTCTTTTCTCAATTCCGCTTCCGATTCTTCCGGATTATATTCTTCTACAAATCCTAATATTTCTTCTTTATTGTCAAAAATAGAATTTTTATAGCTCTGTTCCACATATTTATCTATCTTATCTACGGTTGTTTTTATGGGTATTTTATCTCTTGTTTCATTATTGATATACATAATTTGCATCTCCTTAAACAATTCTTTATCAAGTTCTCTGTTATAATTTTTGAAGAAACTTTCTATGTATTCCTTTGTCTCTTTTTTTATTTTCTGTATTGTTTTTGCGTCCGTATTCTTTTTTATTTTTCCTGTTTTTCTGCTTATATTGTTTATAAATCTCACTATATCAAGAGAATATCCTGCTTCATAGAAGTAAGCGTCAGAAATGCTGAGTGGTTTCATTTTGTTGTACAACTCTTCGTATTTGCTTAGTATTTTGCCGTATTTTTCTTTTCGTTTTTTGTCTTGTTCCACCCATTCCGTAAATTGTTTTTCTATTTCTTTTTTCTTTTCTATTGCGTGCATTCGTTTCAATCCTTTATTTTGTCCTATCCATTTTTTCCAAGCATTACTTACTCTTGCTTGTTTTGCTGCATATTGGATTCTTATTTTAGGGTCTTGATTCATATATTTTTTCATTATATCTATCTTCTTTTGTCTTATTTTTATGCGATGAGGATTTTCTACTTTCATTTTGTTAGCCACAGCAAAGGAAGGAATATATTCCGATGTTCTTCCCGGATAGCCGAAAACCATAGTAAAATCGCCTTTTTTTACTCCTTTTATTGATATGGGGAAAAACTTTTTGGGTTTATAAGGGACATTATCGGGCGAGTATTTTGCAGGCTTGTTGTTTTTGTCTGCGTATATTCTGAATAAAGAAAAGTCTCCCGTATGGCGAGGCCACATCCAATTATCGGTATCTCCGCCGAATTTCCCTATTGCCGAATTTGGCGCACCAACTAAGCGTACATCTTCAAATACTTCATTTACAAATAAGTAATATTGATTTCCATAATAAAAAGAACTTACTTTTGCTTTATAATGAGTTCCTTCGGTGGCATTTTCCAGTATTCTCTTCTTGTTTTCGTCTATCTTATTTTTTCGTTCTGTTTCCGACATATTATTGTTTACTCCGTCCAATATTTTTTTTGTTACATCTTCCATTCGTATTAGGAAGGTAACAGTGAGGTCTTTGTTTGGCAATTCTTCTTTTTTGTCCATAGCCCAGAAGCCGTCGGAAAGATAATTATGTTCCACCGAACTATGTGATTGTATTGCTCCGTATCCGCAATGGTGGTTGGTAATAAGCAATCCTTTGTCGGAGATTAGTTCGGCTGTACAACCGCCGCCGAAAATCATTACGGCATCTTTCATACTTGCTTTATTTATACTGTATATGTCATCGGCTGACAGTTTAAAACCTTTTTTTTGCATATCGGAAATATTATATTTTTTCAGCAAAAGAGGTATCCACATTCCTTCGTCTGCTTTTAGCGAAAATGATAGAAGTAAGAAACTAAATACAAACAATGTTATTTTTTTCAGCATTTTTATTGGTGATTAATGATTTAGTGCTTGATTTTTAATTTTTAATTTTTAATTTAGCTATTCAGAAAAGATAAACACAAAGTTAGCATTAAAAATTAATAGTTGCAATTTAAAAAATGAGTTCAATATAACAGATGAGATTTAAGAATATATTACTTATCATAATATCTTGTCTCTTTTTTTCGTGTACACAATACAAAGATATGGTTTATGTGAGAGCAAAGCAGAATATAAGCGATACTTTGTATTATGATAGTAATTATCGTCAGTATTTATTAAGAGCGGGAGATATTTTAGATGTAGTAATAAAAAGTACAAATCCTGAACTTTCTCGTATATTGGGACAGATAAACACAAGGACAGGAACGACATCCGATGCAAACAGGTTCATAAATAAACGACTTTCCGGTTATAAGATAGGAAAAGACGGCAAGATAAAAATACCGATAATAGGAGAAATAGAGGTGGAAGGAAAGACTTTGGAGGAGGCGGAGACCGCTGTTTGCGATGCCGTAGATGCTAAATTTAATAATGCTTACGTAAGAGTTAATCTGGTAAGTTTTGAAGTAACGGTAATCGGAGAAGCGGGAGGAAGTGCTGTTATATTTCATAAGGATAAGGTAAGCATGTTGGATTTAATAGCAAGATGCAAACCGACAAACTATGCCGATTTGCACGAAATTCTTATTTTAAGACCAATGGAAAAGAGTACAAAAACATTCCTTATTGATTTGACAAGGAGCGACTTATTAACAGATGAAAATTTCTATCTACAACCTGACGATATAGTTTATTTTAAGCCCATAAGAACAAAAACTATACGAATTGCACTATCCGAATATTCCATGTTTTTATCATTCCTGTCAAGCATTGCCGGCATTACATCAACTCTTTTATTTATTTTAAGTCTTAAAAAATAGGCGAAATGAGTACATTCGATTTCAGGAAGTTTTTTTTCAAACTATTGGCAAATTGGTATCTGTTTATCATATCAATACTTATTTCGTACTTCATATTTTATTATAAGAAAAAATTTATAATAATAAAATACAATGTTTATACTACTCTCGCTATCGGCAAGGGAGTAGGACAACCTGTTCAAAATATTCTGGGCGGATTGTCGCTATCGGGAGGAGCTAAAAATATGGAAGATGAAATTGCCGTTCTCAAGTCCCATAAAATAAGCGATATTGCAATAAAAGAGCTTCCTTTTGAAATAACTTATAAGAAAGAAAACAGATTTATAGATGAAGAACTTTATAAAAAATCTCCGTTTATTGTGGAGGCAGATACAAGTTGGAAAAATCCTATCGGACGCAAACTTTGGGTTAAATTAATCTCCAAAGACAGTTACGAAC
>PDWI01010457.1_pt1 | contig 10397 bp, 9 predicted proteins | sample 1430891 | NCBI WGS metagenome assembly PDWI01 (sample SAMN01162508, study PRJNA174530) | Oral metagenome, whole genome shotgun sequencing project. | biome: Marine environment; feature: Marine mammal; material: Swab sample of the gingival sulcus; isolation source: swab sample of gingival sulcus... | reverse complement strand
AAATCGGTACAGAATTGATTGACGCTTTAAAGAGGCTATACGGCAAAGACAATGTCGTAGCTAGCGATTTGAAAGAATTGCAAACGGATGAGTTTATTTATGAACGCTTAGATGTCACCGATAGGGAAGCATTCTTTGCTTTGTGTGAAAAATATCAAATTAATGAAATTTATCACTTAGCTGCTTTGCTTTCAGCAGTTGGCGAAGATAGGCCAGACCTTTTATGGCACGTTAATATGGAAGGACTTAAAATCGCTCTTGATATTGCACGTGAGCGCAAGGCGAAAATTTTTGTACCTAGTTCTATTGCCGCCTTTGGCGTTGATACACCGCAAGATGGAACACCGCAGGTAACAATACAAAGACCATCTACAATTTACGGTATTTCCAAGGTTGCAGGCGAATTACTATGCGACTATTACCATCATAAATACGGTGTTGATGCGCGCGGTGTTCGCTTCCCTGGTATTATTTCCAATAAAACTTTACCAGGTGGTGGCACGACAGATTTTGCCGTTCACATTTATTATGAAGCGCTTAAAAATAAACGCTATACTTGTTACTTAGACGAAAATTCTTATCTCGATATGGTTTATATGCCAGATGCAATTAAGGCGATATTAGATTTAATGGCAGCTGATGGAAGTAAACTCAAAAATCGCAACGCTTATAATATTACGGCAATGAGTGTTGCTCCTAAGGACATCGCTGCGTCGATTAAAAAAGTTATTCCAGAATTTGAAATAGAATATGAAGTAGATGCTAAAAGGCAAGCAATCGCTGATTCGTGGCCTAATAGTCTCGACGATTCTGCTGCGCGTAGTCAATGGAATTGGAAAGCGGATTACGACTTAGATGCGATGACAAGAGATATGCTCGCTGTTTTGGCAAAAAAACAATAGGATAGTGTTATGAAGCAACTAGTACAGTGTGTTCCCAATTACAGTATAAGCGATTTGAAAAACTTCGATAAAATTGTCGAAGTTTTTCGAGCGCGTGAGGGAATTAAATTGCTTGATTATTCCAGCGATGCCGTACATAATAGAAGCGTCATTAGTCTGCTTGGCGAACCAGAGGCATTAGTTACAGCTGTCGTCGATTCTGTAGCCAAGGCTAAGGAATTAATCGATATGCGTAGTCATAAAGGCGAGCATCCGCGTATGGGCGCTGTCGACGTCATTCCTTTCGTGCCTATTAGTAATATTACAATGGATGAGTGCATCAGCTTATCTAAACGCGTGGCGCAAGCTATGTATGAACAGTGCGACGTACCAGTTTACTTATATGAAAAATCGGCAAGTAGCGCTGAGCGCGCTAATCTTTCTAATCTCAGAAAAGGTGGCTTTGAAGCGATGGCTGAAAAAGTAAAGATTCCTGCTTGGCGGCCAGATTTTGGAACTGACTGTCATTCGACGTATGGTATTACAGCTGTTGGCGCTCGCCTACCTCTAATTGCTTTCAATGTTTTTTTAGCGACGGATAGAATAGAAGTCGCTGAGAAAATCGCAAAAAATATTAGGCATATTAATGGTGGACTGCGTTATCTAAAAGCGATAGCCGTCGATTTTAAAGAGCGTGGTGTTGTGCAGGTTTCTATGAATTTAACCGATTATACCAAGACGCCTTTACATAGGGTAGTAGAGTTGATAAAAATTGAAGCGAAGCGTTATGGCGTTAGTGTTCTTAGTTCTGAATTAATAGGACTCGCGCCTATGGACGCTTTTATAAGGGCGGCAGAATGGTATTTGCAACTAGAGAATTTTTCTAGTCATCAAATTATTGAAAAGCATTTGTTAGAATAATAACTGAGTAATCAACGATTGAAACGCTCCTTAGGTACCCGAAGATACGGGCGACGAAGTCGTATTCGTGAAGCGAATATAATGAGCACTGAATCGTATATCCCTGGTCGCAAGCAAGCTTGCTGCTCGGGCATGCAACCTGGCTTTATGTTTTCGCTAAGAGAACCTGCTCCACAGAACGCTCTACGCGAAAAATAAAGCGACACCGCGTGCTGACGTCGCTGACAATCGTTGTATAGTTATATTAAAATATTATTTAACTCAATAGTTACGAATAAGACTAATTAATAAGGAGTGGCTTTATGTTAAAAGACAAGAGTTTAGAAGCATATGCAAAAGAATTACACTCTGATTCGCACGTTGGCGGTGGGAGTGTGGCGGCGCTTAATGCGGCGCTTGCTGCCAGCCTTGTCGGCATGGTCGCCAATTTGACAAAAAATAAAGAGAAATACAAAGACGTATTGGCAGAGATGGTAGATATTGCTGATAAAACGGATAAATTAAAAGATGTTTTTATCGCTTTTATCGATGAAGATGCCACTGCGTTTAACGGTGTTTTGGAAGCATTTAAATTGCCAAAAACTACTGATGCTGAAAAAGCAAAGCGTAAAGCAGCGGTTGAAGCGGCGTATAAAGATGCTATAGCTGCGCCTTTAGCCTTGGCAAAATCAGCAGCCGAAGTTTATGATTTAGTAGAAATAGTCTTAAAAAAGGGCAATCAACAATTATCGTCTGATGCTTTAATTGCAGCCATTTGTTTACGAAGTGCGGTTTTGATTGCCATTTTAAATGTCGAAATTAATCTTTCGGCGATGAAAGATGAAGAATATGTCAAGAGATTGAAAGGTGATATGGATAATTTGCGAAAATTTGCGAATAAGCGTGAAGTAGAGTTATTGGCTTTGCAGAGGTTTTGACTGCTAAGTTAGAGTTAAATTGCTTAATTAGATACAGATTGGCTTTCGCGACTTCGCTTCGCTGCAGTCGCTTTCGCCTAAATACAAAAATATTCGACTTCGTCAGAATATTTGTTGAATTTTCATTGACATAGAACACTAATTGTTATATAATATTTCAGTCGGCAGTTGCTGGGATAACGAATACTCCAATCGCTATCGCGGAGCTAGCTAAGTAATAGTATCATAGGAGGAAAAAATGATTACTAAAGAAGATAAGACAAAAATTATTGAAGAATATGGTTTAAGCGCTGGTGATACAGGTTCGCCAGAAGTACAAGTTGCATTATTGACTTTCCGTATCAATTCTTTGACAGAGCACTTAAAAGAGCACAAGCACGACCACCACTCAAGACGTGGATTATTAAAAATGGTCGGTCATAGACGTAACCTTTTAAACTATGTTAAAAAGAAAGATATTGAAAGATATCGTGCATTAATCGCAAAACTTGGTTTAAGAAAATAGTAAAGCAAAACTCCTATCGTTTGATAGGAGTTTTTTCATTAGCGATAGTTTTAAAATAAATCGCTGTGAGTACCAGTTCTAGTTAAATATAGTACTAAATCATTATCGTGATATTTATAGATAAGCAGCCAATCTGGTGTTATATGACATTCTCTACAGCCTTTATAATCGCCGGCGAGTGCATGGTCTTTATATTTTGGCTCTAATATTTCACCATTAGCTAATTTTTTGATAACTATTGTTATTAAAGAAATATTATAACCTCTTTTTTCTGCTTTTTTTAAGTCTTTTTTAAATTTATTAGAGGGTTTGGTGATATATTTCATTGCAGAATATCTCTCATCATTTCATCAATATCTTCGTATCCTTTGTATAAATGCGGATTTTTTTTCATTTCTTCAACTTCTGCAATTGCTGCTAATGTTTCTTCATTTGGGATATGTTTTGCTTGGTAAGCTAAGTATTGTACATAATCTAGTAATCCGCACATTACATCTTCAGGTAAGATATCAATAATACTTATAACTTGTTCTTTTGTAGACATAAAAACACCTCTTGTCTTTTTTATTTAATTTTATATTATATTGATAAATTTGTCAAGCTGATACATAGGAAAGTACTTTGTAATGTATTGCTTTAAATTAATTAGCATACACTTGAAAAAGAACATACGTTCGTGTATAATATAAGCGGAGGGTACTATGAAAGCTGCTATTATTATGCATATTGATGTTAATTCTGCCTATCTTTCTTGGTCTGCTGTTGAAGCGTTAAATCAAGGTTGTCAAGTTGATTTACGTAATATTCCTGCCGTTGTTGGCGGCGATGAAACGAAAAGACACGGCATTGTTTTAGCGAAATCGATACCGGCGAAAAAATTCAAAATAAAAACGGGAGAAACCTTATATTCAGCGCGTAAAAAATGTCCTAATTTAACTGTTGTTAGCCCTAATTATCCGCTCTATTTGGAACGCTCAAGGGCATTAGGAAAATTACTTTCTCGTTATACACCGACGATACAGCAATTTTCTATTGATGAATATTTTGCGGATTTTAGTGGCTTTGAAAGACAGTATGGCGAGCCTATGCAATTCGCCTATAGCTTGAAAGATACGATTTATAAAGAACTGGGTTTTACTGTTAACATTGGCGTTTCGACGAATAAATTACTGGCAAAAATGGCGGGCGATTTTGAAAAACCCAATAAGGTGCATAGCCTTTTTCCAAATGAAATTGAACAAAAATTGTGGGTTTTGCCTATAGAAGATTTATTTATGCTTGGTAAAAAAACAGCACCTAAAATGCGCGCGCTTGGCATTAAGACGATAGGCGACTTAGCTAATGCCGATACAAATTTGATTAAAGCAAAATTTAAAAAGCAGGGCGTAGTTTTACAAAATTTTGCCAATGGCAATGGCGATAGACTGAACAGCTTTGCTAAACAAGCACAAAAAGGCATTGGTAATTCTACTACTACTGCTTACGATATTAAAGATAGGGATAGCGCTTATATGGTGATTTTGTCATTGGTTGAAATGGTAGCTTATCGTCTGCGTATGAATAAAAAATTATGTCAGATTATTACGATAAGCATTAAGGATAATCAGTTTAACAGCCATTCGCATCAGCGGCAATTAGCCGTTAGCACAGACCATACAAGTACAATTTATCAACAGGCAAAGGAATTATTTGACGAATTGTGGACGGGTATTCCCCTTAGACATATAGGGGTGCGCTTAGGAAAGCTCAGCGCTGCTGACTACAGGCAGTTATCGCTACTTGACCAACAAGTAAGTAGTGATAAAAAACTAGACCAAACGCTTGATGACATTCGCAATCGCTACGGTAAAAATGCGGTGATGCGCGCCAGCTTTGTCAATACCAATGTCGATGCTATGAAGGGCGGAACCTACAATATTATTGATTATCCTATGGCAAAAAGCAAACTTTAAACACATAGCATTTGACTTTTATTTCAAAATAAAATATAATTAAATATCAATGGTTATTTTATTTTAGGAGGCTTTATGGTAGTTACAAGAGTAAAGGAAATTTTTAGCGACGCTGCCGCTTTTGCAGGTAAAACTGTGCGATTGCAGGGTTGGATTAGAAATAATAGAGATTCGAAAAAATTTGGTTTCATCGCCTTGAATGATGGCGGTTATTTTGAAAGCATACAAATAGTATACGACGAAAATCTGTCTAATTTTGAACAAATTACAAAATACGGTATCGCCTCAGGAATAGAAGTTGTGGGCGAATTAGTGTTAACGCCTGATGCTAAACAAGCCTTTGAGGTAAAGGCGACGGAAGTTACATTGTTAGCTAGTTCTGATAGTGATTTTCCACTACAAAAGAAAAGACATACTTTTGAGTATTTAAGAACGATTGCTCATCTAAGACCGCGTAGCAATACTTTCTCGGCAATGTTTAGAGTGCGCTCGCTTGCTGCTCAGGCAATTCACGCTTTTTTTGCAGAAAAAGAATTTTTATATATACATACACCTATCATCACTGGTAGTGACTGTGAGGGTGCGGGCGAAATGTTTAAGGTAACAACTTTAGATTTAATCAACACGCCGTTAGTTGATGGTGCGCCTGATTATAGCCAAGACTTTTTTAACAAGGAAACGAATTTAACGGTTAGTGGTCAATTAGCTGTTGAACCATTTGCACTTGCATTCCGTAATGTTTATACCTTTGGCCCAACTTTTAGGGCAGAGAATTCTAATACGGCTAGACACGCGGCAGAATTTTGGATGATAGAGCCAGAAATCGCCTTTGCTGATTTAGATGACGATATGGACTTAATGGAAGAAATGGTCAAATACGTCACTAAAGATTTACTTGAAAAGGCGAGACCAGAGCTTGAATTCTTTAATAAACACATTCAGAAGGGCTTAATCGAACGTTTAGAAAAATTAGTCGCTTCTGATTTTAGACGTGTAACTTATACAGAAGCGGTGGAAAAACTGCAAAGCGCTAAGAAAAAATTTGAATATAAAGTCGAGTGGGGCGCTGATTTACAAACGGAACACGAGCGCTATTTGACAGAAGAAGTCTATAAACAACCGATTTTTGTAACCGATTATCCTAAGGACATTAAAGCGTTTTATATGCGCTTAAACGATGATAATAAAACAGTTGCCGCTTGCGATATGCTCGTGCCAGGTGTAGGCGAGCTTATTGGCGGTTCACAACGCGAGGAACGCTATGATGTATTGCTTAAAATGATGGCGGAAAAGGGCTTGAATGCCGACGATTACGATTGGTATTTGGATACGCGTAAATACGGTGGTGTTAAACACGCTGGCTTTGGCTTAGGCTTTGACCGCTATTTGATGTATGTAACTGGTATGAGTAATATTAGAGATACTCAACCGTACCCACGCACGAAAGGCTTAGCAGACTTTTAGGAGGTCATTATGGATTATCATGGTATTGGCGAAGAAGTAGTACAATGGCGTAAAGAGTTACATCAATTTCCAGAAATTGGACTAGATTTACCACAGACTAGTGCCTATGTTAAGAAGCACCTCGATGAAATGGGTATTCCTTATAAGGAAATAGTCGGCGGTAATGCTATTGTCGGCTTGATTGAAGGCGAGGCTGGCGGCAAGTGTATAGGCTTAAGAGCAGATATGGACGGGCTGCCAATTCAGGAAGAAACTGGTTTAGAATACGCGTCTAAAAATGGCAATATGCACGCTTGTGGTCACGATGGTCACACGGCTATGCTCTTGGGTGCTGCTAAATATTTGAATATGCATAAAGACCAATTAAACGGTACAGTAAAGCTTTTATTTCAACCAGCAGAAGAGTCTCCAGGTGGCGCAAAGCCAATGTTAGATGAAGGCGCTTTTGAAAATCCAAAAGTCGATGTCGTCTTTGGTATGCACGCAGGCAGACTATGGGAAGAGCAAAGAGAGGGAACGATTGCCTTTAAATCTGGGGCTATGATGGCTGCCCCTGATATTTTGAATATTTATTTGAGAGGTAAGGGCACGCATGGCGCTTATCCAGAAAATGGACAGGATATGATTTTAATTGCCAGTGAATTGGTAATGAATTTACAATCGTTGATTAGTCGTGAAAAAGCAGCGACAGAGCCTGCTGTACTTTCTATTTGTCAATTTCATTCTGGCGATGCGCATAATATTTTACCATCAGAAGTATATTTGCAGGGTACTGTTAGAACTTATTCAGAAGATTTACGCGTCTTTATCAAAAAACGCATTGCTGAGCGTTGTGAAGCTTTTGCAAAGATGCACGGCGTAGAAATAGAAGTCGACCATCAGTTTACTTATCCTGCATTAATCAATGACGTGGAATTTACTGAATTTGCTATGCAGTGCGGTAAAGAAATTTTTGGCGAAGAAAATACCATTGTTATGCCAACGCCGTCTATGGGTGGCGAGGATATGGCTTATTTCTTAAAAGCTGCACCAGGAACGTTTGCTTTCCTTAGCAATCCTAATAAGGTAGACGGTGCTTATTATCCGCACCACAACCCTAAGTTTGACATAGATAACGAGCACCTTGAAAAAGGTTCTATGTTACTCGCTAAGGTAGCAATGGAGTATCTAAAATAATTATATTTATTATTAATTAGCGATTGAAACGAAGCATTCGTTTAATAATGATAACGGAAACAAAAGCACCCATCGCGAACCAAGCTCACAAGGAAGATTTTGCTTTAGCAAAATACTCTTGTGAGCAGCGCAAGCGACTGCAACGTAGTGAAGTCGCGAAAGCTAACCGTACTTACAATGCCAGCGTTTAAAAGATGAGCTCATTCCGCGTCTACGACGCTACATTCGTCGCGCTAGCGCGCTCAATAGAAATAGCCTTTCAAAAATAAAAATACAAGTATTTTATTTTTGAATAATCTATTTCTGCTCATCACTTTTAGAACGCGGAATTATACTTCGCTTCGCTGTTCGCTAAGACGTCCGCTCAAAGTGCATTTTGTTCCGTTATCTTAAACGAACGCTTCTGACAATCGCTTGACTATGCTTGATTAATATCTATATTTATATTAATTGAATTGATAAGTTAATAGAAATGAGGAGAATTTTGAATATACAAATGGAGAGTCGCTATAATCCTAAAGATTTTGAGGATAGAATTTATCAGCTGTGGTTGGATAATAAGTCATTTAAAGCGGAGGTTAATCCCGATAAAAAGCCTTTTAGTATTGTCTTGCCACCACCAAACATCACGGGACAGCTACATATAGGTCACGCACTTGACCACTCACTTCCCGATGCCCTTATTCGCTACAAGCGTTTAAAAGGTTTTGAAACCTTGTGGCTACCTGGTACTGACCACGCTTCTATTGCGACAGAAGTTAAAGTGTGGGATAAAATGCGTGCCGACGGTATTGATACGGATAAGGTCACGCGTGAAGAATTTTTGGAAAAAGCGTGGGCTTGGCGCCAGCAGTATGGTACTCGTATTGTCGAGCAAATGAAAAAGCTCGGTAATAGCTGTGATTGGGATAGAGAACGCTTTACTATGGACGAGGGTTGTTCTAAAGCCGTACAAAAAGTTTTTGTCGATTTATATGAAAGTGGTCAAATTTATCGCGGTTACCGTCTAATTAACTGGTGTCCAGATTGTGGCACCTCGCTTTCTGACGCTGAAGTAGAGCATGAGGATAAGCCAGGTAATTTCTATCATATTAAATACTTTATTGAAGGAACAGATGACTATTTAGAAATAGCGACAACGCGTCCTGAAACCTTGCTTGGCGATACAGCGGTTGCCGTCCATCCTGATGATGAACGCTATCAGCAGTATATTGGCAAAAAGGCGATTGTGCCACTAGTCAATAGGGCGGTTAGTATTATTGCCGACAGTTATGTCGATATGGAAAAGGGAACGGGTGCGCTCAAAGTTACACCTGCTCATGATCCTAATGACTTTGAAATTGGTAAAAGACATAACTTAGAAGAATTAATTATTTTAGATAATGATGCTAAAATTGTTTCTGATTTAGAACGTTACAACGGTCTTGATCGCTATGTAGCGCGTAAGACTATGGTAAAAGAATTAGAAGAGAGTGGATTGTTGATAAAAGTTGTACCACACGAACACGCTGTCGGTACTTGCTATCGTTGCCATACGGTTATTGAGCCTATGCTTTCAGACCAGTGGTTTGTTAAAATGGAAGAACTTGCAGAGCCTGCCTTAAAGGCACTAGGTAATGGACTTGATTTTGTACCTGAACGCTTTGGCAAGATTTACACACACTGGCTTACTAATATTAGGGACTGGTGTATCTCTCGTCAGCTTTGGTGGGGACATAGAATTCCTGCTTATTACTGTGATGATTGTAGTGAGATTACTGTTAGTTTAGAAACACCAACAGCATGCTGTAAGTGTAATTCTAAAAATATAAGACAAGATGATGACGTGTTAGATACGTGGTTTAGTTCGGCATTGTGGCCGTTTTCTACTATGGGTTGGCCAGAAAAAACAGCGGAAATGGACTATTTTTATCCAACAGATGTTATGGTAACTGGTTTTGACATTATCTTTTTCTGGGTTGTCAGAATGGTTTTTTCTGGCATAGAGCATACTGGTAAAATTCCATTCAAAGATGTTTTAATTCACGGACTTGTCCGCGATGAAAAAGGCCGTAAGATGAGTAAGTCTTTAAACAACGGTGTCGACCCATTAGAAGTAATTGATACTTATGGTGCAGATGCACTTCGCTTTATGCTAATCACTGGTAACACGCCAGGTAATGACCAGCGCTATCAAGTTGAAAGAGTGGAAGCGGCACGTAATTTTGCCAATAAACTTTGGAATGCTTCACGCTTTGTGTTAATGGGCGTTGAGCGCGTCGATAGAGAATTACCTGCAGCAAGTGAATTAGAACTTTCAGACAAGTGGATAATTGCTAGCGTTAATCTCTTAATCAAAGATGTAGAAAAATTATTCGACATCTACGATTTGGGCATGGCAGGTGATAAAATCTACGAATTTGTATGGAATAATTATTGCGATTGGTATATAGAGATGGCAAAAGCGCGTCTTTACGGTGAAGATGAAAAGGCAAAGGCTACCGTTGAAGCGGTGTTGATTTACGTATTAAAGCGTATTTTACTAGTATTACATCCGTTTATGCCATTTATTACAGAAGAAATTCAGCAACAAATTAGCGAG